>Ga0154558_1133_pt2 | contig 12054 bp, 7 predicted proteins | sample RifGroF2_FD_105701 | JGI IMG/M metagenome (GOLD analysis project Ga0154558, IMG submission 105701) | Bacteroidetes bacterium GWF2_49_14 | reverse complement strand
GGATTATCATCCTTTTTACCTGGGCAGGCATCATGAAGCCGGTCGCTTTATCAGTAAATACCTGGATCAATTCAGTCCACCTTCTTCCTTTAAGCCCTATTCTGAGGAAAGACCTGATTTTTATTCGGATTATGGCGTGGATTCCGGCCGGCTCCGAATTATGCCCTTAACATCCGGAACGGGTCAGGTCCAGACCCTTGTGTCGGATATTGGGAATTCGGGAGGATTGCCAACCTTAATCGTTCTTTCTGACGAATCACTCCTGCCCGACCTGATCAGCGCCTGGAATCCGGGCTCCGGGGAGGTGAATTTTACTTCAGGCTTTCCTTTGGCAACAACCCGGGCTGCCTCTTTTTTCAGGAATTATTTAGCAATGTCAGAAGGGGTTAGTGATTTAGGATTCTCAAATGAGTTGGACCGGAATCTGATATCCGATTTTAGCAGAGATCCCTGGTTTAAGCTGATTGGCCTTTCTGAACCCGGGTTTTCAGGTTTGTTCGACACCCGTGTAATGCCAACTGACCGGTTAGCACATCTGCGTGATAAGTTGAATGCCATAGTGAATGAACTGGAGCCACTTGAGAAAGCTGCCCTTAAATTGATTTCCGGGCAAATCGACCGTATTAATGCCCTGAAACTGTCTACCGGTTTGGATATCAATTCAAAAGGCCTCAGGAAATTGCTGGACAGGTTTTCCCGCAGCACGAAAATCACACTACAATCAGACCATCAGGCTATTAACCAGGTCTCCGGAATACTTGAAACCCGCCTTTTAGATTTCGAAAGAATCTACATACTTTCATTTAATGAAGGGATCTGGCCCTCGAAAGGCTTACCGGGGTCATTAATTCCTTACTCCCTGCGCCGGTACTTCGGATTGCCGACTGCGGAAAACCGCGATGCCATGTATGCCTACTATTTTTACCGGCTGATTCAGCGGGCTGGCACGGTAACACTGTTTTATACAACCGGACAGATGGACGAGGTTATCCGTTCAGGCGAAAAAAGCAGGTATATCAGCCAGTTAGAGTTCGATTCTCCAATTCCGGTTACGGTACTTCAGGAAAAAGCAGCGGTTATAGCAACCCGCAAGACACCCATCAGCATAAATAAGTCGGGAGTTGTGCAAAGTGAACTGATGGAATATGTCAATGCCGGTTCTGGCAGGAAATTGTCAGCCAGCGCACTTAATGATTTTCTGGATTGCAGCCTCAGATTTGCTTTCAAGTACATTTATAATTGGCGGGAGCCTGATGATTCGGGTACTCCATCTGAGCCGAAGGGATTCGGTCAGCTGTTGCACCGGGCGCTCGAGCAGCTCTATAAACCTTTTGCGGAGAGCTCGACGGCTCCGGATTCACAGTGGTACAAGGTGCTCTTGAGTAAAACTCAACAAATTGATGCCCTGCTTCAGGATGTTTATACTGATTTGCTCCAAAAACCGGGGTTCATGGCGGATCCGGGCAAGGATCAGCTGGCCTTGATCGTGGCCAGGGAGTTTTTGGTAGAAACCTTGCGGAACGATAGCCTGAATGCTCCGGATAAGATTATTGGAATTGAAAAGGTGATTGAAATGAGCTTGCCTCAACAACTAAATGGAGAATTGTTCCATGTAAATTTTAAAGCTGTAATCGACCGAATCGATATTGTTGGATCCGGGATCAGGATCATTGACTATAAGACAGGAAGTTGTGAATTGAGTTTTTCCGCGGTTGAGGATTTGTTCAATGGAGCCAAGACACAAAGGCGCAAGGAGATTTTTCAGGTACTTCTCTATTCGGAACTATTCCTCAGGTCAACAGATTTTTCAGGAACCATTCAGCCTTCATTGTTCCGTTTTATCCGGTTACGGGCCGGGGATCCCGAAACCCGAATCAGGTTTGATAAGATGCCTTTGGAATTTAACCTGATACGTGAAGAGTTCAATGCTTTTATTAGCCAGCTGTTCAACGACCTCTTCAATGCTGATCTGCCTTTTTCTCAGACTGCGAATGAGTCTTTGTGCAAAAATTGCTCATTCTCCTTGGTATGCGGAAGAAGTTAATCTTTTAAAAGGTCGGGTCGCAACTTCTTTGTACGTTCAATTGACTCTTCCAATTTCCAGTTTTCAATTTCCCGGTCGTTACCCGACAGGAGGATGTCAGGAACACGCCATCCTTTGTATTCGGCAGGCCGTGTGTAAAGCGGAGGGGCAAGAAGATCGTCCTGAAAAGAGTCGGTAAGGGCCGATTCTTCATCCGACATGGCTCCGGGAATCAGTCGGACGATGGCATCAACCATAACGGCAGCCGCCAGTTCGCCTCCCGTCAGGACATAATCGCCTATCGAAATCTCCTTGGTAATCAGGTGGTCGCGAACCCGTTGGTCGATACCTTTGTAATGGCCGCACAAGATGATGATATTATTGAGGCATGACAGACGGTTGGCCAGTTTCTGAGAAAACAGTTCTCCATCGGGAGAGGTATAAATCACTTCATCATAAGCTAATTCTGATCGTAAGGCCGACAGGGCCCGGTCTATCGGTTCAATGGTCATCACCATGCCCCCGCCACCGCTGAATGGATAGTCGTCAACACTTTTATGCTTATCCGTTGCGTAATCCCTGAGATTGTGGATCCGGATATCAACAATCCCTTTCTGACGGGCACGGTTAATGATGGAGTGGTCGAAGGGACCCGCAAGTAATTCCGGAACCGCTGTTATAATGTCTATACGCATTTCAGGGGTTTTTATCTGCAAATATAGCGCTGTTCCTGTAACCGGCAGGTGCGGAGTACTGTCAAATAGTCTTATCAAGATAAGTTCAATAGTGACAAAATGACATATATTCGCGGTGGTATGAGGTTTGAACGGTTGTTAATCAACAGAAATTAATTTAAAAAGGAGATAATTACCATGACACTTGTAAGAGTAAACAACAGGGACTGCATGCAGCAAAGATCTGCATACAGGGACGTTAACGATTTGTTTAATGCTTTCTGGACCGTTAGGGAAGGTTCTGCAGTTAACCGGCAGGTACCTCCGGCCAACATTATCGAAACTCCTGACACTTTCAGAATCGAGTTCTCGGTGCCGGGGTTGGACAAAAAAGATTTCGGTATCAGTGTTGAAGATCAGCTGCTTACTGTTTCCTATGCTGCTGCCGGATCCGATGAATCCAAAAACGAGCGTTATGCAAGACAGGAATTCTCGATCAATCCCTTTACAAGGAGCTTTCGTTTGTCGAGGTGGGTGGATTCGGATCATGTCACTGCACGCTATGAAAGTGGTATTTTGATCATTGAAATACCCAAGAGGGAAGAAGCCAAAACTCAGCCAGCCCGACAAATCGAGATTGCTTAATCAGTATTGGTTTATATGTGAGAGCCATCTCCGGGCAGAGATGGCTTTTTTTATTAAAATTTCGGTATTTTTGTCCACTTGTGTGCATCTGGGCATGTGCCCGGTTTCTGTTCGAATGAACAACTCAGGTTTCCTGAGGTATTGTTAGATTTAAAACGCGTAAAATGACTAAGAAAGACGAGCCCACCGATGAGCAGTTGCCAACCCAGGCAACATTAGAAAACCAGAATTCTGAATCTGTAGAAATCCACACTCCGGTTGAGGAGGTTCCTGCGGAGGAACCTGAAGCTGAACTCCCCAAAGAAGAATTTGCTGAACCTGAAGTTACAGAGCCAGAGGCGGCTGAAACAGGTGTGGAGGAAGAACAAGAATCGGTTGCGGAATTGCTTGAGACAGAACCGGTGGAAACTGATGCAAATGAACCCGAAGAGGACCAACCGGAAGAGGCCCAACCAGAAGAGGAGCAACCGGTACTGATAGAACCGGAAGTTGCCGAACCTGAAAAGGAGGAACCGGAAATGACGGAACCGGAAGTTGCCGAAACTGAAAGGGAAGAACCGGAAATGACGGAACCGGAAGCGGCAGGTCCTGAATTGGAAATATCCTCGGAGAGAGTCAGCAATGAAATACCTCCGATCCATGTGGATTATTCCGGTTATACCCGCCAGGCTTTGATAGATGCATTGGGGTTGCTGCTTAGTCAGCGGACCATTCAGGAAATCTCCCGCGATGTTGAGAATATACGTTCCACTTTCTACCGCAGGCTTAATCAGGAGTCCGATGAGAAACTGAAAAAATTTCTGAGCGAAGGCGGCGCTGAGGAGGAATTCAAGCCTGCACCAGACCCTCTTGAGGATGAATTCAAGATTCTTTATGAACAGTTCAGGGTCAGGAGAAGCGAATTCTCCAAGGTTTTGGAAGAGGAGAAAGACATAAACCTGAGGAAAAAACTGCATATTATTGATCAGATAAAGCATCTTTTGAATACGCAGGAATCACTTAACCGCACCTTTAATGAATTCAGGGAACTCCAGCATCAGTGGAGGGAAATCGGACCGGTTCCCCAGACCGAATTGCACAGCCTTTGGGAGAATTATCACCATCATGTTGAGTTGTTTTACGACTACATCAAAATAAATAAGGAGCTCAGGGACCTCGACCTGAAGAAGAACCTTGAACAAAAGATTCAGATTTGTGAAAGTGCGGAGGAATTGTTGCTTGAACCTTCAGTGATCAAGGCTTTCGGCGAACTCCAGAAGATGCATTCTCAATGGCGCGAAATTGGTCCTGTACCCATTGAAAAGAAGGATGAAATATGGGAGAGGTTCCGCGAAGCTACCAATCAGGTTAATAAAAAGCATCAGGATTACTATCTGAATCTCAAGGATGAACAGAAGAAAAACCTGGATGCCAAGAACCACCTTTGTGATCAGATCGACGAAATTCTTAAGAAAGAGGTGACCAATCCGAAAGATTGGAACGACCTGTCGCAGGAAGTTGTTAATCTTCAGCGGATGTGGCGCAGCATCGGTTTCGCTCCTCGCAGGGATAACAATAAGATATACGACAGGTTCAGAGCCGGTTGCGATGAGTTTTTCAACCGCAAGCGCGAGTACTTTTCACGTCACCGCGATGATCAGCATGAGAACCTGCAATTAAAGACCGACCTCTGTGTTCAGGCGGAATCCCTGATGAATAGCACGGAATGGCGGAAGACCGCTGATGAACTGGTGATTATTCAGAAAAAATGGAAAGAAGTTGGCCCTATCCCACGCAAATATTCTGATGCGCTCTGGAACCGGTTCCGAGCCGCGTGTGACGCTTTCTTCAAGAGGAAATCGGAATTCTTTAGTTCACAGGATACTGAACAGGTTGAAAACCTAAAGAAGAAGCAGGAACTTATTGAGAAAGTCAGGAATTTCAGCCTGACGGATGATCACTCCCATGATCTTGGCATTCTAAAGGATATTCAGAAGGAGTTCACCTCAATAGGGCATGTTCCGCTGGATAAGAAGGATGAGGTACAGCGTGATTTCAGGGAAGGCCTTCACAAACTTTTTAATCAGCTCGAAGTTGACGAACCTCAAAAAGAAATTATACGATATAAGCAAAAAGTTGATAACTTTGTTCAATCCCCCAAAAATAGAAACCGGATTTCGTCCGAAAGAGAAAAACTGGTGAATAAACTGAAGCAAATGGAAAGCGATATCGTTCTCTGGGAGAATAATATCGGCTTCTTTGCCAAGTCGCAGAAATCAGAATCCCTGATCCGGGAAGTTGAAAGCAAAATACTCCAGGCCAAGGAGAAGGTTCAGCTTTTAAAGGACAAAATTGACATGTTGGACCGTTTTGAATCCTAAACCTCAAAATTTAACCATGAAAGCTTTAAGATTTCTTCTTGTCATCTCAGTGTGGGGATTGATGTCTGGCCTTTCCGGATTTGCACAAACCGGAACCATCCGTGGAGTCGTTTACGATAAGAAAACCGGAGAACCCGTAATTGGCTGCAACGTTTACCTCGAAGGTACCACGATGGGATCAGCTTCGGATATTAATGGCTTTTATAATATCAGCAGGGTTCCACCCGGCAAATATCAGTTAGTCGCACAGGCGATCAGCTACAAGAAGCTGGTAACAGATATTGTGATTGAGGCCGATAAAGTCATCAATGACAAGTTATACATTGAAGAACAGGTAGAACAGATCGGAGAAGTAGTGGTTTCCGGGGAACGGCAGCAGAGCAAGACCCAGGTTCAGACTTCGGTGGTTAAAGTGACCCCTAAGCAGATGGAGAAGATTCCGACAATCGGTAGTGAGCCGGACCTGGCTCAGTATCTCCAGGTGCTTCCAGGGGTTGTTTTTACCGGTGACCAGGGTGGTCAGCTGTACATCAGGGGTGGGGCGCCCATCCAGAATAAGGTTCTCCTCGACGGAATGATCGTTTACAATCCCTTTCACTCCATTGGACTGTTTTCAGTATTTGATACCGACATTATTAAGATGGCGGATGTGTATACCGGCGGTTTCGGTGCCAACTACGGAGGTAGAATCTCATCCATCATGGACATAACCACCCGGGACGGAAACAAGAACCGGCTATCCGGTAAGTTCTCAGCCAGCACATTTATGGCGAAAGCCCTTCTGGAAGGACCAATAAAAAAAGCCAAAAACGAAGACGACGGATCCGTTTCATTTGTTCTGACTGCCAAGCACTCCTTCCTTGAACAGTCATCGAAAGTCTTTTATTCCTATATCGATACATCGGGATTACCCTTCAATTTCACCGATATCTACGGTAAAGTGTCCATTAACGCCAAGAACGGAAGCAAGGTTAACTTCTTTGGATTCAATTTCATGGACCACGTAACTTACCGGAATATCACCGATATCGGATGGAATACATTCGGCGTGGGATCCAATGTGGTATTGATACCTGGCGATTACCCCGCCTTGATTAAGGCCAACATTGCCTATTCACGGTACCTGATTGAGATGAATGAAGCTGAACAGCAGCCAAGAGAAAGTTCGATCGACGGATTTAACGTTGGCCTTGAGTTTGTCTATTTTTTCGGAAAGGATCAGCTCGAATATGGTATTGAAACTCTCGGCTTCAACACCAATTTCAACTATTTTAATTCGGTTGGAAGGAAGATTACCCAGCAACAGTTTACTACTGAACTTGCAGGGTTTGTGAAATATAAAATGACAATTGGCAAGTTCCTGATTGAACCGAGTTTTCGTTTGCACTATTATGCATCACTTAGCGAGGCTTCCCCGGAACCCCGCTTGGGTTTCAAGTATAACCTGAGCGATAATTTCAGAATTAAGCTGGCAGCAGGCATGTATTCTCAAAACCTGATAGCCGCTAACTCTGACCGTGATGTGGTAAACCTGTTTTACGGATTTCTTTCAGGACCTGAAAACCTGCAAAAGGAGTTTGACGGTAAATTGATTAACACCAAGCTACAAAAGTCAAATCATGCCATTCTGGGGTTCGAATTTGATCTTACCAACCGTTTGAACCTTAACGTTGAGACCTATATTAAGGACAATACCCAGCTGACTAACATCAACAGGAACAAATTGTATGATGATACAGGTGAAAACCAGGATAAGCCCGAATACCTCAGGAAAGACTTTATTATTGAAACCGGAAAAGCCTATGGTATCGACTTTTTGCTGAAATATGACTACAAGCGCATTTATTTGTGGGCTACCTATTCCCTGGGCTGGGTTACGCGGTATGACGGAGTAATTAAATATCCGCCACATTTCGATCGTCGGCACAATGTCAACCTCGTTGGCTCCTATACCTTCGGGAAAGACCTCACCTGGGAGTTCAGCACCCGGTGGAACCTGGGTTCCGGATTTCCTTTTACCCAGACTCAAGGGTTCTATGAGAAGATTCCGTTCCATGATGGAATCAATACTGACTATACAAGGGTTAACGGTGAGTTGGGTATCGTTTACGGACCGCTCAACCAGGGCAGGCTGCCTTACTACCATAGATTGGATGTTAACCTTAAAAAGCTGATTCCGACCGGTGGTGACACCGAGTTGGAAATTACCCTCAGTATAACCAATGTTTACGACCGTAACAACATCTTCTATTTTGACAGGATCCGGTATGAGAGGGTTGACCAGCTTCCCTTTATGCCTTCACTTGGCTTAAACTGGACGTTCTAACCATAATGGCTGCGAAACAGACAAAGTATATTTTTGTAACCGGAGGTGTTACATCATCACTTGGTAAGGGGATCATTTCCAGTTCACTAGCAAAGCTTCTGCAGGCCCGGGGCTTCTCGGTTACCATACAGAAACTGGACCCCTATATTAATATTGACCCGGGAACCTTGAATCCTTATGAGCATGGTGAGTGTTATGTGACGGATGACGGGGCTGAAACAGACCTGGATTTAGGACACTATGAAAGGTTTTTAAATGTTCCAACCTCCCAGTCTAACAACGTAACAACCGGACGGGTATATCAGTCGGTCATCAATAAGGAGCGCAAGGGTGATTATCTGGGTAAAACCGTTCAGATCATCCCGCATATAACGGATGAGATCAAAAGGCGTATCAAGATTCTCGGATCCAAAGGCAAATTTGATATTGTGATTACGGAGATTGGAGGAACCGTGGGTGATATCGAGTCGTTACCCTACATAGAATCGGTTCGTCAGCTCAAGTGGGAAATGGGCGATCGGGTTTTGGTTGTCCACCTTACCCTCGTTCCCTATCTTAGTGCCTCCGGCGAGCTGAAGACCAAACCTACGCAACACTCCGTAAAAATGCTGCAGGAGGAGGGAGTTCAGGCAGATGTTCTTGTTCTGAGGACTGAAAGACAACTGAATCGGGAAATCCGGAAAAAGGTAGCCCTCTTTTGTAATGTTGATGAAAGGTCGGTTATTGAAAGCCGGGATGTGAGCACCATTTATGAGGTTCCCTTGCTTATGCAAAAAGAAGGCCTCGATCAGATTATCCTGGAGAAATTTAAATTACCGATTCTAGATAAGATAGATATTGAACCCTGGCGGGAATTTGTAAAATCCGTTAAGAATCCGGCACAAACGGTGAAAATAGGCCTCATCGGAAAATACGTTGAACTGCATGATGCCTATAAATCCATATCGGAATCGTTTATTCATGCCGGTGCCGTAAACAACTGCAGGGTGGATCTCCAATGGATTCATTCTGAATCTCTTGAACAAGGTGATATCAGGCAAAAGCTTGGTGACCTCAAGGGAATACTCGTGGCTCCCGGATTCGGACATCGGGGAATTGAAGGAAAGATCAATGCGGTACGTTTCGCAAGGGAAAATAACATTCCTTTCCTTGGAGTTTGTTTGGGAATGCAATGTGCTGTAATTGAGTTTGCCAGAAATGTTCTGGGACTTACTAAGGCACATTCCACCGAGATGGACAGTAAAACGCCGGACCCGGTTATCGACCTGATGGAGGACCAGAAAGATATCATAGATAAAGGGGGAACCATGAGGCTCGGTGCTTATACCTGCAACCTTACCAAAGGTTCCCGGGCTGCCAGGATATACAAAAAGGAGTGCGTCAGTGAAAGACACCGGCACCGGTTCGAGTTTAACAACGCGTATATGGATGTATTTAAAAACGCAGGAATGGTCCCATCCGGAATTAATCCCGATACCAACCTCGTCGAGATCATGGAAATCCCATCCCATAAATGGTTTGTCGGAGTTCAATTCCATCCCGAGTATAAAAGCACTGTAATTCAGCCTCATCCTCTTTTTGTCAACTTCGTTAAGGCTGCCTTGGAATAATTCCTTATTTTAGCCCGCTCAATTTTTGGGTAATCAATAGAAATTCTGGAAATGGATAAAAGGTCACTGATTGGCTTATTGTTGATGGGTTTGCTGCTCATCGTCTACAGCATTTTTACACGGCCGTCAAAGGACGAAATCGAACGGGCAAACCGGCAAAGGGACTCTATAGCAAAGGTTGAAATACAGAACAGCATTGAAGCCCAGCGCCTCAAGGCCTCCTTGGACACGGTCAGGCAGGATCCAGGGATTCTTACCCCCGAGGCTTTGCAGCAGCAGAGAGTTAATGAGCTTGGCAGCTTTGCCGAAGCCGCTGTGGGACAGGAAGAGTTCATTTACCTGGAAAACAAGAAACTAAGGGTTAAACTTTCAACCAAAGGTGGCCGTCCCTACTCGGTCGAACTCAAGGAGTATAAAACAAGCCGTGGGGAGCCCTTAATTCTTTTTGACGGTGATTCATCTCGTTTTAACCTGAATTTTTTCTCCCAAAACCGCCAGATTGCAACACAGGACCTATATTTCATTCCCCAGGGTGAGGAGAGGCTTGTATCCGCTGAAGAACAGGCCAAAACCGTCATTCTCCGGATGAATGCCGGTCCGGATAGCTATATGGACTATGTGTATTCCGTAGAACCGGATTCCTATAAGGTCAGCTTTTCCATCAAATTGCATGGCATGGAGCAACTGATCGGGGCCAACACCAACATGATTTATCTGGACTGGTCCTCCGATCTCCGTCAGCAGGAGAAGGGGTGGAAATTTGAGAAAGACTATTCTTCTATCTATTATAAGTTTTTTGAGGATGAGGTTGGAAAGCTTCAACCCCGTAAAGCCGGTAGCGAGGATCTGACGACGAAGATTGAATGGATTGCTTTCAAACAGCAGTTTTTCTCTACTGTTTTGATGGCAGGAACCCCAATGAGCAGCGCCCGGATCAATACAACGGACAAAACGGAACAATCCCGGAAACTTAAAACGTGCACCGCAGAAATAGCCATTCCCTTTGACAGCAAGAGTGTTCAGGAAATCCCTTTCGCATTCTATTTTATACCAAACCATTACAAAATCTTACAGGCAGAAGGGCACGAGTTGTCCAGTCTGGTCGATCTGGGTTGGAATTTTATAGCATGGATAAACAAGTGGTTTGTTATTAACATCTTCCATTATTTAGAGGGTGGAATCACGAATTATGGGATTATCATTATCCTGTTAACCGTGTTTTTTAAACTGTTGGTTTTTCCATTAAGCTATAAATCATCGGTTTCAGCGGCTAAAATGAAGGTACTTAAGCCGCAGATAGATGAACTGACCAAAAAGTTCAGTACGCCTGACAAGGCTATGGAAAAGCAGAAGGCTACCATGGCGCTTTATAAAAAGGCAGGGGTTAATCCTTTAGGTGGATGCCTTCCGGCCCTTTTGCAGATGCCGATCTGGCTGGCGCTTTTCCGGTTCTTCCCATCTTCCATTGAATTAAGACAGCAAAAATTCCTTTGGGCTACAGATCTCTCGTCCTATGATTCAATACTTAACCTTCCTTTTACGATACCGGCCTACGGAGATCATATAAGCCTGTTTACCCTCCTGATGGCAATATCCATGCTCGTGACGACCAAGATGAGCATGGACCAGACCAGTACCGCCCAGCCAGTCCCGGGGATGAAATTAATGATGTACCTGATGCCGGTAATGATGCTGGTTTGGTTTAATAGTTATGCTTCAGGCCTTAGCCTTTACTATTTCTTCTCTAACGTTATATCTTACCTGCAGCAAATAGTTATTCGGCGCACCATTAACGAGGAAAAGATTCTCAACAAGCTGAAGGAGAATCAGAAGAAACCGGTTAAGAGGTCCAAATTTCAGGAACGACTGGAGCAGATGGCAAAGGAGAGGGGTGTTCAGCCCAGAAGATAATTCTGGAATGCAGAATCAGGGGCGAAGTCCGTTTTTAAGTGCAATCATTTGAAGTGCCGTAACCGCAGCTTCAATACCCTTGTTGCCATGTTTTCCCCCGGCACGATCGAGTGCCTGTTCCAGAGAGTTGGTTGTCAGAACCCCAAAAATTACGGGCACGTTGGATTTCAGGCCCAGGTCCATGCAGCCCTGTGCCACTGCCTGACAGATAAATTCGAAGTGGCGGGTTTCTCCCTGAATGACGCATCCCAAAATAATAACAGCATCAGGATGTAAAGAATCAATCAGGAATTGAGCACCCATCGGGAGTTCAAAACTACCCGGCACGTGATGCACGAAAATGTTTCCAGCCTGTACACCATGCTGAAGAAGCGTTGACTCAGCACCGGAAGTAAGGGCATCGGTTACCTGTTTGTTCCATTCCGATACAACAATACCGATGGAGAGACCCTTTCCACTGGGAATGCCATCAGTTTCATACTTTGAAAGGTTCTTAAGATGAGTT
>Ga0154558_1007_pt1 | contig 12145 bp, 11 predicted proteins | sample RifGroF2_FD_105701 | JGI IMG/M metagenome (GOLD analysis project Ga0154558, IMG submission 105701) | Bacteroidetes bacterium GWF2_49_14 | reverse complement strand
CATGTTTTCACGGGCAACCTGCATTCCTATATCCACCGGTGGCACAAACTGGTTGGCCGTTTCAACCGTATATTCAATGGTCCCGATCTTTCCATACATGTAACACTTGCTGTAACCGGTTGTGCATTCAGAGGGATCCACGCTGTAGTGCCCGGTGGTTCCCGTTTTCGGGACTTTTTTCGCAATCGAATCGCCAATTTCAACAATCAGGGCATGGTCGGGAGACTGGGGCTCCCCTGACCATGTATACAAAATCTGCTCCCCATACGAATGGTAGGAAAGGGATAGTACGGGCTTCTGCACCAACGCCCACTTTCGCTTGGCATCGGTCTCACTTTCCGAAAAAGGCGCCGTACCCCGGTAAACCCAGTCGGCCGGATTGTTGCTCCCGCCCGATGCCCAGCCCCAGCTGTAATTCCGGTTGAGATCAACTCCATCATAGTTCTGGTCAATAGCCCCGTTGCCGTTGTTGTCATGGAGGTTCTTTCGCCACCAGGGGCTGTTTAAATTATTGTCAACCAGATATTTGTAACCCTCAGGGTTGATCATCGGGATAAACCAGATTTCATTATCGTTAACCCAGCTGGTTACCTTGGGATCTCCCCCGTAATTCCGTAACAGATATTCAAGAATGGACAGGGTGCACTCCATCCCCACGGGCTCCCGTGCATGGTGGAGGCCGTCAAACAGTATCGCAGGTTCATCTTCCTCCAGCCCGGGATTGTCAGAGATCTTGACCACCGGGATCATCATGTGCAGGGTCTGGCTGTAGCCCAGTGTATCCAGGATCATAATCCTGCTATAGGTGACCATGAAAAAATTAAGCAGGTCCACCACCTCCTGGTACGACCGGTATTGGGTGATATTCACTCCGGGCGGATCCATCGGAAGATAGTCGGTTTTAAATCCCCGCCTGGTAATCTCCAGAAGCTCTGCTCCGGTAACCACGGCATCGGACGTGGCACCCGGATTCTCCGAAACCAGATCAAGATTCATATCGGCCAGCATGCTGAGCGACTTTTGCTCATCGAGACGGATTTTCACCAGGAAGCGTTCTTGTGGGAAGGAAGCCAACCCGAGGCAGGAAAGGAGGAGGGAGAGGAGGAGGTGTTTCATGAGGTTAAGTATTATGTTGCCAGTTACCAGTTACCGGTTGCAGATTAAAGCCAGAACTGTCATCCTGACGGAAGTCAGGATCTCATGCCTCGGAGCATTTTTCAGGAGATCCCGGTATGCACCGGGATGACATCAAGGGGTTAACCGGTAACCGGCAACTGGAAACTGGCAACCTATCATCGTTATTCGTAAATATACACCATCCATCCCTTCCTCGGTTCAACGCGTATGATTTCATCGCGGGTGAATTCCCGGGCGGGCTGGAAGTTTTCGACTTCAGGGGCTGAGATGCGGCATTTATCCGGATCAAAGCCTAATGCTTTCCAATCGATCAGCAGCTTTATATCCTGATGGCTGTCGCTGAAGTTACCGATTGCGATAAGGCTCTTTCCGGGCTTTTGGTAAACCGTCACTTTAACATCGGGCTGATTAGTCTTAACGGGACAGTCCTCTTCCCAGAATCCGATCATACGGGATTCATCGATCTTGAATTCATCCCAGATTTTCCATACCGGCCGGGGATCGAGAACCACCCCTTCGGTCGACCAGGGCAGCCTTACCGTCATGCCGAAAAGCATTCCCAGCCAACGGTTGCCTCCACCCTGTAGCATGTCGCCCATCAGTCCGAACGGGATACCTGAGGTTTCCACCAGCCAGTTCTCAGGCGACATTTTATCATACTGGAAGCTTTCACCGAACCAGAGCTTGTCGACATACGGAAAAAATTCGGCATACTGGGTCGCGGGCCCGATTGAAAAACCGGTGTTGGAATGAAGATCGATCATGCAATCCGGCTTGAGCTTCGACATAACGGTTCGCATCCTTTTGATGATGGTGCGGTCGAACGAAACATCATCAAGATAAAGCCCGTCGATGTCAATATTTTTTACCAGCCAGGCCAGTCCTTCTATATAATAGTTGAGCCAGCGCGAATCCCCGGGCGCACTCAGTATGGATGCATCCACCTGTCCATCAGGAAAATGCTGATACCACTGGGGCGTATAACCATCGACAAAATGTTCGCACAGCCAGGGATAGCCCCCGCCGGCCCCGTTTCCCAGGATTTCATACCCCAGGCTTCGGAGCGCCCATATCTCGGTAACGTGGTTGGTGAGCTCGCGAACGGTATAATAGATCTTCGTTTTCATGCCCAGCCGATGCAGCGAGTCGACCAGCGACCGCATCTCCTTAACCGCGATGAACGGGTAGTTGATGAAGGGGTTGAATTTGTTGGCATGATGCACGTTGATGACTTTCACCCCGGCATCAAAATCGGCTTTCCCGGGTGTGGGCTGTGCACCGCTGTGATAATACCGGTTCAGGAATTGCGACGAATAATTAACGGGTTTTACGGGGGTTACAAGCAGGGCCCATTCGTACTTGAGCCGTTCGCCTGCCCTCAGGGTTCTCGGGCCGGTAAATACCCGGGCAGTGGTGTTTCCGCCGACTGGTAGAACAGAGAAGCCGCCCTGGCCTTCATTGTTCCAGGAAAGCGGCGGTTCCGGCCGGTAGAGGTTGAGCAGGGGGCCATGGTAGGTCGATCCCCGCAGTTCACACCAGATTCCCCCGTCGGCATCCCCGATCCAGAAACTGTCGGCCGGGCCCTTCCATTTTGCATTGTGCATCAGCGGTGTGGCGCATCCGGGCAACCCCATTCCCATCATATATTTGGCACGCTCCCTGGTCATCGGGATATCCAGCCGGATGTCATCAATATTCAGAAACGGGGAACCCTCCGGGGATTCAAGATAATCCACCGTGGCTGTAAACCGCATATAGCCATCGTAGTCAAGTCTCGTCTGGCAGTTGATCCGTAAATTGCCATTGGTGCCTCCGGACGTCTGCGTGTACTGACCATCCGTCAGCTCCCTCCGACTGATTACCGATGAAACTTTGATGGGCTCCTGGTTTACAATCACGGAGAAATCAACGGGCGCTGAAAGCACAGGTTTTCCGTCATTCTGAATATCCGACGGCAACCCTGAAGAACCGAATGTTATCAGATGATGGGCTGCCTCGAAGGTGTTTACCCGCACAGCTTTGATGGGCTGGTACGGCGCAATCGGATCACCCCAGGATCCGGCGGTTGAGTTCAGCCACCGAAGCCGCGAATGCCGCCAGGGCTCGCCGTCGCCCCGGTCGGGGAGTATATCGGAATTGACGGTTAGATTTATCCTGATAAGCTTCTCATCCATGTTTTTCGCCTTTATCCTGATGGTCGCACTATAGCTGCCGGGTGCCGTGGTTTCCGCAATATCGCATCCGATCCAGAGCGCCTGCACCCGTCCGGTTGGAATATCCAGCGGTTTAACGAAGGGTTTGCCGTAGGGATCCGTTCCTTCCGTATTGAAGCAGGTCATTGGGATGGCCTGACTGTCAAAGCTGACCGTGAGCCCTTCAATATCCTGACGGGCGGCATACACCCCAATCTGAAAGGCGAAATATTCGTTGCGCATGGCAGTCCCGGTAAATTTTCCCGATGGACCCGTTTGAATCCATTTCAGCGGGATCTGGTCCTTCATCCGGATCGGAAATTCACGGCTTTCAGTAAAAAGCAGCACAGGGTCGGGATACTTTTTCAGGAATGCCTCCAGCTCATTGGCCGTGGATACAATCTCCATCGGAAAAAAGGAATCGAAGGCGGTCCGGCTTTCAATAGCCAGGATTTTTGCTTTAACAATCTTAGCCGGATCCTGCCGGTCGGCCAAACCTGACCAGCTCTCATCCGGAGCCGGCTCGGGCTTCAGATAGGAGCGGCCGTAATAACCCCATCCCTCCTGCACTCCGAACGGCAGGTAATAAAAATAGTATTTGCCGGGTTTAACTACTGGCCCGAACAGAATCCTGCATTCTTCGGGATTAACCAACAAGCGCTTGATATTCCTAACGGTATCGCCGGTTACCGCATTGATTATCAACAATCTTCTCTGGTCCAGACTGCGGTCGTGCCGGCGCCACATCAGGTTTAACTCCGATATTTCAGAAGGTTTCGAAATTTCAATAACCGCACGCTGGCTGCCAAAAGACTCTGACCAGGGGGTTGGCGCTACTTGCCATTGTGCGCTTGCTTCGGCGAAGAAAAAAAGCAGGGGGATCAGGAGGCGCATGGGGGGATGATTTACGATTTACGATTTACGATTTTTGCATTTGATGTCATTCCGAAAGCCGGAATCCCCTTGCAGATGCTTTGATGCAATTAATTAATTAATTAATACTACAAAATAGAGAAATTCTTATTACTGAATCCGGTGTGGGCTATCGATTGAGAATTTTAGCTTAATTCGCAAATCGTAATTCGTCAATCGTCAATCGTAAATCTTCTATGGGTTTATCGGTAAGGCAAATCACCGAAGAGTACAATACGGAAATGCTCCGCATACTCCTCGATTCTCCCATGGAATCCGATGGACTTTCGGTCTGTCTCGACCGGTCACCCGATATGTTTGCGGTCCCAAAGCAGTTTTTTGATTCGTACAAGGCATTCGGGTTTTTTATGGAAGACCGGTTGGTTGGTTTTGCGATGGTCTGCCGCAAAACATTGTATGTTAACAGTATACCCAGAGAAATCGGGTACCTGGCAAATATGTATGTCCTCCCTGAAGGCCGTAAGAGGGGATGGCTCTACAGGGCATCTGAACCGCTTTTCAGTGAGGTGCTTGACCAGGTTGGGCTTGGTTACGCAACAACGATGAAGGGGAACAGGAATACGGAACCGATGATAGGAAGGAAAATCCAGAAATTCCCTTTTATTCCGTTTTCCGTTTCGATCGGAATCAATCATATTCATAATATCTTGATCACCTTCGGAAAGCGCAACCGATCGGGCTATAAAATCCGGAGGGCAACGGAGAAGGATCTGCCGCATATTGCCAGATTGCTGGACGAAGAATACAGGCCAAGGCTTTTCGGGCCGGTGATGACTGAGGAGAATCTCTTGAAAACAATTGCCCGGAGACCCGGTTTTACCGTTCAGGATTACTTTATCGCGGAATCCGGTGGCAAGATTGTGGGGACTTGTTCAGCCTGGGATATCAGGGAGATTCGCAAGCTCCGCGTAATGGCCTACCGGAAGAAATACCGGATTGTTAAGTTGGTATATGGCCTGGCTGCACCGGTTTTTGGTTTCCCCAAACTTCCAAAAACCGGGTCTCCATTTAGGGAAATCGTGATTAACGATTATGGGGTAGAAGGTCGCAACCCTGAAATTCTGAAGACACTGATCACGCACATATATCAGGAATCGAGAAAATCGGGGTATAATATGATACAGATCGGCAGTTATGCCGGCGATCCGATACTTTACGCCACAAAAGGTTTCTTCTCCCAGCCGATTTATTCACATATTATTTTTGGAGCAAAAGATCCGGAATGCATTGAAAAAGAGGGAATTGACATCAGCAGGCCCTATCTCGACATAGCGCTGACCTGACCACTCAAATGCAGGAAGGCGTAGTGATCTGTGGTCACTACGCCTCCCGCAAAACTATCAACAAACTAACTTACTATCTGATTTACGATTCAAAAGTAGGGTGCGATTCTGAAGAAAAACTGAAGATTCTGTCAAATCAGATTTTTTTTTCATCCCATGTGATCCGTAATTCATGCAATCCCTCCCGATAGGTATAATCCACAGGGATTCCTGTTGCAAGGCAGATCTTTCGGACGAGCGACAAACCGAGGCCAAGTCCTTTGGAATCAGGCCCCTTAATGAACTCCCTGAAATAATGCTCAGTGGGATGTGCAGGCGCTTTTCCGCTGTTTTGCAGAATCAATGATCCCGGGTGCAGGGAAATGTTCACGGTACCTCCCGGTAAATTATGGACGACAGCATTCTTAACCAGGTTTTGAACCAGAATCGCACCCATTGCGGGGTCAATGGGGATAACCACTCCTTCATCCAGGTCCCTGGAAACCTTTATATTCTGGAGTTCAATTACCTCTTCCAGATTTTCAATCTGCCGGATGATGTAATCTGTTGCCGGGAAGCCGACATTTTCGGTGATCGGGTGGTTGCCGATTTTGAATAGGAGCGAAAGGGAACGGTTAAGCTGCGACAAGTGCCGGCTGTTGTCGGAAACGGAGCCGATCAGTTCAAGCTGCTCCTCGGTTAGTCCCGGGGTCTGGAGGAGTAATTCAGCTTTTGATCGGATCACGGCCAGGGGTGTCTGGATCTCATGGGTGGTATGAGCCGTGAAATCCTGGAGGTTGCGGTACATATCACTGATTCTGACCGTCATTTTTTCAATCGTGCGATTCAATGTATGAAACTCAACAATGCCTGAATCGGGCAGTGTAAGAGGCTTTTGGTCAGGTTCATATGATCGTACCGATTTCAACGTATCAAAAAAGCTGCTCCACAATCGGATAAATACAAAACGGTTCAACAGGAAGAGGAGGGTGATAAAAAGGAGTGACAGGAGGGTGGTGGCAATGGAAACTCGCTTGAAAAGTTCGGGATACGAGAGTTTGTTGTGGCGGAGTGTGAATTCAACCGGATCCCCCTGTACGATGGTATAAAACCGTAAATAGCGTGCCTGGGAGCGTTCCCCGCTGAGGGTATCGCGGAAGGTGCTGTCGAAAAAAAACCAGACAGGCTCTGGAATTGAACCTGCATCCCGGGTCGACAGGCGCTCATAGAACGGAATATTTCCCATGGAAGCTACCAGAAACAGCTCCGGATTGGCCAGTACCTGACTTTGCTCCTGGCGGAGCCGGTCATCAGTATCTTTGTCGCTAACTGAACGAAGTGTTAGAAAAAGGGCACTGCCCATCAGGAAAAAAACAATCAATGAGATAATTGCCAGGTAGATGGAGGTCAGACTGAGGAGTTTCATTTTCCGTCCTCCATCTTGTAACCCATTCCATAAACCGTTTGTATCCAGATCTCTCCTGTTTTCTGTTCCAGTTTGCGCCGGAGATTTTTCATATGCGTATAAACGGCATCCGAATACTCCACTCCATAGAAATTGTCGCCCCAGATATGCTCGGCGATGGAATCCTTGGTCACCACTTTGTTAAGGTTGGTCAGCAGATAGACCAGAATATTGAACTCCTTTTTAGTAAGGTCCAGTTGTTCCCCGCCAAGGGTAGCCGTTTTGCCTTCCGGATCCACGGCAAGCCCACGATATGTGAGGCTGATATGACCTCCGCGGCGGGTGCGACGGATTACACTCTGGATGCGTGCGTTCAATTCCGAAAGGTGGAAGGGCTTAACCAGGTAATCATCAGCTCCGGTTTCGAGTCCCCTCACCCGATCCTCAAGGGTATCCCGGGCTGAAACCACAATAATTCCGCAGGTTGCTTTATTCTCCTTCATCAGCCTGATCAGGGATAGTCCGTCCCCGTCAGGCAGCCCCAAATCGACCAGCACGCAGTAATAATCCTGCAGGTCGATCACGCGCAGCGATTCATGATAGGATCCAGCCGCAGTACAACTATACCCTGCAGACTCCAGATAGGTTACCATGGATTTCCGCAGCGCCGCTTCGTCCTCAATTATCAGCACGGGTATCATAAGGGGGGCAAATTACAAAAAATTGGCTCGCTGGAGCTCGCTAATTGGCTCCCTTCGGTCGTTAATTGGCTCCCTGCGGTCGCTAATTGGCGCTTCGCGCTAATTGGCCCTTCGGGCTAATTAGTGAGCGCAGCGAACCATTTAGCGAGGCGTAAGCCGAGTTAATTAGCGACCGAAGGGAGCCAATTACTTACTGAAGTAAACCCTGAACTCCTCCTCCCCAACCTGATCCACCCAGTGCCGGAATCCCAGTCCGGTGGCTTTGTCGATCAAGGGTGCCGGATTAAAGGGTGCTGTTAGCTCATATATTTCGCCTTCATCCAGCTGCTGAAGATCTGCCAGTACCTGCCCCACCGGGTGCTCTCCACGATTGAGCATTTCACGTGCATCAAGGCGCCTGGTAACCATTTCCGGAATATACCAGTCCGGCTTACCCGTGCCCCCGTGCCCTTGTGCCCCTGTGCCCCCGTGCCCTTGTGCCCCCGTGCCCTCTCCTTGTTCCCCTGCCGCCCTCCTCAGCCTGTTAATCAGATCCTCCACCTTTAATCCGCCCACAATGGCAGCCTGCTGCAAGGTGGTCACCCGTGCTACCGTTCGCCTTAGCACCGGGTTTTTTAATTGCTTGAACGCCGGACTGATATCGAAGAGAACCTCTTCAAGTTGCGGATATTCCCGGAGCAGGTCCAGGATTTTTGTTTTTGGTGAAATCATACTTGTTGCTTTTTATCGGTTGCCGGTTACCAGTTGCCGGTTACCGGTTATGCCAGAACCATACTTAATACTTATTACTTAATTCTTACAACTTTCCTTCTGCCTTGTGCCTTCTGCCTTGTGCCTTCTGCCTTGTGCCTTCTGCCTTGTGCCTTCTGCCTTGTGCCTTGTGCCTTCTGCCTTCACTTGTACTCAAGTATCCTCTGCTCTCCCTCCAGCTTGCGATATTCGGAAAGGTCCTGGGATACCTCAAGAGTCCCCAGGTACTCACCCTGTTCATTTCGGAGCGCATAATATTCTATATAAATGAACTTGCCCTGCATCTGGATCCAGAAAGGCGCATGGCTGGCCCGACCGCTCTTGAAGTCATCAATGATTTTTTCTACAATATGCACACTGGCCGGCGGATGGCACAGCCTGACATCCCGGTTGATGATGGACCGGCTCCGGGTGAAGATCCGGTGCGGACCCTGCGAGAAGTATTTTACCTTGTCATTCCGGTCAACAAAGGTCATGTCTACGGGAAGCGTGTTCAGAATAGCCAGGATCTCCTCCGATGTAAAACTCCCTGAGGGGAGCTGAATGCCGGAACCATAGATTGCCGATTCTTCAGTTAGCCTTGTGTCCATACCCTGTGGCTTCCACTCCACCTGCGGATCGTACAAACAGAATCCGATAGCCAGGGTCTGCTGGTATATATCCCACCAATTTTCAACGGTCAGGTGATCGAGGCTCATAGGAAACAGAATATCCTGCTCCTTCTTAACCATATCTTCAACCCCGTCGAGTGCCGGGTTAAACAGCAGATCATACGTGGTGATCAGGTCATCCCGGGTTAATTCCGATGTGCGAAGTACCTCAATGCATCCTTTGAGCAGGTCACGGATCTCGTCGTGCTTCCCCCACATAACCTTTGGCGGACCAGTGATCCCGGCCTTCTCCAGGAACGGGAACAGAAGATACTCCTTCCGCTGGTAATGCTTGTCTACATCCAGCAGGCGGTTGAATGCCGATAAAAGTTTCATGGCCATCGGGTTAATGTCGCTGTCTTTCATCGACTTAACCTGATCCAGAAGCTCGGATGCCTCATCCACCACCTTCAGAAGCTCCTTGTTCTCCTGATTGAAGGTATCCACAGGATGGCCCGGCGGTATGGATTTGGCGCCGGACAGGTCAATGTTGCCGTCGAGTACAAGGGAATGAACATCGCAGAATTTCTGGATCTCCTCTGCGGGCAACCCCTCCTCGATCAGCTGCTGTTCAACCTCTACCACCTCGCCATACGGAACCTCCCGAAGGAGTTCAACAAGTTCAGCCTTAACCAGATCAGGATCCACTCCCTCATGAATTTTCAGAAGAAGTCCCTTTAACGTTCTTTTCCGTTTATCGGAGTTATTTATTAATTCGCTCATAGTTAGTTGTTATTATTGGCTATCCGATCTATTTCCATCCCGGCAAAACATTTTTCACAAATTCCGCCTTTTCGGCATTCAATGCATCCATATCCAGTCCGATGAATTTCTGGGCTTTTTCCTTGGTTTCGATATCGGGGTATGGTACCTCCCGGTTCCAGCCGAGGGTTGCTAACAGGCGGGCGAGCTCTACCCTTGCATTACCTGCGAGTTCAATACCGGAGGCCACAATGCGGGCGGTTTCAACGGGCGCGTGGAAGGAATTCCCATGGCCGGCAGCTGAAAAGTCCCATCTCCACTGTGCCCGGCGGATTCCGATGAGGATCTCTTTCATCTGGCTTTCAGTTGCGCCCAGTTCCCAGGCCTTTCCCGCTTCCACATGAGACTGAACCAACAGTTTTTCAAGCTTGTCGCGGTTTTCAATGAGCTTCTCCTGTCGGACATAGACATCCTGGACCAGTTTATCCGTCTCTTCACGGTGACAAACCTGGCAGGAGTTGGCAACATTATTGAGCGGGCTCTGAACATGATGATCGGTAAACTTCTGACTCCCTTCGCTCTTGTAGGGCATATGGCAGTCGGCACAGGAGACTCCCCGGCTGGCATGCGTTCCCATCTGGAATAACTCATAATCCGGATGCTGAGCCTTCAGCATCGGCGCTTTGCTGATGGAATGTGTCCAATCCGTGAATCCATGGCTATCGTAATAGGCTTCAATCGAATCCATGCCCATTCCTTTATCCCACGGAAAAGTGAGATAAGCAACACCTTCGATTTGCTTTTTATCGAAATAGTATTCCACATGACACTGGGCACAAACAAGGCTACGCATTTCCTGATGGGAAACCTTGGTGATATCCTTGCCCTGACGCTCAAAAGCCTCGATAAGGGCCGGGCGTGAAATGTGGAGGTTCATGGTTTTCGAATCGTGGCAGTCCGCACAACCAATGGTATGAGTCACCTCTGTTCCTTTGGTATCCCAGGTTCCCTTGTAGAATTCAGCAATGCCCTTCTCATTCATAAGTCTGGGTACATCCGGACTCTTGCACGCCCAGCAGGTGTTGGGCTGGGGACTGGCTTTGCCCGGCGCGGGCGCTCCGGTCCGCAGCGTGTTCTTAACATCGGCGAGGGCATACTGATGGCCGCGCCCCTGATTGTACTGCGTGGAAAAGGCATATCCTGCCCAGAGCACCACGAGCCGCGGATCCTCGGCCAGCATGTCATGGGTGGCGGATCCGCCATACCGACTCCGGAAGGAGGTGTCGGATGTTTCCAGATACGACTGATACTCCCGGGGAAAATTCTCTCCCCAGACGGCACTGTTTGGCTCAAACTGCGAAAATTCATTTTTGGGTGAATAGGCAAAAGAAGCTTCAGCGCGCCGTTCAACAATGGAGGAGGCAAGGAGGCCCAGTAAAAAAACAATAACCATTGTGCCGAAAAATAGCACCCAGCCCAGCCAGGGCTTCTCTTTAAGTAATTCGGGAATCGATTTCATGGCGAGCATTGTATTCGGATTATTTTTTTGTTTTCATGATTCTTCCGATCCAGTCGGGAACCGGGCTTTCAGGCAAAGGGACCCGGGCATAGGGAACGCTTGACAGGCTGTTCACCCGTCCGTGCGGCGTTTCCCGGTGACAGCTCCAGCACTGCCGGTCCATCCGGTTGTGATGTGCCTCAAGGGTCTGGCTCAGAACCGGCTCATCAGTAAGCAGGTTTTCATGGCAGCGGATGCAGTTATTCTGGACCACCCGTTGTCCGGCTTCTTTAATATGAATGACCTGGGGTTCCAGCCGCAGGGTGAACATGTACGAGTGCCGCATTCCATCCCTGGCCTTGAAGAAATACTTGTTGAGCACATTGTTGTGCGGAACATGGCAATCATTGCAATTGGCATACTGCCGGTGTGAATTGTGCGTCCAGGTGGCATACTGTGGTGCCATGATATGACAGTTCACGCAGGTTTTGGGATCATCCGAGAGGTAAGACCAGGCCTTTGAAACATAAAAGGAAAAACCAAACAATCCCGCAAAAATTCCGAGTGCCAGAATCACCGGAAACCTCCAGGCCGGAGGCGGTATCAAGTATCTTATGAATTTCATAGCAGCGATTGAGTTGGGAAAAGATACAACCTTTTCGCAGCAAAGCTACCATTGCACATTGGGTTAAATTGTAACAATTGTTACATCTATCGACCCCTATGCGCCTTTGCTCCTATGCCCTCTTACCCTATCAGCACATTGGTATGGGAATAGGTGTACTGAACTGTAGGAGCCTTTCTCAGCAAGGCCATGATAATGGTGAGGGTTCCGATACGGCCAACATACATGGAGATGATCAGAACCACCTTCGCCGCTGAGCTGAGGCTTGCGGTAATGCCTGTACTGAGCCC
>Ga0154558_1155_pt1 | contig 12175 bp, 7 predicted proteins | sample RifGroF2_FD_105701 | JGI IMG/M metagenome (GOLD analysis project Ga0154558, IMG submission 105701) | Bacteroidetes bacterium GWF2_49_14 | reverse complement strand
CGGTAATGGTTTGTGTAGTCTGACTGATCGAGCACACCACATCAGGATTCAGGTCTTCAAAGGCAAAATAGGTGATGTCCTTGGCGGAGCTGCCTGCATCAAGGGTGATCGTTACGATGTAATCAACCATGGTCCCGTTTTCGGCAATGACCGTATAGGTAACAGGGTTGGTAAAGTTGTTGGCTGTTACACCGTTAACCTGAGTAGTCGTTCCAACTTTCACCTGGCTAAGAGTTGAAGAGGTCTGGAAAGTGGCAATCAGTGCTGTCCGGGCTGTACCAATCGGCAAAATTCCGGTAATTGTTTTCAATGCTTCATTTACCGTGCAAGTTACCACTGGATTCAAGCCTCCGAACGCAAAAGTTACTATCTGCTTGGCCGATTCGACCGGATTATTGGCAACCGTCACCTGATAGGTGGTTGTGGATCCGTCGGTCGCCAGTAGCGTATAGGTTAGTACTACTGTACAGTCGTTTGCAGTAGAACCGGATGTCTGAATAACAGTTCCGATATAGGCAGTAGTCCCTGCTGTCAGAGTAAAAGAAGGCACCAGGCTTGTACGCCCGGCAGAGAATGGTACATTAACCTGAATGGTTCTCGTTGCTTCATTGATCGTGCCGTTGGACGAATAACTCAGCGTAGTGCCGGCGATAACCACCGTCCCGGAGATACCGTAGGTAACAAACCGCTTCGGCATCTCATAAATCGTGACGGTCACAATATATGTTACCGATGTTCCATCCTGTGCAAACACATCATAAGCAACAGGAGTGGTGAAATTGTTCGGAGTTGTTGCACTTGTTTGAACCGAAGCACCTACCTTGACCGTAGCGAACGGGCTTGCTGTAAAAGTTGATACCAGCGCCGTCACATTGGTGCCATAGGGAACTGTCAGTGCAATAGTCTTAGCCGATTCATTGATGGCACCAGCAACGACCGGAGTCAATCCGGCGAAACTAAAGGCGGTGATTGCCTTGGCTGAACTGATGAGACTGACAGTCACGGTGACCACATAGGCCTGGGTGGATGCATCTTCTGCAACAACCGTATAGGTAACTGCTGCGGCAAAACTATTGGGGGTGGTTCCGCTAACCTGAGCTGTACCTGCAATATTGACAGTTGAGAGCGGACTGCTGGTAAAGGTGGCTACAAGCGCTGTTAAAACCGTTCCGTATGGAACCGTCAGCGCTACCGTTTTGGCGGTTTCGTTCACAACCCCAACCACAGCAGGTGTGAGACCGGCGAACTGGAAGGTAAGAAGCTGCTTGGCGGAGCTGGCTGCTGCTTTGGTTACCGTTACCACATAATTCTGCGTGGACCCATCCTCCGCAACAACGGTATAGGTAACCGCTGCAGTAAAATTATTGGGGGTGGTTCCACTGACCTGGCTACTACCGGCAATATTAACAGTTGTTAATGGTGAGGTCGAAAAGGTTGCAATCAAGGCGGTCACATTTGTAGAGTTTGGCACAACCACGGCAACAGTCTTGGCAACCTCATTAATGGTTCCCACAACAGGCGGGGTAATCCCGTTAAAACTGAAAGTGATAAGCGCTTTTGCCGTACTTACGGCTGCCTTAGTGACCGTAACTGTGTAAAGCTCTTCTGAAAGATCCTCAGCGCGGCACTTGTAAACCACGGGACTTGTAAAATCATTAACACTGGTAGCAGAGACCTGTTGGGTACCCCCGATCCACACAGTTGACAAAGGGCTGCTGGTAAAGGTTGCAACCAGAACCGTCACATCGGTGGAGAAGGGTACGGTCAACGCAATTGTTTTTGCTGATTGATTGATAACTCCGGCCACTACCGGGCTTAAACCGGCAAAACTGAAGGTTAGTATCTGATTCGCTATACTGGCCGGGATTTTTGTAACAGTAACCGTGTAGTTCTCGATTGAGCCGTCCTCGGCGACACATTTGTAAACCACTGGGGCCGTAAAGTCATTGGCTGTGGTTGCACTGACCTGAGAGGTTGCACCCACAAATACATTTGATAGGGGGCTGTTTGTAAAAGTTGCCACAAGGTTTGTCACATCGGTGGCAAATGGAACGGTAAGAGAGATCGTTAAGGTTCCATGGTTCACAGTTCCAGTAACCGCAGGTGTGAGCCCGGCAAAACTAAAGGTCAAAATCTGGTTGGCTCCGCTTGCTGCTAATTTTGTCACATGAACTGTGTAATCCTTGGTTGCACCGCTCTCAGCGGTAACCCGGTAAACTTTATCCGTTGTAAAATCATTTGCAGTGGTGCCGCTTACCTGGGGGACCCCTCCGATAGTAACAGTTGAATAAGGTGAGTTTGTAAAGGTAGCCGCCAGTGTTGCCAGGTTGGTTGCAAACGGAACCGTCAGATTGATAGTAAGTGCGACAGGATCGATGGTTCCATTTACCACCGGTGTCAATCCGGCAAAGCTGAAGGCGGTTATGTCCCGCTGTGCGCTTGCTGCAGCCTTTGTAACCGTAACTATGTAATTCTGTGTAGTACTATTTTCCGCCACTACGGTGTAGGTGACCGCTGAGGTGAAATCATTTATGGTAGTTCCGCTAACCTGAACCGTCGCTCCGATTTTCATGGTCGCAAGCGGGGAAATCGTAAAGGTCGCCACCATGGTCGTCAGGTCGGTTGAAAAAGGAACCGTCACCGCCACGGTGTGACTGGATTCATTGATGGTTCCGATAATATCCGGCGTAAAAACCCGGAACTCGAAAGCTGATAATACCTTTTCAGTCCTTGCTGCTGCCTTGGTCACAGTAACCGTATAATTCCGGGTGGATAGGTTCTGTGCGATGACCGTATATACCACCGGTGCAGTAAAATTATTGGGAGTAGTCCCGCTGGCCTGTGGCGTAATTCCGACATTGACTGTTGAATTGGTGGAACTCGTAAAAGTAGCAACCAGTGCGGTCAGGTCCGTCGAAAACGGTACCGTAACCGCAACGGTAAAGCTGGTCTGATTAATGATGCCCGTTGCGCCGGAAATGCCGGCAAACGAAAAAGTAAGCAGTTGCTTCTCGGAAGAGGTCTGTGCTTTTAGTGCGTAAGGAGAAACGATGCCTGCTAAAATGACAGCAACGAGTACTGCCAATTTTTTAACGGGAAGAAAAGCTGATTTCTTCATGGTGGAATTTTGGTTATTTTGCACAAAAATAGCGTAAAATAAGGGTTAGAACCCTACTGCCAGCCCATCTTTATCAAAAATCACCGCTATTTTTCACCTGCCCATTCCATAATATGGATGACCTTGAGCAAGTTGGCAAGAATCCTTTTCCGGATAATCCGAAATCGTTTTCCCTATTCCCGAATCACACGTTGGACACCTACATACCTGCCATCACTGAAGAATTTTACGAAATAGACTCCCCGAATCCATGTGGATGACTGAATTTCAATGATTTGCTGATTCAAATTCCTGAAATCATGGACCATTTGCCCGAGTGAATTGATGATCTGGATGTGATCAGCGGGTTGCTGCATTTCAATCGTAAGACGATCAGTAAAGGGATTCGGGTAGGCGATGACTGTCCCAAGCCAGTCAGGATCTTCAATCCCTGTATTGAAGGATATGGTGACCGTATAATCAAGGGTGGTTCCATCTTCCGCCTCAACAGTATAAATGACCGGCATGGAGAAATTGTTGGGAGTTACGCCGCTGATCTGCTCGATGAGGCCGCAATAAGCTTTCGACAGGGGTGAAAGTGTGAAGGAACCGATCAATCCGGTAACATCCGTTCCAACGGGAACCCTGACAACAATGTCGCTGCCTGAAATCTGGCCGGTGGCTACCTGGCCAATTCCCAGAAAACTGTATGATAGAATGGATTTCAGGGTGCTGGCTTGGGTAATAACTACCACGTTGGCACTTGGAATTGAGAGGGTTTCCTGTTCATCTACCGCATAGGCGTGATAATTCCCGGGAGAGAGCTGATAAACGTTGAGGGAAACCGGCAAATTGGCTCCCAGAACCACTCCTTTTGCTCCTCTCCCGGCTGCTACTGCTGCATCCATCTGGGTCTTTGAATCTTGCGGAACACCTTCCCTGATCAGGTAAACGGTACCCGATTGTTCAGAGCTGACCACATTTACAGTATGGTTTATGGCATTAGAGAGGGTTTGAGCGGCAACACCCACTTCGGGTGGTGTGGTGTCAATAATTGTTATTTCATTGGTTCCTTTTTCAGAAAGATTACCCGCACCGTCAACTGCATAAGTAGAATAAACTCCCGAAAACATATTGAATGTCTCAATCAAGATATCAACATGGGCCTCGTATACATACGCATCCCTGCCGGCGCCTGTTTCCACCGCATATTCCAGATCAGCCACCGTATTCTGGGCTACCGAATTTAGAACGATGTATACCTTACCGGTTGACTCACTGCTCTGAAGCAAGACATAATCTCCCAGCAAGTTAGTTACCTCCTGCGGTGTATTGAAAACAGTCGGGGGGGTGATGTCTATTTCTTCGTAAATTAAGACCGTGTAGGTATTCCTGCTGCCATCCTGTGCGATTACCTCATAGTAAACAGGTGTTATGAAGTCGTTTACACTTATGCCACTCTCTTGATTGCCTGACCCGGGGATTAAAACGGTTGACAAGTCCGAATGGCTGAAATAGGCCACAAGCCCCGCACGCCCAGTTTCCGGTGGAACACTTCCGCTAATAACCCGGGTTTCCTGGTTGATTTCACAAATCACAGGTGGATTCAGGTCTTCAAAAGCAAAATAAGATATTTCCTTTTCCGGACTCCCCGGATCCACAGTCAGGGTCACTACATAATCCATCATGGAGCCGTCCTCGGCAATCATCGTATAGTTGACGGGATTATTAAAGTTATTCACAGTGGTTCCACTTACCTGCAGGGTGGTTTGAACCTTAACATGCGTGAGTTCTGAAGTTGTTTGAAAGGTAGCAACCAGGGCAGAAAGGTTGGTACCAAAAGGGAACTGGCCTTTTATAGTCCTCTGCGCTTGATCGATGTCGCAAATTACTGTCGGGCTGATACCGGAAAACTCGAATGATTCCATGTGGTTCTCCGACTCAATCGGCTTACTTGTAACAGTCACCTGATAGGTAGTAAGCGAACCGTCACTTGCCAGAAGTATGTATGTTAACACATTGGTGCAGTCATTCGTAGTAACCCCGGGCGTCTGAATAGTGGTTAAAACATAAGCTGTTACCCCGTCAGTTAAAATGAACCATGGTGCCATGCTGCGGCGATCGGCCGAAAACGGAACCGAAACATTAATGGTTTTTGCAACATCATCAATGACACCGTCTGCTGAATAGTAGCGTGTGACACCGGCAATAATAACCGATCCTGAAATGCCAAAAAGAATAAAACGTTTCGGCATTTCGTAGATGGTCACCGTAACAACATAATTCTGGAAGGAGCCGTCTTCAGCAACCACCTTATATGTAACGGATGAAGTAAAATTATTGGCAGTGACACCATTAACCTGCGCAGTAGTGCCAATCAGCACTCTTGATAGCGGACTGCTCGTAAAAGTGGCCACCAGGGCGGTGACATTAGTCCCGTAAGGCACATTGACAGCAACGGTTTTAGTGGCTTCATCAATTACACCTGAAACCGCCGGTATTAATCCGTTGAAATGAAAACTCAGGAGACGCTTGATAGAGTTGGCTGGCGCCTTGATTACCCTGATCGTCCAGTTTTTAACATAGTTCGGATCTTCGGCAATAACCTTGTAAATGAGATTGGTCGTAAAATTATTCTGACTGACCCCACTGATCTGGCTGATTCCTGAAACTTCAACACTTGACAGTGGTGAGGATGTAAAAGTTGCTACGAGATGTGTTACATCGGTAGAAAATGGAACCAGCAAATCGATAGTCTGGCTGATGGGGTTGACTACCCCGATCGCTGCAGGGTTTATTCCGTCAAACCTGAAATCCAGCATGTCACAGGCTACACTTATGGCGGCCCTGGTCACGGTAACCGTATAAACTTCCTCTGATCCATCCTGGGCTTTGCATCTGTATTGGACCGCAGTTGTAAAATTATTGGCGGTAATGCCGCTGACCTGTTGAATCCCATTAACCCAAACCGTTGCGAAATCAGAATGCGTAAAGGTTGCAACCAGACCAGTAACGTTTGTGGAAAAAGGAACCTCCAGATTAATGCTGGAACCGCTTATCGTTGCGATGACATCGGGATTAAGCGCATCAAATCTGAAAGTCAGTATCGAGTTTGCCCGGCTTGCCGGCATAGTATTGACAGTAACGGTATAATTCTGAAAAGTCCCATCCTCTGCAACGACCTCATAGGTCTGCTGCGAGGTAAAATTGTTGGCCGTTACGCCGCTGACCTGCGGTGTGGAAGCTATAAACACTGTCGAGAGCGGGCTATTGGTAAAGCTGGCAACCAGTGCAGTGACATTGGTGCCATAGGGTACAAGCAAGTTAATATTAGTGCCATTGATAACGCCATTTATGTCCGGATCAAATCCGATATCAAACTTGAAGGCAAAAATTGTTTTAGCTGTACTTGCCGCTGTCACGGTAACATGAACGACATAGTCCTTTACAGAAGTGCCATTCTCGGCTAAAATCCGGTAGGTGAGATCCGTTGTAAAATTATTGACTGTAACGCCACTGGTTTGCACCACGCCAGAAACAGAGACGGTGGTATTTGCAGAGGTGGTAAAGCTGGCAACCAGGTTGGTCAGGTTTGTTCCATAGGGAACGATAAGATTAACGGTTTTGGGATCAGCCAGCTGATTGATGATACCGGCAACAGAAGGTGTCAGGTTGGGAAACGAAAAACTGGTCAGGTCGCACCCGGAACTGGCTTCAGCTTTTAATACCGTGACTTCATAATCAAGCGGAGTCCCATCTTCAGCCTTGACAGTATAAGTCACTGCACCGGCGAAGCTGTTCGAGGTTGTTCCGCTGGTTTGTTGGTTAGCTCCAACCCAGACGGTTGAAAGCGGTGAACTTGTGAAATGCGGAACGAGGTCGGTTAGGTTGGTTGAAAATGGTACCGTCACGGTCACCTTGTGGTTTGCCTGATCAATAATTCCTGTAATATCGGGCTCGAAAGACCTGAACTCAAATGAAGTGAGCAAATTTTCAGTTCTCGCCGTTGCTTTTTGGACCGTAACATAAAAAATCCGGTACGAACTATTCTCAGCAGTGACCAGATAAGGAACCGTTGTAGCAAAGTTGTTGAAGGTAACTCCGGAAACCTGCGCGACCCCGGACACGGAGACCGCTGCAACCGGTGAAACACTAAAAGTAGCAATCAGGCTGGTGAGATCGGTTGAATAGGGTACGGTAACATTAACCGTATAATCGGAATTGATGGAACTGGTTACCCCGGTGATGCCCGCAAAGGAAAACTCAAGCATTTCCTTTTGGCTGCTGATTGCATTCCTTACTATGCTGACGACATAATTCCTGGTGACTGACAAATCCTGGCTGGTGACAACAAGTGTAACCGATGACGAATAATTATGAAGGGTTACCCCGCTGGTCTGAATAACGCTTCCTATTCTCACGGTTGCGCCTGATGAAACGGTGAATACAGCTGCAACGCTGGTAAGATTGGCAGTATTATAAACCGGAACCTGTATTGTTGAGTTCAGATTATCAACCACGGCTATCCTTTCCGTGTAGGTCCACGGCAAATTAAAATTAAAGGCAGTGATAACGGCCTGATTAGATTGGGCATTTGCTACACCGGATAACAGCATGCCTGCTAAAATGACAGTTAGCATTACCGTCATTCTTGTTACTGGTTGAAAAGCCGCTTTCTTCATGGCAGAATATTGTTATTTTACTTCAAAAATATAGTAAATAAAAGGTTTGTGCCCCCTTGTGCATGTAAGTTTATCAAACACGCGCGCTTTTTTTTAACTGATTATTCCAATAAACGAATAACCAGTAAGCAATTAAACACGTAATTAGTGGAATGAAATTTGATCAGGGAATCAATTAAATTTTATAAGTCATGAGAAAAAGACGAAATCTTTGGATTATTGTTTTGATTGTTATCGTTGGCCTGTTTGCTTTATCCGCTTTCAGGGGCTATAATGGCATGGTCACCAAGAGTGAAAAGGTAGGGGAACAATGGTCAAACGTGGAGAATTCATACCAGCGCAGGGCCGACCTGATACCAAATCTGGTTAATACCGTTAAGGGTTATGCCGATTTTGAACAGACAACCCTGACCCAGGTGATCGAAGCCCGTTCAAAAGCCACATCGGTCCAGATCAATCCTGAGAACCTGAATGCCGAGTCCATGAAGCAGTTCCAGGATGCCCAGGCGGGAATTGGCGGTGCACTTTCACGGCTGATGGTCGTGGTTGAACAGTATCCTAACCTAAAGGCAAATCAGAATTTCCTCGACCTTCAGTCTCAGCTTGAAGGAACAGAAAACCGGATCAATACGGAAAGAAGGAAATTCAATGAGATTGCCCGGGATTACAACACCTTTATCCGTGTTTTTCCCAGGAATCTCTGGGCAGGGTTGTTCAACTTTGATAAGAAGCCCTACTTCGAAGCAGCTGAGGGTACTGAAAAAGCACCGGAAGTAAAATTCTGACCGGATGAACGTAAGGAACTTTTTCTCGGCTGCCGAAAGGCTGGCGATAACCAATGCCATCGCCGAAGCAGAAAAGAATACATCCGGAGAGATCCGGGTTCATGTGGAGGACACCTTCCGCGGCGAGGTTCTTGACCAGGCCAGTTTCATTTTCAAGAAACTGAAAATGCATGAGACCGGGCAGCGGAATGGGGTCCTCATTTATCTGGCTCTCAAAAACCGGCAGTTTGCCATTATAGGGGATGCCGGGATTAACCTGAAGGTTCCCGAAGGATTCTGGGACCAGATCAAGGAAAAGATGGCCGGCGAATTTCGTGAAGGAAGGTTTGCTGATGGCCTGGTCGCAGGCATTACTCTATCGGGGGAAAAGCTCAAGGAGCATTTCCCTTACCAGAGTAATGATGAAAATGAACTGACGAATGAAATCTCCTTCGGGAAATAAAACAAGCTGAAATGAGAAAACTACTGGCTTTAAGCCTGATATTAGTGGCCTTTTCGTTACACTCTTTCGCACAGGATTTTCCTGAGCCCATGCAGCCACCCCGGTTGGTAAATGACTTTACCGGCTTCTTCGACCCGGGAGATGCCATGCGCCTGGAGCAGAAACTGCTGGAATTCAATAACAGGACATCAACCCAGATATTCGTTGCTACCGTAAAGAGTCTGAATGGCTATGACCCTTCAGACTATACTACCCGGCTTGCTGAAAAATGGAAGGTTGGGCAGGCAGGCAAGAATAATGGCGTGATGATCCTTATCAAACCCAAAACGCCGCAGGAGCGGGGTGAGGTCTTTATAGCCGTTGGGTACGGCCTTGAAGGTGTACTTACCGATGCACAAGCCAACCAGATCGTTGATATAGAGGTTATTCCGCGCTTTAAAGCCGGGGATAACTACGGAGGGATCAACGTGGCAACCGATGTGATCATGAAGATTACATCCGGTGAATTTACTGCCGAGAATTATTTACAGCAGGCAAAACCCCGGGTCACAAAAAAAAGTGGATCCATTTTCGGCCTGATCGTCGCTTTTATAATTCTATCCATGCTCTTCGGAGGCCGGTCGAAAAGGAACGGACACCAATCCTTCGGGCGAAGTAATCTGCCTTTCTGGCTTCTCCTGGGCATGATGGGTTCCGGAAACCGGGGTTCATTCGGTGGATTCTCCTCCGGTGGCGGTTTTGGAGGTGGTTTCGGCGGCGGTGGCGGAGGCAGTTTTGGCGGAGGCGGTGCGGGAGGCAGCTGGTAATTCTTATTCAAGCTCCCTCATGGCTGTCTGAGCCTGACGGTTGATTCCGTCGCGGTAACCGTAGTTATTGAGATCAAGCGAAAGTTGAAAATATTTACGGGCCAGATCCTTCTGGCCCTTTTCTTTATATATGTATCCGATCTGCAAGGCGCTGTTGGGCAATAAATAGCTCTTGACATCTTCCTTACGGCTTATAACCGATTCAAATGCCAGGATGGCCTCATCCCGTCGGTTCAGACGCTGGTAGCTCCGAGCCCTTCTGTAATTCAGCTCACCAATGGAAGCAACCGATAAAACTCCCGATCGCTCCAGACTGTTGCAGGCCGTAAGGCATCGCTCAAAGTCACCGCCATCAAACAGAAGCCTTAGTTTCAGCAACTCGCCATCCGGTCTGGGCTGCTCATGTATCTCGCGTACCGCCTGCTTATCATAGACGCTTCTGGCCTCGGGAAGTGAACCGATCGCGGCAAAGCACCGCCCGGCACTCTCAGCATCACCGTTGAGCCAGTAGTGCCATCCCAGACGAAGATATCCTGCATGGAGATAGGTTTCGGTTCCATTGTTTTTTAGAAATCTCTCCAGATAAAGGGCCGCCCTTGAATCAAGCGCATGAAGATAGCATCGGCCCAGTTGGTAATCCCAGGTTGGGAAAGGGGGCACCGTTGCCGCGGCTGGTGTCAGAAGGTTAATGGCCTGACCGTTCTTCCCTGCCTTCAGTGCCGCAAGTGCATTCTGATAACGGACCAGCGGATTCATCGAAAACCGATCCGTCTGCGCTTCTGCGAACTTCCAGGCCGCACCAGGATCAGTGGAAAACTCCTTATAGGCAGTAATCAGCAGCAGGTATCCTTCCAGTTGGTCCGCTGACCCGGGACTGGCGAGGCTGAAATATTCCCTGAGTCCGTCGAAACCCCGCAAACCGTCCGGACGGATTCCGGCCAGTTTAAGATATTTCCAGGCCTGATCAGGCACCTGGCTAAAAAGAACACCCATGATCCCGGACAGCCGGTTCCATTGAACTTCGCCCATTTCAGCCCGATGTTTGGTCAGGTCACGATAGGCCTGCATTAATGCGGAGGCACTTTCACGAAAGTCGTAAAACTGGCTGGTCAGAACTGCACGGTAAATATTCAGCTCCACACAAGCCGTGAGGCTGGCCGGGGACTTCACCTTCATGGCATTGAGTCGCTTACCCCAATATTCAGCCTTCAGGAGGAATCGGGTATTAGCATTCCCCGACTGCCATAACAGGGCAGTCAGAAATTCCCGAAAAGCACTAAGCCCGATGTTTTCCGTACTCTCAGTCGGATAATGGCGGGCAAGCAAGGCATTGCCATCCTGAAAGCGCAAATCCATGTAAGCCAGACGGGTCTGGCCGTATGGGTCCTGAGACTGGGCTACACTTATGACTGTCGGAAATCCAAGTAACCATATCAGGATAAAAACCTTTTGCATCAGATGAAAAAAAAGGCAATAGTTCAGAACCATTGCCTTAAAATTAGTTTCGGTTATGACTAGCTGACTGCTTCCTCAACCCCCGCTATTTCAGGGTCCACAAGGATGCGGCCGCAATATTCACAAACAATGATTTTCTTTCTCGAACGGATATCCAGCTGCCGCTGAGGGGGAATGCGGTTGAAACATCCTCCGCAGGCATCGCGCTGCACAGAAACAACGGCTAATCCATTTCTCGCATTTTTCCGGATACGCTTGTAGGCAGTATGAAGCCTTTCGTCGATCCTTTCGCCTAATTCCTTCGACCGGTTGTGAAGATTCTGCTCTTCAATCTGCGTTTCGGAAATGATCTCGTCCAGTTCCCTTTTTTTAGCATCCAGGTCACGTTTCCGCTCCTCGAAAATAGTCCGTGCGTCACCAACCAGTGCCAATTTCTCCTGAAGCCTGACGGCGAACTCCTTGATTCTCTTTTCGCAGAGCTGAATCTCTAGGGACTGGAATTCAATCTCTTTTGACAAGGAATCGAATTCACGGTTATTCCGTACGTTATTCTGTTGAGTTTCGTACTTTTTGATCAGTGTCTGGGCATCGGTAATTTCGGTCTTCTTCTTGGATACCGCATGCTCCAGCTCCTTAATCTCATCTTCAAAATTATGGATACGGGTTTCCAGTCCGGCCAATTCATCCTCCAGATCCTGAACCTCCAGAGGAAGTTCGCCGCGAAGGGTTTTTATTTTGTCGATCTCAGAGTCAACCTGTTGAAGTTCAAATATATCTTTCAGTTTTTCCTCAACATTTGTACCCAGTTCTTTGGCGCCGCTTTTTTGTGCTGTCATATACTCTAGAAATAGTTAATCGGGTTGGTATTAACCTCAGTTAAACGAACCGCAAATTTAGGTAATTTTTCG
>Ga0154558_1021_pt1 | contig 12226 bp, 11 predicted proteins | sample RifGroF2_FD_105701 | JGI IMG/M metagenome (GOLD analysis project Ga0154558, IMG submission 105701) | Bacteroidetes bacterium GWF2_49_14 | reverse complement strand
TGCCTCTTCATCAGGCTTTTATCCGTCTGATTTTTAGCCTGATCCAATGTTTTCGCGCATACCGCCGCCGGATCAATAGAACGATCAAAATTCAGTTGGTTGACTGAATAATCAGTTGCAGCGGATAGACGCAGAGATATTGAAGATGCCATATTAACAGTGAATCCGGCAGGAGCTGACTCCCCTCTCCCGGGAGCTTGCGACCGCGGGAGAGGGGCCGGGGGTGAGGTGGATTGGCCATTGTGCGTAATCCTCGCCTCCCCCGCAAATTTCATATGCTCCCCGGCCGGACCGCTGCCCGCATCCTCGCCGTCGATAATCTGGCCGTTCAGGTGGATGGTGCCGTCGCTGTCGGTGGTGATCATGGCATCTTTTTCGCGGGTCATGGAGATCGTTGCATCGATTTTGCCGCCATCCAGGGCTTTGATATTGATGATCAGGATAATATCGGGAACCGAAGCGTATACTTCCTGCCGGTATTTCTTGCCGTCGACGGTGAATTCCGTAGCCGCGATCCCGGTTTTCAGGTCGAGTGACCGGCGGTAATCCGTTGGTTCGCTCTTCCATCCGTAATCGATCAGCAGATCTCCGAGGGGCTGGTACGACCGGATCCGCGGGGGAGTCCCCAGCATGTTGTCGTTGGCCAGCTGCCAGGCCTCCCTGAAACGGCTCTCAAACAGGGCCTTCTGGATTTCAGGAAGATGCTGAAGCGAGCGGGGGTTGTTGTTGTTCACCGGACACCCGGCCCAGATACTTTCCTCGTTGATCTGTATTTTTTCATGAGTAGCATCACCAAAAACCATGGCACCGAGGCGCCCGTTGCCCACCGGCAAAGCTTCGTTCCAGTCTTTGGCGGGCTGGTTGTACCAGAGGGTCAGGTGGTTCGAACCTGCCTTTTCAACCGGGGAACCGCAGCCTGCTAACAGTAACAGGCTGATAGAAAGCACAACAATACTTTTCATGACTTAGTCTTTTCTGGAATTAAGTTTATTAATTGCTTTATCGAATTCATCAGACTGCACTTCATCTATCATACGGTTGTATTTATCATATTCCCGATTAACGTGCTCCTTCGCTGGACCCGCCAATTATTTGGTTTCCCTGCGTCGGCGCGGTTTAACAGAATCTCTGCGGCGGTTTGACCCGTCACTGCCCAATGGAATTTGTTCTGAACAATGGCAAAAAAATCAAGGGTTTTCGGTTGACTTGGGTCATAGTCTGCGCTGGTTGCGTATATCTCACAAACCTTCCGATAGAAAACCTTCTCAGAACTTCTGATATCCCGGATCCGGGAAAGTAATTCATCGAAGTAATTGTTTCGTGCGAGCTTCAATCGTTCGTCATCCAGCACAAAACCCTTAATGATGTATTCTTTAAGTCGGTTTGTCGCCCAAATTCGGAAATGGGTTGCTATCGATGACTGAACACGATAGCCAACCGATATTATCACGTCAAGGTTATAATAGTATACCTCACGTTTAACAGAACGTTTACCCTCCTTCTGAACTTGTGCAAAATTTGCACAAGTTGACAATTCGTCCAATTCAGCTGATTGATAGATATTTGAAATGTGTTTAGAAATTGAAGTCCGATCTGTTTGGAATAAATCAGCTATCTGGTATTGAGATAGCCAGATAGTCTCATCTTGTAACCTTACATCAATTTTTGTATTGCCTTCAGGACTTCGATAAATTACTATTTCACCGTTTTTCATCTGGTGTAAATTCTATTACTTTTTCGATATCTAGTTTAACGATTACCGGATTGTCACCGGCGCCTAAAATCAGCTTTCTATCTTCAAAAAACCGTTTCCAGGTTTTCGACTGATCGGCTTCCGAAGGAGTCAGGTAAAGGTATAGTTCATCTTTATCCGTCAGGTGGAAAGCGGGACCCAGAGAGCCCGAGAAGCCGGCTTCATCCGGCAGTGTCCATAAGGTGTTATCTTCCTTGCGGAAAAGAAAATGCTGATAAAGGACCTCGCTATCAGGCAAATCCTTTCCGGTATATAAGTATACAAAGCTCTTGTTTTCCAGAACCTTTACTGCTATCCACAAGCCGGGATCCTCCGACTGCTTTTGAAGTTCCTCCGGAAATGGATCCGCCCCGATAGAGTATTTGCCAAAATCGAGCCGGTACTTTTCCTGGATTCCTGAGGAGGTAATTTCGTAAACCTTGCTGATGATCGGTTCGTGGAACAGAACGGATGCCTCGCCAGACGAACTAAAAGTAAGCATACTGAATGGCTGCGCTCCTTCAGTATTTTTAAGCATGGAATCCGCCTTTTCCCAGGTCTGGCGGTCAACAGAGGTGATTTTGTGCTCGAAATTGGATCCGTAGAAAAAATATTTACCCAATCCGGGGCTCAGGAAAAAGGACCAGCTGGGAAACTCAAGGATGCTCTTTTTTGAAAGAAACGTTCCATCGTGTGAGTAGGAACAAAGCTCGGTCTGCGGGAAACCGGTTAGTAATTCAATCTGGCTGCCGGTGATTATTCCCTCATTTAGCCTCACATATTCGCCCGGGCCCTTGCCCATTTTCCCGATTGTATTCAGGAATTCACCTTGTTGACCAAAGCGGAAAACCTTTTCGGCAGACTTATCCAGGATATAATAATCATCGATACAATCCAGAAAAAAGAAGGTGCTTCCGATCATGCACTCCGATGTCGTTGCCAGAGGGTAAACCGTAGCATTTTCAAGCAGGATGCTGACATCGATTTCATTTACGGGACCGTTGATGATAGGAATAACGACAACCGGATCGGGTTCACTTTTACAACCTGCCAGTAGTAATACAAGTAAACTAAAGATGGTTCCAGGTCTCATATCAATCAGTTGTGAAAATAAAAATTCAAGGTAAACATTTCCTTTCAGGCGCAGATCGGGACCATTGCTCTTTTACCTGAACATCTTACCGGACTCTTGCCTCGATATCTTTCTCTTCGTCAACAACCAAAACGGAAAAACATTTACAAATCGTGAAAAACGCATACAAAAGACGTGAATCCGTGAAAAAAACTTACAAAATAGTCGGTTTCCACAAATTCCACTCAATACTCACCGCGCCATCAAAGAATCCAACGGTCAAGGATGAAGAATTATCGGGCTCTTAGGTTACCTTATTCTCCGGGATTTGTTCGATGCTCAAGTTTCCGGATTGCCTTGTCAAACTCATCGGGTTCGGTCTCCACTATCATCTTCTGGTACTTATCATATTCCCGATGAACGTGCTCCTTTGCCAGAATAGCTGATACATGCCCTGCATCGGTCAAAATCTGCTTTTCGTTTAAAGTCAGGAAGCCATGAAGCTTGGTAATCCAATCATCCATATACATGACTTTCCTGTTCATTGCCTGAAGCTCTGCAAATTCAAGATATTGGTTAACCAGACGGTTCAATTGGTCCAGCTCTTCCGGGTTCAGGTAGTTCTTGGCAACCTCAATATCCTGTTTTTTAATCGATTCGCCGGGCCAATTGGTTAATCCCATATTTGGTTTCGCAGCATCTGCACGGTTAAAAAGTATTTCAGCCGCTGTTTGGCCTGTCACAGCCCAATGAAATTTGTTTTGAACAATGGCAAAAAAATCGAGGGTTTTCTGAAGACCTGGATCATAATCGGCACTAGTGGCATAGATCTCACACACCTTTCGATAGAACATCTTCTCAGAACTTCTGATGTCCCGGATCCGGGAAAGTAATTCATCGAAGTAATTGTTTCGTGCGAGCTTTAAACGTTCGTCATCCAACACAAAACCCTTGATAATGTATTCCTTTAATCGGTTTGTCGCCCAAATTCGAAACTGTGTGGCAATTGCTGATTTAACCCGGTAACCGACTGAAATAATCACATCAAGATTGTAGAAAGTAAGTGATCGTTGAACCGTACGCCGGCCTTCCTTTTGAACTTGTAAGAAATCCTTACAAGTTGCATCTGCCTGTAATTCACCTTCTTGATAGATATTCTTCAAGTGCAAAGTAATATTCTGTGGTGTCGTATTATACAACTCGGCAAGTTGTTTCTGCGTCAGCCAAACGGTTTCATCGATCAGCTTAACATCAATCTTCGCATTGCCTTCAGGACTTCGATAAATTATAATTTCACCGTTTTTCATCTGTCGCAAATGCTATTACTTTTTCGATATCTAGTTTAACGATTACCGGGTTATCCTCGGCCGAGATTTGAATTCCCTTCCCGGATAAATACTTTTCCCATATTGAAGAATTAGTTATTTCTGATGGATTCACAGATAGGTATAGTTCATTTTGATCGGTAAAATGGAATGCAGGAATAATCTCAATGGATGAAGCATTCTGATCAGGCAGACAAAACGATTGCTTATCTGCTTTGCGGTAAATAATTTGAAATCTTAAAACGGGCTTAAAGGGCTGTAGCCGGGTCAGGGCGAAATAGGAATAATCCCGATTATCCAATACCTGCCAAACATCCCAATAACCATTCTGGTTCACACGGGTAATCAGTTCCTCAGTCGGTAAATTCTCATTAAGTTCCATGTTGCCAAAATCAAGCCTATACCTTTCGTGTATTCTTTCACGGTTAATCGCAAAGATTTTGGAACTCATTATTTCGTGAAACATAACTGAACCGTCAGATGATATACTGAATACGGTTCTTCCTATAAGACCGCCTGTCCCGGGTATTCGTTTGATCAGGGAATCATTAATGGCACCCGTCTCCCTGTCCAGTTGAAGGATCTTATGGGAAAAGCTGCCATAAAAGAAATAATCATCCCGCTTGGGATCATAGATAAAAGAATAAGTGCCTGATTCTGTGTACTTTTTTGATTCGATAAAGATCCCCTCAGGAGTAAAACGGAAAACTTTTGGTCCGCCGGAATAAACCAACAACTCAACTCCTGCTGATGTGACTATCCCGGTAAAGATTTCCACATACTCACCCGGACCTTTCCCAACCTTTCCAATTTTATTAAGAAAATTCCCCTTCGAATCGAATCTGAAAACGGCCTGTTCCTTTGTATCCAAAACAAAAAAACCTTCAGTACAATCCAATATTCTGTACCCTTCACCGATCATGCAACCAGGATTAGTTGCAAGCGGGATCATGCTGATTCCTTTCATCAGGTTTTCCTGACTTAATTCAATAAAGGCTCCGCCTTCAATCCGGATTGTTTCCACCGGATTTGGTGCCGTTTTGCAACTGACCAGAAATGGGATTAGTAGGAAACAGGCAATTAAGGACCTCATAATAAGCATTTGGAAAAATAAAAATTGAAGGTAAACATTTCCTTTCAGGCCAAAATGGGACTCACTATTCTGTGAAAAGTATTTTGTATTTCGCCTCGATATCGTTCACTTCCTCATCCGTCAAAATGGCAAATTCTTTCGTTCTGGCTCTTTTTGAAAGCACTCCCTGGTTCTGATCCAGGAATCGCAGGAGTAAAGCAACCAGGTGGTCAGGCATCTGAAAACGGTTATCCAGCCAGATTTTCATCTCATCGTAATTTTGCAGGTACTGTGCTTCCTGCGGTATGACACTGGTGATCGTTTCCTCGATGCACCCGAAGAGAAATTCAGTCTGTTCGGTTGCATCGAAATACCGGTAGTAATCGATGGTTTCATTGAGGACCTCCACATTGTTTCCAGCTGTGGTTTTCCATTTGATTAAAGGAAGCAGCGGATAGGAATAACTTTCCAATACTTTGCGGTAATCATCCATGCGTTCCAAAATAGCAGCAGAAACGGGAAAAACCATCCCTTGCGGGGCAAACCTCATGGCTGTGAGTAAATGGTGGATGAGATACCTGTGCAATCTGCCATTTCCATCAACCAGCGGGTGGATAAAAACGAAGCCAAAAGCAATGGAAGCCGCTGCCAGAACGGGGTTGTAGCGAATGGATTCCATCATTTTTGCGGTATCCGCCAGGCCCGTCATTAACACATCCAGATCCTGCCACCGGGCTGAAATATGCTCGGGGATCGGTTCACCTGAAATTCGGTCGAATTCACCCACGAAACCTCCCTCTTTCCGGTAACCCATGGTGAGGAACCTGCTATTCCCGATGATGATTTGTTGCAGGCGAAGGAATTCTTCCTTGCTCAACGACCGCTTGCCGGCTTCTCCAATACATTTGCCCCATTGAATTGCCCTGTTTTGTGAAGGATTCTCGCCTTCGATGGTGAAGGATGCCCGGGAGTCTTTCAACATCAGGAATGCGGAAGTCCGGATCAGAATGTCTTTGTGGAAACCGGCTATATCGACCTGTGCCTTTTCCGCCAGGTTTTTGGCGATGTAGCTGTTCAGCGAATCGGTTTTGTGAATAAGTGGACAAAATCCTACCGTTCCCGGTAGGTTGTTCCGGATCCGGTGCCGCCTGGAATTGACATTCACCGAACTGGCAAATTGAAGCTTTTCATCGAGAAGAACTTCGTAATTACCCTCCTTCAGATCGGGTATTGGTATCAACTCCTGCATCAGCCATTCGTAGAGAAACCAAATCTTTCGGCTGTATTGGCCAAAGGGTTCCTTCTGCACTACGTTTTGAATGTCGGCAGGGTCCAGTTTCTCAAACAGTTTTTTAAAGAACAACAGATTGCAGCCTTCATATTTCAGTGCAAAAACCAGTTGGTCATACAGGGATTCTTCCGGTTGATGTCTCGGAGTAAGGACCAGCCATCCATCAACAGAGTATTGCCGGTGCTTCTCACTGATTATGGCTAGCTGCAAGGGAACCGGAACGGGCAGTTCCAGCTTCTCAATAAGTGCTCCATAACCAACCAGTATGCCGGGTTCAGGTGGAATTCTCCCGTGAAAAACGGTTATCGCTTGTGAATAACACTTATTTCCTTCCATCTTTTGTGAAAAATACTTACATCAAAGATAGATGAAAAACTCTTACAAACCGTGAAAATCATTTATAAAATACCCTATATCGTGAAAAACACTTACCCAATAGCCGTCTTTTATCGGTTTCGGTAGACACGGGATGAGGGTTCCTTGACGGCATAGACGTTCCGCAGCAGGGTTTCATCGGAAGAAATCCCCGGGGTGGACCCCGGGGTTACTGATGTCTGTCGAAGACGTTTATCTAGTCATTTCTAAAATTCTTAATGTGCTAAATATCTGTCTATTGCGTTATTCTATAACTCTTTGCAGCAAGGTAGAAGGTTACTCATCAGTAACCCCGGCCTTCAGGCCGGGGGTTTTGTCCCACCCCCTTAGTCTTGACACATTGGGATTGTTACCCCAAACGGGAACTTTTTATTAACTTTAATCCCCGAAATCATGAAAGCGATCAACACACTAACCTATGGAAATCAGGCTTATTAAAACTGAAGAACAGTACGAATAGGCCTGCAGCCGGTTTTACGAACTAATGCATTCTTCTGAGGATCCGATTGACCCGGATACACCGGTCGGCGAGGAGATGGAGCTGCTAGGAACTTTAATTGAGCAGTATGAAAAGAAGCACTATCCGATTGATCCACCGGATCCTATTGAAGCCATCCTTTTTAGAATGGATCAGATGAGCCTGAAACAGAAAGATCTGGCCCCCTATTTCGGGGGTAAAACTAAAATTTCGGAAGTTCTGAACCGGAAACGACCGCTTTCCCTGCGTACCATCACTCTGCTTCATAAGAACCTGGGAATTCCGCTGGAGTCGCTCATCCACTCAAAACGAAAAGTGAAGGTGGGATAGTGTAACCGCCTCCGCTCTGAAGAGCGGAGTTAGTCATGAGCATATGTGTATTTCAGGATCAATCAGTACTTTACAAATCTTGTGGACAAGATTTTATCGCCTACGGTAAGCCTGATAAAATAGGGCCCCGGTAACAGATCCGCGACAGGAATCCCCAGGTTACCAGTATTGTAACGCGTATTATAGTCCATGACCAGCTTACCTGAATGGTCATAAATTGCCACAGCGATTGGGTCTGGCATAATATCCTTCAGATCTATGTATAGCTGGTCATTGCAGGGATTAGGGTAGACATGAATTTCTGATTTTATCCGGATTGGATCAGGTAGCGAGCTGACCGATTGCCATTGAAATTCCTTTCTGAAATCGGGAAGTGAATCCGGCTGCATCATGAAAGAATAATGTGAAAAGCTGCTCACCAAACCCCTCTGATCATAAGTCCAGCAATTTCTGCCTTTCAGTTGGCCATACGTTCTTTTTGTCAAATAAACTTCATATCCCGTTTCCGTGTTATAGAAATCCCCCTGTTTATCAATGTAAAACTCTTCTATAACCAAAGGTTGCCCATTTTGATTTTTAACTTCCCGATACTGATAGGTATCAACCCAAACCAGATCCTGGAATGTTTGTCCGTCCACTATCAGCGTTAATCCATCTTCTGACCAGGTGTATTGTTTTCGTGAAGTCGATATCCACAGGTTATCTGACCTCTCTTCATAATTCTCTGCGGCTATTCGTCCATGGCTGTCATACTGAATCCTATGTTTTTGTTGAAAGATCCCATTTTCCGGGAGCGTTAACCGTATTTCTTCGAGAAAGGTCTTGTCTGGACTGTAGAGAAGAGTGTCTCGCTCCAACAAAATGAATGGATCACTCAGGAATTGGGAGTACTTCCTGACTTCAGAGATCAGGTTGCTCTCATTGTATAGGTATTGAATTGAATCCAGTCGAAGTGGATTCTGACAATCCTGATCCCGGCAATACTTCCGGATCTCCTTATTTATCTGTCCATTATCAAGATAGTCAATGTTGTTCTGGGTAAAGGTATAATCTGCAGAATCCCTCAGGTTGTGATAGCTTGCGAAAACCAATTGGCCCTGGCTATTAAATTCCTGATTTACAATATAATCTTTACCAGAATAATACAAAATCTGCCCATTCTGATTAAACTCATATTCTTTCTCAGGAGGATAGGAAACCGGATCAATCAGGATCCAGTAGAACCCAATTTTCATATTTACGGGACTGGACCAATGGAGCATGTCCCAGGCCCATTCACGCAACCTGGTTCGATCCGAAACCAATGATTCAGTGTAAACTGACGTTAGCCGGTAGTCCCCCTGAATCAGATCCGGATTGAACAGGGTTGGCAACTGATCATGATAATACGCCTGGTCACCATACGAAATCCGCAGAAAACCAAAATCCTGAGCATGGATTGGCAAAAAAGCCAACTGGAGGAGACAGCCTGCAATCAGACATAACTTTTTCATGGAGTTTACTATCAATGGCGGGGACTTAGTAAAGATAATAAAAACAGTTCACAAATGCCTTTCCGGTTGAAGCATTTCACACCGTCAATCCAGAGAATTACCTGGAGTTTCTGCAGTGACAGCCAGTTTCCCCCAGAGCCTGTGGCAAGTTTTGTTACCACCTTACAAACCGTAGGTGTTTGGTGTATTGCCCTTTGACCAGTGAGTCCATCGAGATAGGATCGAGCAAATACCCTGTTTGTGAGGTAATTGTACGAAGAGCGAATACGCCCATTCCATTGACAATATTTGAAACAGGTTTCCCCAAACGATCCGAAGCGATCTGATTGGTTTCCTCATATTCTAAAAACTCCTCTGTGGTGCAGGCAATCATAATGTCGATCCCAATCAATGACCTGTTGATCACATTTGAATCATTGATTATTTTCAATCCAATCTGGCGAAGTAAGTCATCCCCATTTATGAAGTGCGATAAGGTTTGATCAATCTGATCCGGCCTGGTCGCATTCGACAATTGAACGGAACCAACATCAACTTTGCTATAAACGATACTGTCTTGTAACCGGGTTGAGAAGTTCAACCTCATTAGGACCTCATATCGGCTATATCCATAAATATCCTGCCATTCGATACGAAGTGGATCGGAATAATAAAGACTGAGATAGCTTTGGATACTCGGTTTTGGATTAATGATTTGTGGGGGTGTGCGGTATGTTTGCTGTGCCGAGACGAGCTTGTTTTCCTGGTTAAGAATAACAGACAGACGGACTTGATATTTATCGTTTAGAAATGAACTGATACTACCTTTCAATTGGTACGTAATATTGGGTTCACTGACAAATAATCCTTCGATCCTGTTTTCAAGAATCACTTTCTCAAATGGAAAACTTTTCATTGGATATCCTTCTGGAGAGTTAATATCCAATGTCATAATCACATCCTGGTAAAATAGGTTTTCAGGCTTCCCAGCCAGCTCAGCAACCGATTCCTTACCAATAAACGTTCGGGTAAGCCGGATATAATTGACTGTATCGTTGGGATTTAGCAATCCGTAAACAACAGGTATTGTTGGACCCTCCTTAATTACTTCTATATCATCCTCGCAGGATGTGAGAAAACCAGAAATCACAATTAATATCAAAACAAACTCTCTATGAAAAATTGATTTTTCCATTATTCATCCCTTACGCATCTGACTGATTGATGACTGTCAATGAAAACGACCTTCCCTTTATTATCCCTTTGGTCAAATGATGCTTTATTAATTTGAAGTCCTTTAAGATTCCACAAATCCAAATTAGAATTTGGATATTCCCAGAACCCGATCCAACCATAAACCCTAATCCCACTGGATGCTGTTGAAAAGTGGTTGAACCAAAACGCACCCGATGACCCATCACCACTAAAATGTGAACCAATAAAACCTGGAAGATTTACCGGTCCGTCTAAATAGGACCCGCTAAATGTCAGGTTCAAACCAGACAGGCTTGAAGGACCATAATATTCGGACAAAAAGGCGTGAGGTACTTTAATATCCACCCGGTACCAATCATTAAGTTCCGGTATTCGCCAACCCGGAGGACAGATTCCCTGGTTTTGTGTCCCGGTTCTCCAGTTCATGGATTCCTCCCATTTATATAGTCCCCCGTATGATTTAAAAAAGGCGGAATCATTATTGAAGAGGTAATATTCAACGATATTGTTGTTGGTCTGTTTCGTTGAAGTTGGGATCTGGGTACCGTAACGAAGATTCTCCGCCATGATCCACAGCCCGTTGATTTTGACAATCGGATACAACTGACCGTCCCTGGTATCGATTAATACTGAATCAGGTAACCGACCAAGTATTTGTAAGGAATCCGTAAATTGATCCAGTTGACCATCAGGATCAACAACCTCCAGGCGGATTGTATAATTGCCGCTTTCATTGTAAATCCAATTGGTACTCCGATCCGAACTGTATTCCGTATCCCATACACCATCATCATTGAAATCCCACCTTGATTTCAATAAAAAGGATTCGCCATCAGGATCGATCGAACCAGCCGCATCGAATGTAAACATCCTCCCAGTGTAACCAATTCTGGAATTAATTTCAAAACTGGCAACTGGCGGCGCGAGGTCCTTTTTGCAGTTGGTAAGAATGATAAGGACCAGTAGTATTCCAAAGGCTTGTACTGTTGCAAACTGGAACTTCATATGATTGAATACCTGTTTACAATAATCCTTCAATTTGTATTCTATTGCCTGGAAGGTAGTTGACCGCAATATCCCAGATTATCTCATAATCAACTCCAAAATACTCATGAGATATTTTGTTTCTGAGCAGGTACATCTCCATCCAGGGAACTTCAGAATGCTTGTTTTTAAATTCCTCAGGAAGGTTTTTGGATGCTTCACCGATTATCTCAAAATTCCTTATAACAGCATCAACTGTTTTGTAGTCTCTTTTAAACTCCTGAAAGGTCAAACCATCAAGATACTCTGCTATTCGTTTCATTGACAGAATGATATCTTCAAGATACAATATATAGGATCGTTCTTCCTTTTTCATTCTATATATAATTGACTGTCTTGAGAATATCTGTCTTGAGTTGTTCTTTGATAGAGTTTTTGGTTACCAGGTCAATTTTTCTGTTCAATACACTTTCCAAGTACAGTTCCAATGAAAAGAACCTCCATCCTATGGGTCTTTCCAGCTCGACAAGAAGATCAATATCGCTATCATTGGTGTTGCTGCCATCCGAAAACGAACCAAACAATCCAATCTTCTTTACCGCAAAATCCTGATAAAGAACAGGCTTGAGTTCCGTAAGCTTTGTAATTATGTCATCCTTGGTTATCATATTCCAAATATAAGGATTTTTGGGATCCTATAATTCAACAGGTTACATCATCCTGACTATGGGACATCCGACTCCTTATGCTTTGGGAGATTTACCAAGCATCTTAGCTTCAGGAACTGGTAGACTTCAAATGGGCCCGAAGTCACCCCCAGGCCCATCTTTAATCTTAAGAAAGACGCATGTATGCCGGACGCATGTAAGCCGGACGCATG
>Ga0154558_1121_pt1 | contig 12774 bp, 12 predicted proteins | sample RifGroF2_FD_105701 | JGI IMG/M metagenome (GOLD analysis project Ga0154558, IMG submission 105701) | Bacteroidetes bacterium GWF2_49_14 | reverse complement strand
TGTTCCGCAAAGCAGGAATTGTCAGGTGCTTCAGCCGGAGCGAGCTGGCAACCATGGGGGCGCTGTTCATGCACAAGAAACTGGAAGGCGACCGGATCGCAATTATCACCCATGCCGGCGGACCGGCAGTTATGCTGACCGACAGCCTTTCCGGGGGGGGACTTCAAGTGCCTCCGATCAAGGGCCCGGCAGCTGAGTCCCTGCTGAAGAAAATGCACCCGGGATCCTCCGCAGCCAATCCGATAGATGTGCTGGCAACAGGTGGAGTTGAGCAGATGGAGGCCGCCATTGAATGCGTGGATAAAGAACTGGACTTTATCGACGGGATGTGCATCATTTTCGGGAGTCCGGGGCTCTCATCGGTTGAGTCAATCTATTCACTGATCGACGAGAAGATGAAGAGCTGCAAAAAGCCGATCTATCCGATTCTGCCTTCTGTTATTAATGCCCGCGAAGAAATTAATTCCTTCCTGGCAAAAGGGCGCATCAATTTTCCCGATGAGGTTGTTTTTGCTGAAGCACTCGTAAAAGAAAGAAAATCAAGAATTTATCCCGATAATGCACACGACTTCGATGATTCCGTGACGGAAAAACTAAGAAAGCTTTTTCAAGAATTTCCGGAGGGGTATCTTGCCCCGGAACAGGTTCAGCAGCTTCTCGATACCGCCGGTATATCAAGGATTCCGGAAAAGGTGGTTACCTCGTTTGAAGAGGCTGTCAGCACTGCACTTTCATTCGGATTCCCTGTTGTCATGAAGGTAGTTGGACCCATCCATAAAACGGATGTTGGCGGTGTGCTGCTGAATCTTTCAAACTACGAGGAAGTGGAGGATGCTTTTGATACCCTGATGGGAATCCCGGAAGCAACCGGTGTGCTTATCCAGCCTATGCTGCGGGGGCGCGAACTGTTTGTGGGAGCATCCCGGGAAGGATCCTTCGGGCATGTTGTGATGATTGGCCTCGGAGGTATCTTTATCGAAGTTTTGAAGGATGTGCAGTCGGGACTGGCTCCCCTCGGTGAGGAAGAGGTCAGGGACATGATCGGCAACCTGAAAGGGAAAAAGCTTCTCGAAGGCGTCAGAGGTCAGGCAGGCATTGACATTGCCAAATGGATTCAACTGATCCGGGCGGTCTCCAATCTGGTTACTGCCGTACCCGAAATTGCCGAAATGGATCTGAACCCGGTAATGGGGCTTTCCGACCGCGTAGTTGCCGTTGATGCCAGGATCAGGATTGAAAAAATGTAAGAATTTCTATATTTGCTCATATCAACACTATCAACATGGATAAAATCGCCATTCTTTATGGCCCGCAGGGAGGCAGCACCGAAAAGGTGGCCAGAATGCTGGCAAAGGCTTTCGGAGAGGATCAGGTTGTACTGATCCCTGTTAAAAATGCGTATGAAAATGATCTTGCCCCTTTCAGTAAGATCATATTCGGGGGACCGACCGTCGGCACGCATACATGGTCGGACACCAGTACGAAAAATGATTGGGATATTTTCCTGACCCGATTGTATAAAATGGATCTGACCGGCAAAACCTGTGCGGTTTTTGGCCTTGGTGACCAGGTCAGCTATTCGTTCAAATTTGTCGATGATCTCGGAGTTATCGCCGGGCAGCTGACAGCTGCAGGCGCCAGGCTGGTTGGCCAGGTGGAATCGGATGGGTATACTTTCGATGATTCCCAGGCCTACAAGGACAAGAAATTCCTAGGACTGCCCATTGATGAGGATAATGAGCCGGAAAAAACCCCGGAAAGAATCTCCCGCTGGGTGGAAATCCTAAAGACCGAATTCTGAAACTTTGCAAAGAAAAACGGTGACTCAGGTTGCCGTTTTTTGTTTAATCATATGAATATTCTCCGGCCTGCCTTTATTCTTGATCCTGCGAAAGTGAAGGATAACATCCGGATGATGGCCGTCAAAGCCAAAGAATCCGGAATTATTTTCCGACCCCATTTCAAGACCCATCAGTCGAGGGTAATCGGCAGATGGTTCCGGAATGAAGGAGTTGCCCGGATCACGGTTTCATCCCTTACTATGGCCCGATATTTTGCGGAGGACGGTTGGGACGATATCACGGTCGCGTTTCCGGTGAACCGGCCCGAGGTTGGGCTGATCAACGAGCTGGCTTCACAGATCCGGCTGGGATTGGTAGTGGAGGATTTGGCGACCCTGAATGAACTTAAACTCAGGCTTGCCTCGCCGGTTGATATCTATATCAAAATTGACAGTGGCTATCACCGAACCGGGCTGGAACCCTCTGATAAAGAAGATATAGTAAGCATCAGGGCGGCGGCAGACGACGGCCGCCTAACCACCTTTCGGGGAATCCTGACGCATGCCGGGAATACCTATTCTGTCTTCGGTAAAGCAGCTGTGACCGAAATCGCCGGGAAATCCATGGATGCGATGCTTCAGGTAAAGTCTTTTCTGGGTGAGGACCAGGCCTGCCTGGTTTCTGTGGGTGATACTCCATCCTGCAGCCTCATGGACAAACTAACCGGTATGGATGAGATTCGTCCCGGCAACTTTGTTTTCTACGACCTGATGCAAATGAATATCGGCTCCTGTACTTTCCACCAGGTTGCGGGAATTGTTGTATGTCCGGTTGTAGCGGTTCACCCCGGTCGCCACCAGGCTGTTATTTACGGGGGTGCAGTCCACTTGTCCAAAGACCGGATTTCGATCGAGGGCAAGACTATTTATGGCCAGATGGTGGAGTGGTATGGTACGGGTTGGGGAGAGCCGGAAGAGAACAGTTTTATTGTTTCATTGTCGCAGGAACATGGGATACTGGAGGCGCCCGACAGAGTACTGCGGAGACTCAGCCCCGGGATGCTTATCGGAATAATTCCGGTACATTCTTGTCTGACTGCCAATGTATTACGCGGTTATCGGCTGATTTCAGGAGAAACAATTGATCATTTGGAAGGAATTTGATAATTTTCATTTTGGAGTAAATAAAATAATTCTATCTTGCCCGATGGTACCAATCACACCTATTGACAGCAAAATCGTCAGGGAACAGATCGCCCTCTCAAGGCTTCCCGACCTCGGCCATGCTTCAATTCGCGAAATTGTCAGGCTGGTAAACAAGATTGAACAGGAATCCGGTGAGAAATTCATCCGGATGGAAATGGGTGTGCCCGGGCTGGAACCGCCAGAAATAGGGATTGAAGCCGAAATAGCTGCTTTGCACAGGGGGGTAGCCTCTAAATATCCTGATATCGAAGGGGTTCCTGAACTTAAGCGTGAAGCCCAGCGTTTTGTTAAGTTATTTCTCGACCTGGAAATTCCTAAAGAGTGCTGTATTCCAACGGTGGGATCCATGCAGGGTGCCATGGCTGCATTCATGGTAGCCAACCGGTCGGACCGGACCAAGCTGGGAACGTTATTCATCGATCCCGGTTTTCCGGTGCAGAAGCAGCAATGCCGTGTACTCGGACATGATTTTGAATCATTTGACGTTTATGATTACCGGGGGGAGAAACTGGGGCCAAAACTGGACTCCTATTTATCCACCGGGAAGATTTCGACACTTCTCTATTCAAATCCGAACAACCCCTCCTGGATCTGTTTTACCGAGGATGAACTGAAAACCATCGGGACCCTGGCAAAAAAATACGATGTTATTGTTATTGAGGATCTTGCCTATTTCGGAATGGATTTTCGCAAGGATTACTCACAGCCCGGACAACCTCCCTATCAACCCACCGTCGCCAGATATTGCGACCATTGGCTGTTGCTGATCTCCAGTTCCAAGGCTTTCTCTTTTGCGGGTGAAAGGGTAGGATGTATGATAATCAGTGAGTTGCTATTCAACAGGACGTACCCTGATTTGAAACGCTATTATACCAGTGACCGTTTTGGCCATTCCATGATTTTCGGAGCCCTGTATGCCTTGTCTTCCGGGGTTTGCCATTCGGCTCAATATGGATTGGCTGCCATGATGAAAGCAGCTAATGACGGTGAATTCAACTTTGTTGAGAATGTTAAGGAATATGGCCGACGGGCCCATGCTTTGAAAGAGATATTTACCAATAATGGATTCACCGTCGTATATGACCGGGATATTGACGACCCCATCGCTGATGGTTTCTACTTCACCGTCTCCTATCCTGGGATGACCGGTTCGGAATTGCTGCAAAACCTATTATTTTACGGGGTCAGCGCAATTTCATTAACCATATGCGGAAGTACACGTACCGAGGGACTCAGGGCATGTGTTTCGCAAATTCATGCAATCCTTTTCCCGGTACTGGAGGAGAGGTTGGAGCAGTTTAACCGGGATTATAAAGATCGTGACGCGTGACACGTGACGCGTGACCGTAGGGGCGCACGGCGTGCGCCCGTGAATCGTGAATCGTAACAGGTTAATTGTATATTGTAAATCGTAAACAAATATAACATGGCAAAAATGAAAGGAGCGATCGTCGTTGATGTGGAGAAGTGCAAAGGCTGTGAGGTATGCCGGGTTGCTTGTCCCAACGATGTGATCGCGATGGCACACGATGTGAACCACAAGGGGTATCACTATGCATATCAGGAGAAACAGGAAGACTGTGTGGGATGCGCCAACTGCGCGGTCGTTTGCCCTGATGGAGTTATAACGGTGTATAAAGTCAAAGTATCCGATTAATATTAAAAGTTCTGGATAATGAAGGAATTACGTTTGATGAAGGGTAACGAAGCGGTGGCCGAAGGGGCTATCCGCGCGGGTACCGACGGGTATTTCGGATACCCGATCACTCCGCAATCGGAGGTGATGGAGTATCTGATGGCCGAGCAGCCTGAGAAACGCACCGGAATGGTGGTTTTGCAGGCCGAAAGTGAAGTTGCATCAATAAATATGGTTTATGGTGCAGCAAGCACCGGCAAGCGGGTGATGACCAGCTCATCAAGCCCGGGAATCAGCCTGATGCAGGAAGGAATCTCCTATTGTGCCGGAGCCGAATTGCCCTGCCTGGTCGTGAATGTCGTTCGCGGCGGTCCGGGACTCGGAACCATACAGCCCTCGCAGGCCGACTATTTTCAGTCGGTCAAGGGTGGCGGCCATGGGGATTACCGGCTGATCGTACTGGCACCGGCATCGGTACAGGAGATGTTCGACTTTGTTTTCCTCGGATATGACCTCGCATTCAAGTACCGGAACCCGATTTTAATTTTGTCTGACGGACTGATCGGCCAGATGATGGAAAAGGTTGAGCTGTGCGAGCAGCGACCGCGGAATACCGTGTTTGATCCATCATGGACTCTAACCGGTAAAACGCCTGACCGCGAGCGCAATATCATTACTTCTTTAGATCTGGACGCATCCCAGCAGGAGAAGCATAATCAACACCTCCAGGAGAAATACAGGAAAGCGGAGGCTGAAGAGGTACGGTACGAAGAACTGCAGACTGAAGATGCCGATTACCTTTTCGTAGCCTACGGTTCCTCCGCAAGGATCTGCCAGAAGGCTATCCAGCTGGGACGCGAAAAAGGGATCAAAATCGGACTTCTAAGGCCGATTACCTTGTGGCCATTCCCGAAGAAACCCCTTGCTGCAATAGCTCCGCGCTTGAAAGGCATTCTCAGTGTTGAGCAGAGTGCCGGTCAAATGATCGAGGATGTTAAACTGAGTGTCGGATGCGGAATCCGGGTAGAGCATTACGGCAGAATGGGCGGAATGATTCCTTCACCCGAAGAGGTTCTTGAAAATTTTGAAAAACTCTTTATTAAGAAATAATTATGGATATCAAGGATATAATTAAACCGGAAAACCTGGTTTATCAGAAAACCAAACTGATGACCGACAAGCCGTTGAGCTATTGCCCGGGCTGCGGTCATGGTACGGCTCACCGTATTCTGATGGAAGTGATCGAAGAGATGGATATCCAGTCAGAAACCATCGGGGTTGCACCGGTGGGATGTTCCGTTCTTGCCTATGATTTCATGAATGTTGATATGGTTGGTGCAGCACACGGCCGTGCACCGGCAGTAGCAACCGGAATCAAGCGGTGCTGGCCTGAAAAGTTTGTGTATACCTACCAGGGTGATGGTGACCTTGCTGCCATCGGAACGGCTGAAACCATTCATGCAGCCAACCGCGGAGAAAACATAACGGTCATTTTTATCAATAATGGTATTTACGGCATGACCGGAGGACAGATGGCCCCTACAACGCTGGAAGGAATGAAAACCTCCACGAGTCCGTATGGGCGCGATCTTCATTCTATGGGTAATCCATTGAAAATGAGTGAATTACTGGCTCAGTTGCCGGGTGTGCATTATGTGACGCGACAATCGGTTCATTCACCACGGAATGTGCGCCGTGCAAAGAAAGCCATAAGGGCAGCCTTTGAGGTTCAAAAGGCCAACAAAGGGTTCTCACTGGTTGAAATTGTATCGAACTGCAACTCCGGGTGGAAACTCGAACCGGTACCGGCCAATGAATGGATGGAAGAAAACATGTTTCCGTATTATCCGCTTGGCGATATTAAGGTTGACGGGAAACTAATTGTCAATCAATAATTTAATCCGAAATAAAATGACTGAAGAGATCATTATAGCCGGATTCGGGGGCCAGGGAGTCCTTTCGATGGGCAAGATTTTGGCGTATTCCGGTATCATGCAGAATCAGGAAGTAAGCTGGTTTCCGTCCTACGGACCGGAAATGAGGGGAGGAACAGCAAACGTAACCGTTATCCTGAGTGATGAAAGGATAAGCTCCCCGATACTTCATCTTTACGATACCGCCATTTTACTGAACCAGCAGTCACTGGATAAGTTTGAACAATCCGTTAAGCCCGGTGGCGTCCTGCTGTATGACAACAATGGGATCACGCGGCATCCTGAAAGAAAGGATATCCAGGTATTTCTGGTTCAGGCGGCCGATGCCTCTGCGAAAATGGAATCCACCAAGACCTTTAACATGGTGGTTCTCGGGGCTTACCTGAAAATCAAGCCGATCGTTGAGCTGGCAAGCGTATACAAAGGACTTGAGAAGTCAATTCCCAAGCGCTACAGCCATTTGCTGGAGCCGAATAAGAAGGCGATTGAGGAAGGGCAGAAGATTGTGAAGAAGGTTTAATTGGTTGAAGTGGTTGAATTGGTTGAAGGAATAAACCATTTCAACCATTTCAACCATTTCAACTATTTTTCAATCAGCAAACCTGTTTTTCTCGTGTTGCTGATGTAAGTATGCATTAACAATTTTTGGTGACAGGCGGTAGAGGATCGGGCCCAGGATTTCCTTACCACCGTAGTGGATTTCCAGTTTATCTTTTTTGATGCCACGGATCACGACTTCTGCAAATTTCATCGGGTCTTTACCATGCAACTGATTTTTGCTCATCTTGTTGAACTTGCCGCCGGTCGGGGTTATGGCGTTCACCGAGACCTGTGTATGGATATAACCCGGGCATAGCATCGTGATTTTGACTCCTGTTTGTGCAATCTCAGCCCGGAAAGATTCGAAGAAGCCATGCAAGGCGTGTTTGGCTGCTGAGTATGCAGAACGCAGAGGTGTTCCGATTTTTCCCATTACGCTGGAAGTGACCACGATATGCCCCTCCTTCCGCCCGATCATTCCAGGTGCCACTGCCTTGGCCAGGGCGATCACACTGAAATAATCGATATCCATAACCTTTTTATCAATCTCAACAGTAGAATCGAGAGCCAGAGCCCGGCTGCTGATGCCGGCGTTGCTGAAGAGAACATCCACACGGCCAAACCGGCTATTGACCTTTTCAACGAGACCGGGAATCCTGCTGAGGTCAGAAAGGTCGGCCGGAAGGATCAGGATAGAGTCTTCTGATAATCCGGTACGACCTGCTACACGGACAAGTTCATCCTCGCGACGGGCGGTCAGGACCAGTTTAGCGCCCTCATGCGCACATTTTAAGGCCAATGCCTCACCAATACCGGAGGAGGCGCCGGTTATCCAGACGATCTTGTTATTCAGGGATTTCATCGGTTCAGTGTTTAATAACGAAAATAGTAATTACTAGCTGAATGGTACGGTTAGTTCGTATATTTGTCGCGCAAAAATCGAACAAAATGAGTGAAAAGAGGATTACAGGTATCCAGCAGATCGGGATAGGTGTTGAAAACTTAAAGGTAGCCTGGAGATGGTATGGAAGTCATTTTGGAATGGATGTGCGTGTTTTTGAGGACGATGCGGTGGCAGAACTAATGCTTCCCTATACGGGTGGCCAACCGCGGAAGCGACATGCTGCACTGGCTGTAAACATTCAGGGCGGCGGAGGATTTGAGATCTGGCAGTATAAAGGCCGGGTTCCTGAAGCGCCTGCTTTTGCGGTACAGGCCGGCGACCTGGGCATATTTGCAGCAAAGGTAAAATCCAAAAATGTAAGGAACAGTTATCAGGAATTAAGGGAGCAGGGGGCCAATATTCTCGGCGATGTTTCCCTGACTCCGGACGGAAAAGAACATTTTTTCGTTAAAGACCCATTCAATAACATTTTCGAAGTGGTTGAAGGAAACTCCTGGTTTCATGACGATAAGAAGCATGGAGGGGGAACCTACGGCGCGATCATCGGGGTATCCAACATAGAACGTGCCTGCAAGCTTTACACCGGCATTCTGGGATATGACAAGATTGAATATGATGTTACCGGCGAGTTTGGTGATCTTTATGCGATTCCAGGCGGATCCTGCAAATTTCATCGGGTTTTGCTTAGTCACAGCCAGAAACGGTCGGGCGGGTTCAGCCGGCTTTTTGGTGACAGCAAGATTGAGTTGATCCAGGTACTGGACCGCCAGCCGGAGTTTATTTTCAAGAACCGCCTGTGGGGTGACCTTGGATTCATTCATATCTGCTTCGACATTCAGGGTATGAATCACCTCAAGCAGGAATGCGAAGACAAAGGCTTCCCGTTTACCGTTGACAGTGCGAAAAAAGAGGGCGGATCCTTCGATATGGGCGAAGCTGCCGGGCACTTCAGCTACATTGAGGATCCCGATGGCACCCTGATTGAATTTGTTGAGACTCACCGTGTCGCCATCCTGAAAAAACTCGGTATTTATATTAACATGAGAAAGCGGGATCCCCGGAAGAACCTGCCGGATTGGCTGGTTAAGGGGGTGAGGTTTAATCGGTTTAAAGGATAGTTGCCGGTTGCCGGGTGCCGGTTACCAGTTGCCAGTTGGTTTGGAGCATGGTCATACCGGTATCACTCATAAAAATGCATATTCACCATATATTCCCATACTCCTGTGGGTACATAGAACCGCACATCTTTCCCCTCTTTGATAGAATTCCGGATGAAGCTCGATGAGATTTCCATGATGGGGGCGTTTACCGGCTCGATGGAGGGATGGTTTAGTAATTCGTCCCGCGTCACGGGTCCCGAGTCACGATCTCCCATCCTCGGATAAACCAGAATACGGTAATTGGCCAGGATTTGATCTGCATTCTTCCAGCGGTGAAACTCAGGCAACTGGTCGGACCCCATGATGAGGGTAAAATGATAATCCGGATATTGCTCGGTGATATAAGCCAGACTGTCGATCGTATAGGACGGTTGAGGGAGTTTGGTCTCGATATTTGAGGCCTTGAATTTAGGATAATCGTTGATAGCTATGTTGACAAGCTCAATCCGGTGATAATCGGCGAGAAGGTTTTGCCTCTTTTTGAAAGGGTTCAGCGGACTGACCACAAACCAGACCTGATCAAGGAATGTGTATTCCACCATCCAGTTGGCGATCATCAGATGACCGTTATGGATCGGGTTAAAGGATCCGAAAAAAAGTCCGATCTGTTTTTCCTTAGCCATTCAGGGTCAGAAAGTTCTTGACCAACCGGAGCGTTTCATTTACAGCTGACTTCAGATCATCATTTATCACAACAGCATCGAATTCCGCTTCGAAAGTCATTTCCGCTTCTGCTTTGGCTGTCCTCAGGCTGATTTTTTCCGGAGTGTCAGTTGCGCGGTTTTCAAGGCGTTCCCTCAATGATTCAATGGAAGGCGGCTTTATAAATATTGCCAGAGCCTGTTGACCGAATATCTTCTTCAAGGTGAGGCCGCCTTTAACATCGACATCAAAAAGCACGGTGTTCCCTTTTTCATGAATCCGGTCGATTTCCATCTTTAAGGTGCCGTACTTGTGGCCCGGATAGACTTCTTCCCACTCAACGAACTCATCGTCTTCAACTCTTAGCTTGAATTCGTAGGCCGAAACAAAATAGTAATCTTTGCCGTGTTTTTCGCCGGGTCGCATTTCACGGGTACAAGCTGATATCGAGAATTCAAGTCCCAGTCCAGCATCCAGCAGGTGCCTGGCGATAGTGGTTTTTCCGGCTCCGGAGGGAGCAGATAGAATGATCAGTTTTTCTTTCATAAAACATTCATACTTTGTTCCTTAATCTTTTCCAGCTCATCTTTCATGCCAACCACAATTCTCTGAATGTCTGAGTCATTGGCCTTGGATCCGATGGTGTTGATCTCGCGGCCAATTTCCTGGGAGATGAACCCAAGCTTTCGTCCAGGAGACTCTTCCGTCTCCAGGGTCTCGATGAAATAGTCACAATGGTTTTTCAAACGAACCATCTCTTCGTTAATATCCAGTTTTTCAATGTAATAAATAAGCTCTTGTTCGAAACGGTTTTGGTCTAATTTAACTCTTTCAGTTATATCCGCAAGGGCCTGGTTCATTTTTTCCCGGATCCGTTCAATCCGATTTTTTTCAATGCTTCTAACCTTGCTTATTCCTTCAAGGATGTTGCTGATCCTCAAACGGAAATCGGATTCTATTGAATTTCCCTCCTGAATCCGGAACTGTTCAACCTGAGTAACACATTGCCGGATCGTTTCGAAGATCTGTTTCCATTCCTCTTCCTTAAAGTCCTGCTTTTCCACTTTAACTACATCCGGCAGCCTCATGACAAGCGGGAGAAGAACATCGTTTCCCGGGAGGTCAAGTTTTTGTCCCAGACTCTTTACCTGATCGAGGTAATCCAGAATAATTCCCTCGTTAAGGGTTACATTTCTTTCAATTCCAGTAGATTCTATCCAAACAGCAACTTCAATTTTTCCACGCTGAAGGCTTCTCGACACCTCATTTCGCACCTCGTTTTCCCCTTCCCGGTAGAGGGCCGGCAACTTTAAAAAAATGTCGGCCTGCTTGCTATTCAGGCACTTAACCTCCACATTGACGGTTTTATTTTCCAGTTCACGGGTGGCTTTCCCAAAGCCTGTCATGGATCGTAACATAGATCGTTTTTGGTTTCATGCAAAGTTAACAGAATCGGTCAAACCCCTGTTTCCCTCCGGATGATTAACTTTGGAAAGATCATTGCACACGAGGTAAGAGGAGTTGAACCATGAAGAAACTGATATACATTATTTTAGCTGTTTTATTAGCCGGGATCGTGGTCAAAGCAACCACCCATAACACCGCAACAGACGATTTTGAGAAGGCCTGGATGAGGATAGACTCGCTGGAAAACCAGGGACTATACCGTTCAGCCCTGGTAATGGCAGAAAAAGTCTACCAGCAGTCAAGAATGCAGGCCGATCAGGAGAATGAAATCCGGGCACTGATATACCGGTTAAAGTATACTCAGGAACTTGAGGAGGATGGGCAGGAGAAGGCCATTGCCCTTTTAAAGCGAGAAGCCCCCGATGATCGCCTGGTGCCGGCTGCTCTGAAATCCAGCCTTCTTGCTGAACTTTATCAGCGCTACTTTTCAGCTAACCGATGGAAGATTTTTCAGAGAAGTGATGAAGACATAGAAGTCAAGAGACTTGGAGACTTAGAGACTAAGAGACCAAGAGACTTAGAGATAGGTAAGTGGGGGCCACAGGACTTTTATAGGAACATACTGGAATGTTACCGCAAGTCATTAAGCAAGCCAGAGAAATTATCTCAGATAAGGACCTCGACCTTAAAAGGGATTTGGACCGGCAGTCTGGCGGATACCGTGAATTCCCCGACTCTTTACGATGTATTAATTCGACGGGCTCTGAATTTCATCCAATCGGCCGGCGAATACCCGGTTATGGCCCTGCGCCCGGCTGTGATGTGCAGTGAAGAGCTTTTTCTTGATAGTGACCGTTATCTTAAGGCTATTCCCGAGCAGGAGCTGAACAGCAGCGATCCCTGGTACCAGGCATTACGCTGGTTCGGAGACTGGCTCGAAATATCAGGGAAAAGCCTGAGGGCTGATCTTGAACGGTTGCAATACTTACATAATGAGTCCTGCCATCACGGCCGGGACAGCCTCTACCTTAACGCATTGGAAAGGATTGCTGCCGGTTATTCAGGAAAACCACAGGCTGCTGATATTTATGAACGATTGGCGGAGTATCACCTGGAGATGGCAGGTCGGTATGGTATTAATGATTCTGACACTGCAAAGTACAAAGGCGAAAGGCGAAAGGCGAAAGATTGCCTGGAGAAGGGGGGTATATGGGAAGAAACAAGGGCAGGGAAGAATTGCAGTAACATGCTTAGCAGCCTGATGGCGCCTGAATTGTCTGCGCAAACCGAAGCGGTGCAGGTACCTGGAAATTGGTTTCCTGTTAGTATTGAATACAGGAATCTGGGTCAGGTGTATTTCCGTATCTACCGGATCGGTGCCCTCAATTACTATTCTGAATGGCAGGAAATGGAAGCCGATGTTCGGTTAAACCGGCTGGCGGCACTTAAGCCTCTCCGCAGCGGAAAACTGGCCATCGAGGACGACGGAGACCTTAATCCGCATCGCACCAACCTTCTGATGCAGCCTTTAAGCCCCGGTTTTTACCTGATAACTTTTTCAAGCG
>Ga0154558_1013_pt1 | contig 13002 bp, 7 predicted proteins | sample RifGroF2_FD_105701 | JGI IMG/M metagenome (GOLD analysis project Ga0154558, IMG submission 105701) | Bacteroidetes bacterium GWF2_49_14 | reverse complement strand
TTACCATCAGCCTGACTCTATTGGCACTCGGCCTTGCCGCCAGTGCCCAGTCAGATTTTCCCCTTGTAGATTACCATGTGCACCTGAAGGGGGACTTTACCTATGATAAGGCTGTGGAACATTCCAGACAAACCGGAATCAAATATGGAGTGGCGCTTAACTGCGGGCTGGGTTTTCCCACCCAAACCGACAGCGCGGCTCTTGCCTGGCTGGAATCCATGAAAAATTCCCCGTTTCTCCTGGCCATGCAGGCGGAGGGCAGGGAATGGGTGAAAATGTTCTCTCCTGAGGTGATCCGGAAGTTCGATTATGTGTTTACAGATGCCATGACCTATACCGATGACTCGGGCAAACGAGTGCGGCTCTGGATCAAAGAAGAGGTGACGGTGCCCGACAAGGAAAAGTTTATGGATGAACTGGTTAATCGCATCGAGACCATTCTTGGCACGGAACCCATTGATATCTATGTAAATCCCACTTTCCTGCCCGAGTGCATTTCATCGGAATACAACCAGCTCTGGACGGAAGAACGGATGCTGCGCGTGATTCGTTCCGCAATTGAGAACAACGTTGCCATTGAAATCAATAACCGCTACCGCATCCCATCGGAGAAATTTATCAAGCTGGCCAAAAAGGAGGGCGCGAAATTCTCCTTCGGAACCAACAATGCCGACAGCAACCTGGGCAACCTGAACTGGTGCCTGCGGATGAAGAAGTTGTGCGGTCTGACGGCAGGGGATATGTTTAAGCCGACTGGCAAGGATTGACAATTGGCCGATATCCACCTCACCCCCGGCCCCTCTCCCGCGCTCACTACGCTATCACTCCGGTCACGGGAGAGGGGAGTCAGCTTTTGCCAAATTTGGTGATCAGGCAAGGTTTTGGAGATTCAAAAAAACTAGCTTTAGAACCTGTTCGAAAGCAACTCATTGTATGAAATAATGCAGGTGCTCCGCGCCCCCTCTCCCGCGACCAACGGAAGCGCGGGAGAGGGGGACGGGGGGTGAGGTGGATTTGTTTGAGTTTCTACCTTGTTACTTTGGCTTCCGCCCACCCAGCCCGGATTCCCCCCCTCCCGAATCCCCGGGTCTGTGGCCCGGTAATTTTGAGGGACAGGATATTAACACCCGTAACATTGATATCCAGGTTTTTGGGCGTATCGGGTTTTTTGAAGGATCCTGATCTCCAGAGTTCTTTCCCGTCACCGCTGACAATAAATTCAACCTCCTTACCCGCATTTTCCCCTTCCGTGGCATCGTCTATCCCGATCACTGCGGTAAAGTGGGTGAATAGTCCCTTCAGGTCATATTCCGATGAGGTATTGAGCCATCCTGCAATATTGTCGGTGTATTTTTTCCCTGCAAAAGTGAAGGTCTGGCTGAAGTTAAACCGGGGTTCAACCATCGGTCCGATTTCCGTGAGGCGGAATTCACCCGGCAGCATGGCTGCTACGGAAAAACTCAATCCTGGTGCTGCCTGGGCCCCGGCTGTCGGCGCGGGTTTTATACTGACGGTTCCGTCATCCCAAACCGTTTTCACTTCAACATCATATGTTTTAAGAGGATCCAGGTTGCGCAGCGGGAAATGTGTTTCCGGGGTATATCCCAGAAGCTTGCCATCGAGATAAACCTGATAGCCTGAGTTAAGATAATACTGGGGCGACCAGCTGATGTCGGCTCCGTCGAGGCCCACTCTGGCGGCTGAGGCCCTGCCGGGATCCCGGGTAATGTATTTGTAATGATCAGCAGGTTCAAACGTTACCTCCCAACCGACTTCCCCGCTCACCGGGCTCTCCATCCTTACCGTCGACCAACCCTGATGATCCTCAATCTTAATCCTTATCCCTTTTCTTTGATCTTTGATCTTGACTCTTTGAACTTTGTAATACTCCCCTCTCGGATAGCTGAATGCCAGCTCATAGGGATCATTACCGATCATATGACTGGTTCCTTCGAACTGTTTTCCGTCTGATATGTAGTTAATACTGAGCAGGTCGACCCACCCCTGGGTGATATGCCGGCTGGTTGAAATCAGTTGAATGTCATTGGTATTTGGCATCAGGGTGAGCACCCGGCAGCTGGTTGGCGGTAGGACAATCGCCATTCCGGCTTCCCAGGCACCCATGTATTCATGGTTCCAGAAATCATATACCTGGATCGGCACTCCTTCCGGCAAGCCCAGATCTTTCCAGTCGAGACGGATGGACTCCGATTTGCCTTCCTCGAAATTGAACAACCCAACTACATCATATTCTCTCCCCAGATGATTGACTTTCAGATCCCAGATCCTTTTGTTCCGTTGAGAAGGAAACAGGTCAAGCGGGCGTATGTCAACGGCCGGATAGACCCTTTTCATGAGTTCAACCCGGTCCTCGGACAGGTCCATCAGCCGGTCGCTGCTCATCAACGCCTGTCCGGTCAATCCCTGCAGTGTAGCCCAGACTCGGGCCTGGTCCAGTGTGAGGGGCTGCCGGAGAAGCATTACATCAGGGTCGGTGTACCAGACAATATTATGCTGATAATAGGATTCCATGGTTGGGCCCAGGGAGGTGAAAAAACCATCCCAGCCCAGCACCACGTCTCCCCCTGTCCGTGTGCCGTCCATGATACCGGCGCCCTCAACCGGCAACCCCCAGCACCCCAGCAGATACCGGTTGGGGCCAATGGCCTCGTGAATGGTGTTCAGGGTTTTGCGATAGACTTCATCCGCTTCCCCCGGGTTTTTCAATAAGGCCTTGTTCCTGGCATATTCCTCCGGCACAATGGGCTGCCCGTCAATCTTGAAATAATCGTAACCCCAATCGACCATCATTTTAAAAAGGTCTTTCATGTAGGCATTTCCCTCCGCTGAAGAACCGTCAACCAGCCAGTCGCCCTCCCAGGTTTTTGATGCTGATGTCCCGTCGGGCTTGAGGATGAAAACGCCTTTATTTCTGTTAACCACCGATTCATTGGACTGCCCGTGGGGTGCAATCCAGATTCCCGGGGTCAGACCCTTTGACTTGATATATTTTGCGAGATCGGCCATCCCGCCGGGGAACGCGGTATCCACGCCGGTCCAGTCGCGCGACCCGTGTTTCCCGTTCGCCCGCTCGGCCTGCCATCCGTCATCGATCTGGACATACTTTGCGCCGTATTCAATCAGGTTTTTTGCGATCCAGTCGGTATTCCATTTAACCTCGTTTTCATTGATGTCCTGATAGTAATAGTACCAGGTGCAGAGGCCCGATGGCGGCAGAGGGAAAATGGTTTTATCAATCGGTTTGTAATACTTGACCCCCAGGCTATCCCGGTAATAGTTGGATAATACGCGGCCATCTTTTAGCCGGATCTCGTCCTTCACAGGATCAAAGGTGCCGTCGGCAATGGGTGTCTGAACCTCCCCCAGGGTCATCACAAACAAATCCTTGTTCGTACCGTCACCGATCCGGGCCGGGATCGGATAGGGCCATTTTTTCTGGGCATTCACACTGCAGAATCCTGCCAGGACAATGATTATCAGCATGAAGAAAAATCTGCGGGAGGCAAGGGGTTTCATGGGGTTTAAGTTTTTTTCAGAATAAAGGTACAAAATACACTTTTAAAAAGTACTTTCATTTTCAAATCCAGACCGATGAAAAAGCTATTTGGGATCAGTATTCTGCTGATATACACAATACTATCAGCGAGTGGAATTGCACAGGGTCAGAACCAGGACCGGAAAATGTCCTTTACGGTTTCCATGGATCAGCCGGCCAGCCACTATTATCAGGTTGAATTCCGATATGACGGTATCACAGAAGAAGCGGTTGAGCTGAAGATGCCGGCCTGGACCCCGGGATATTATATGGTGCTTGACCTGGCCAAAAATGTGGTAGGACTCGAAGTGAAAGATGGCGCCGGCAAGCCTCTTCCGTTTCGCAAAACGGCCAAAAATACCTGGACCGTTCAGACATCCGGAATCCAATCTCTCATTGCAACTTATAATGTATATGCAACACGGGCTTCGGTTGCGGATCCCTATCTGGCTGAAAACCGGGGTTTCATCTCACCCACCGGTGTGTTTTTCCATGTTGGCGGCAAGCTGAGCCATCCGGTGATGGTGACCATTAACCCATGGAAGGAATGGAAGCAGGTTTCCACCGGACTGGATCCCGTAAAGGGGCAGGCCAATACTTTTTCGGCTCCGGATTTTGACCGTTTGTACGACTGTCCCATCCTGGTGGGTAACCAGGAGATACTGAGCTTTGAGTATAAGGGTATTCCGCATACCATTGCCATTGAAAAGCCGGGAACCTGCAACCGCGAAAAGCTGGCTGCCGACCTGAAAAAAATCGTAGAGGCCGGAACCTCCATCATCGGGGAAATCCCCTACAAGCACTATACTTTTCTGATCATGGAAAAGGGCGGGGGCGGACTTGAGCACCTGAACTCCATGGCTGTTTTTGCCGATGTTTCGAAATACGGGGAAGCGGACAGGGATCGTGGTTTACTGGGATTCTTTGCTCATGAGTATTTTCACCTTTACAATATCAAAACCATCCGTCCGGTTGTTCTCGGGCCTTTCGATTATGATCGCGAGTGCCTCACCAATATGCTCTGGTTCAGCGAGGGTGGAACGGTCTATTATCAGGACATGATCCTGAACCGGGCCGGTTTTCTATCCCGGGATCAATACCTGGAGGGTGCGGCAAAAGGGATCGGATCCCACGAAAACATCATGGGAAGCCGCTTTCAGTCGGCCGCCCAATCCAGCTGGGACACCTGGATGCTCTTCTTCAATCGGGCAGAGAATTCCCAAAGCGTCTCCATCAACTATTACAATAAAGGGAATACCCTTTGCATGCTTCTGGACCTGAAAATCCGGGAGGCTTCGCAAAATGTCAATTCCCTGGATGACGTGATGAGGACTCTGTATCAGGATTTCAACAAAAAAAGAAACCGGGGCTTTACTGATGCCGAGTTCCGCGAGGTTTGCGAAAAGGCGGCCGGCTGCTCGCTGTCAGAGTTTTTTGACTATGTGTATACGACCAATCCCATTGATTACGGGAAATATCTGGCTTATGCCGGACTCAAAATTGATCTTACACCTCAGGAGCCGGCGATCAGCTACCTGAATAAGACCATGAATAAGAGAAGTTTTCTGATTTCCATAGCACAAAACCCGACTGAACTGCAGAAGAAAGTTCTGGCGGATTGGCTGAAATAGAAGTCAGAGGTCAGATGTAGAGACGCATTATTATGCGTCTCTACGAATGTTACAAATCAAGTACAATCCTGAGGTTTTCCTTTACTTTCTCCGCTTGCGCGGGTTGAAGGGTGCCAATTTTCTTTATAAAGCGCCGGTTATCAATGGCTCGCAGCTGATCAATCATGATATCGCTGGGGAGTCCGGTATCACCCAGGGGTTGAGTAATATGAACCCTGAGGAGACTGGCCTCCGGGCAAACCCGGGTTGTTATGGGACAAACCAGCGTAGAGGGATGAATCCTGTTTAATAAATTCGTCTGAACAATCAGCACAGGCCGTACCTTGCCAGGTTCAGTTCCGGCACGCGGATTCAGGTCGGCAATCCAAACGTCAAATTGCCTGATCTTCATCTTCAAGACTTTCAAATTCAGATAGAACACTCATGGATTCTTCCGCTACCATCCGCGATTCGATTGCCAGCTGCTTTGACAGAATGTTCCGTTTATTCAATCGGTTAAAATGCTGCACTGCATCATTAATATACCGGTTGCGCGGCTGGTCCTTCTGTTCCAGGATACTTTCCATTTCCAAGAATATCTCTTCGTCCAGTTTGAGAGATAAAAGTTTCATGATATACAATTAGTATATACCAAAAGTATATCAAATTTTTTAAATATTCGCTTGCTAATACCTTATATGCGGTCAATAAACAGAAATGGAGAAATCCGGTCAGTTTTTTATCATCAGGGATCTCTGCGGTATTCCCTTGCCGGGTAGAATTGTAACCGCGTAAACTCCTGATGGCAGTTGCTGGCCGGATGGTCCGGTGCCGGTCCACTCAACCGCATGCTCGCCGGTAGACTGGATTTCCCCTGCCAGGTAAAATGAGTAAACTGTTTTACCCGTCAGGTCGGTAATCCTGATGGTTACATCCGACGGTTCCGTCAGCTGATACCGGATGGTAACCGAGGTTTCAAATGGATTCGGGTAAACGGAAACCGGGTGATTCAGCGTTCCTGTTTCCACAATCCCTGAGGTCCGGCTGTTGCTTTGTCCGGGTGTTGGGGTCCAGAACTGCCGCCAGCCCGGCTGCCCATCGGCAGGACGGCCGTGAGATACACCCATACTTTGCGGGATGTAGTGAACCGAATCAATATAAAGGGTCACCCCCCCGGAAACCTGCACCAGGGTAACATCTTCACCGGCTCCGGCAAGCTCGAAATTCAGGTGGTTGTATCCCAGTTGAGGACTTGCGTCCGCCCGGAATACCTTGAACCCGCCTGCCCGGATCAGGGTGGAGTCCCCTAACCCAAGCGGAATACGGTGCTGGGTGGGATTTGCTTTGTTGTCTGACAAATACAACCCCTCAACGTTAATATCTTGTATACCGGCATTGAAGATTTCTATCCAGTCGGAAAAGAGACCGTGCTCATCGGGATAAGAATCAGGGAATCGGGCCATAAACTCATTGATAAAGAGTACATTTTTCAGTTCCCGGATCTCATTGATGTTGGTACTTCCTGGTGTGGAAACCGGGAGTTTTCGCTGTGTACCGGTGCCATCCGGGAACCGGCCATAGGATTCATCAACAGCGAGACCTGGGAATGACCATTGATCAAGGATGATGATTTCGGTACCTGTTTTTTGTGCAATTCCGATCTCCTCACCGGAGCTGACCAATTGAAAACCAACATGATTGGCTCCAAGTTCTGGTTGATTGTCAGCAAAAAACACTAAAAACCCATTGGCGGGAATTGTTGTCCGGGCAGGATTGCCGGATGGAATCCGAAACAGGGTGGGATCTGAGGAGTGATCGGTAAAGTAAAGTCCGGCGAGGTTAACGGGGAAGTCATTCTTGTTATATAATTCAAACCAATCGGAATAATTTCCATGTTCGTCCGGATATGAATTTCCGTATTGGGAGACAATTTCGTTTATTACAATTCCCGCTACAGGATCAACAAACTGAAGGAAAGGGTAGGCGCCCATGTCAGCCCGGGTTCCATCGGGATCAAGCCCGGCATTGGGATTACCGGCATTAATGGCTGGCGATACTTCCTGCAGCCTGAAGTCAAGGGATCCAGGGTTGACAAACTTTGGATTGCTACGCAGGTTGCCGGTACCCGGAAGAGTATGAAGATCAGACAAGGAGTAGCTGCATACAAGAGTGCCATCGCTGGGATTCAGAATGGATCCTCCCGGGGACTGGGAAATTATCGTGCTGGTTAGCGTAAGCCTGGCGTTTCCATAAAACTTGATTCCGGTACCGTTTCCATACAGGGTCCCCTGATCAAATACCACAACATCACCTTCTTTAATGCCTAATCCATAGTCAACACAATTCGCAATGATGCTTCTGTATGCAGTGAGATCAGCTCCCATACTGACCGAAATACCCTTATCCAAAACCCGGTTGACGAAGGAATACCGGATGTCTACCTTTGCGTTCCTGTTGATGTCAATGCCATCATCTTCTGACAAATGTAAAACGCACCGGTTCAAAACTGACCGAACACCTCCCGATGTTTTTTTATTCCAAAAATAGATACCGTCATTATCCACATCTGATGCTACCCCGTCTTCATCGGGCATGAACATGGTATAGACCTCCGTGAGAAAGGTGTTGCTGAACCGGAACTCCGCACCGATATCACATCGGGCGAACAGACATCCGGTCAGGTAATTTTCCGATTCATTCGTTCCAACCCCTTTCCCTCTGTTGTCGATGAAATAGCAGTTATCCATGATCAGGATGGTCCCGTCCGCTTTGACAACCGGCTGGCTGTTTGAATGGATAAAAATGCGGGATTGGTCGCCGCCGCCATCCGTGAAAAAAGTATAGTTGAACCTGGAATCTGTACTCCCCGGATGCAGTTCGATTCCTCCCCAGTTGTTGCCCCAGGTCGAAGATGTCCAGTATACAGGGTTGGATAAAGTGCCGTCAGAGACTATTGATCCATCAACTTCGATATTTGCATCCTGTGCTACCTTAATTAAAACCCCTGCATTGACTGTAAGTGTTACTCCGGCCGGAATCTTCAGGTCGGCCGTAATGACATGGATTATGCCGGAATCCCAAAAAGCACTGCTGGAGAGAGTGCCCTGATGATTTACGGTTTGAGGGTTTGTCAGCAATCCGACCGTGCGGGATCCCGAAAAGCCATCAATCGTGAGGGATAGGAAATCGGAGGACGCAGTAGCACGCGTGGTCACAGATCCCACTCCCCGAAACACTTTTATGGTTGTCTTGCTGAGTGAGCCGGAGCTGGCCCGGAGCCGGTGATCGCCTGTGACGGTGCTGTCAATTTTGCCATCTGAAGTAATAAATCTGACCACCACGGGCAGATAGTCGCCGGAACGTATGGTGGAAGGTGCTGTAATCTGTGCCGTACTTTCTGCACGGCCAGCAGTGTTGCCCCAACTTATAAAAACAATAAAAGCAATTATGCAAATCCGGAAAGACATCTGGCAATCAGCAACTAGAGTTGCTATTACTAACAACAAAGATCGCTAATTGTTTTCCCCCCATGCCCTCAAGCCCCCCTTGGCTGAAACAGGTTACCGGTTACCGGTTGCCGGTTGCCAGTTAAAGTTGGAGCACCCTCAGTTTTTTATCATCAGGGATCTCTGCGGTATTCCCATGCCAGGTAGAATTGTAACCGCGTAAACTCCGGATGGCAGTTCCTGTCCGTAGGCGCTAGTGCCGTTCCACTCAATTTCATGCTCGCCGGTTGACTGGATTTCCCCTGACGGGGAAAATGAGTAAACCGTTTTACCCGTCAGGTCGGTGATCCTGATGGTTACCTCCGATGGCTCCGTCAGCTGATACCGGATGGTAACCGAGGTTTCAAACGGATTCGGGTAAACGGAAACCGGGTGATTCATTGTGCCCGTGTCCACGATCCCTGAGGTCCGGCTGTTGCTTTGTCCGGGTGTTGGGGTCCAGAACTGCCGCCAGCCTGGCTGGCCATCTGCAAGACGGCCGTAAGATATGCCCATACTCTGCTGGGGGTAATGAACAGAATCGATGATAATGGTCCCCCCCCCCGAAATTTGCACCAGCGTTACATCTTCGCCGGCTCCGGCAAGCTCGAAATCCAGGTGGTTATATCCCAGTTGAGGACTTGCGTCAGCCCGGAATACCTTGAACCCGCCTGCCCGGATCAGGGTGGAGTCCCCTAACCCCAGCGGAATACGGTGCTGGGTGGGATTTGTTTTGTTGTCTGACAAATACAATCCCCCAACGTTAATGTCTTCGTTACCGGCATTGAAGATTTCTATCCAGTCGGAAAAGAGCCCGTGCTCATCGGGATAAGAATTTGGGAATCGGGCCATAAACTCGTTGATAAAGAGAGAGCCTTTCACATCGGGAACGGTGCCTGTATTAGCTGTTCCCGGTGTGGCAATCCCCAGTTTGAGCAGGTTTTCCGATCCATCGGGGTAACGGCCATACGACTCATCCGTAGCGAGGGCCGGAAAGGATAATGAATCAATCCATACTGTGGCTGTTCCTGATTTCCTGCACAATCCAACCTGCTCGCCGTTGCTGGAAAGCTGGAAATCCAGGTGGTTCACGCCAAGGTCGCTTAGCAGGTCTGCACGAAACACGATATACCCATGGGCCGGGATCGATGTTGAATCAGCTTTGCCTGAAGGGATCTGAACCTTGAATGGATCAGTCAGGTTATCGGTCATGTATAATCCACCGATATTGACTGCGTAGTCATTTGTATTGTAAAGCTCAATCCAGTCGGAATAGAGACCATGCTCATCCGGATAGAAAGTGCTGAATTTTGAAACAACTTCATTTATTCTGACTCCGGTAACCGGAGGTACAACAGCCTGAGCAAAAGGATAAGCACCCATATCAGCCCGTGTTCCGTCGGGATCCGGAGGGCTTGATGGATCACCCGAATCGATGGCCGGGGAGGATGACGAGAGCCTGAAATCGAGTGTGGCGGAATTGATGAACCCGGGATTGCCTGTTTTATTCCCGGTTCCGGATATCACATCCGTATCGGATAAGGAGTACGTAATCCTGACGTCTGACTCAGCATCTTCGGAAAAAGGCCGGTCGACGGATTGGCTTATAATGCTGTTTTTTACGGTAATGTTACCGCCGCCCTGGCCCGCATATTTCTCATAACCTTTTACACCCAGCGTATTTTTGTATAAGGTTCCGTTTTCAAAAAGCAGTGTTGATTCATCTTTGGCCCCGATACCGGCTTCCGGGCAATTAGCTGCCACGCATCCAAAAACTTTCAGATCTGACGCATTGCCGGCAGAAAAACCCTTGTCATTGACCAGGTTGACAAAACAAAACCGAATATCCACCCTGGCCGAGGAGTTAAAATCCATACCATCATCTTCCGTTGCATAAACAACACAATGGTTGACAACCGAACGGGTTCCGCCGGAACTTTTTTTATCCCAGAAATAGATGGCATCATTATCCACATCATCTATGACACGGTCCTCATCCGGGATGAACATCACATATGTGCCTGTCAGGACGGTGTTGCTGAACCGAAATTCACAGCCAGTGTCGCAACGTGCAAAAAGACAGTCTGTTACGGTGTTAGTGCTTTCCAGGCTGGCCATGGCCTTGCCTTCATTATCAATAAAGCAGCAGTTGGAAACATTCAGTTTGGCTCCATCGGCTTTCAATACGGGCTGACTATCGGAATGGACGAATTTGCGTGTCACATCACCTCCTCCTCCTGTAAAAAGGGCGTAGGTGAAAACGGATTCCAGGTTGCCACTCAAAAGTTCAATACCGCCCCATGCGTTCCCCCAGATATCTGCAGTGAAATGAACCGGATCCTGGAGAACACCGTTGACCTTGATTTTCCCATTAACAAGAATATTAGCATCCTGACGAATCCGGATTTGTGTACCGGCACTGATCGTCAGGGTCACACCTGCAGGTATGGTCAGGGTTCCGGTAATAATGTAAAGATGATCGGAAGTCCATGTGGATGTAGAGTTCAGGGTGCCCTGAATGGCAGTTTGACTGGGATTGTCTAATCTGATGTTTTTAAAACCCGTGTAATCCGATAGGGAAAGGATTATGTCAGAAGTGGCGTTGATCCTTGTGGTTACAGAACCGACTCCGCGGAAAACCTTGAATCCCGGCTTGCTGAGAGTTCCGCTTGATGCCCTTAATGTAAAATCTCCGGTGACGGTACTGTCAATGGTACCCTCCGCCGAAATGAATTTCACGATAACCGGCACATAGTCTCCGGAACGGAAATATGACGGTGCAATAATATCGACCGTAGTTGACCCCTGAACAGCAAGGTTTGAAAGGATCAGAAGCACAGGGATTACCAGGAAAACGTTTATCTCTCTGGACATAACTAAATTAATCCAAACAAGGCAAAGGTGCGAAATGTTCACAAAACTCCCACAATACTTCCCTTAATGCCATAGTTCCCCATGCCCCTATTCCCTATTTCTTCATCACCCTTGTCTTGTACCAGAACTCGGTGGTTGCCGGCATCATTGCATTACCTCCGGGAGCTCCGCCCTGCTGCATTCCGGCTGAAGAGGCTCCGCCTCCGCCGCCGCGTCCGCCGCCTCCTCCGCCACGACTTCCGCCCCGGCCGCCGCTGCTCCCCCCGGAACCTGCACCCGTACCACTCATGGCCGACTGCTGGCCACCGCCCATCTGCTGCTGTCCTCCGCTCTGAAGTTCAGCGGCCGACTGGCCAAACCGAAGCCCGACGACTATTTCATCCAGCGCTGCCAAGCCGCCTGGATTCAGATAGGTTATCGGCACTCCTACAATAATATTTAATACGTTGGCAGTATCCACGGCAATGAACGTGTGGAAGTCGGTTTTTTCCAGCGAAGGATTGATCTGGATCACCTTTTCGCCATTTTTCCATTGCAATTCAAAACCCTGGGCTTGTTCAAGGAGCGCCTCCGTAGTGGTTCGCTGCTGCCGGTTCTGGCGACCACGCTGCTGGGCGAGTTGCTGACCCTCCGTTACGCCTGCAATAACCTCCCGTTTGATCAGTGGAAACTTAACAAAGCAATCTTCTTTCATTTTTTTTGTCTGATCGAGAAAAACGGTCATTCCGTTCCGCAAAACCAGGGTCTGAACCCGGGGATCAAAGAAGCTGAAGGCAAAATAAATGTGGGTGCTATCGTTGAAGCTCATCCATCCGGTCTTTGTATCAGCATGATAACCAGTTGGTTTTATGTCAGCAGATCCGGCATTATGGCCCCAGTACATGGGAAGTTCAGTGAGTCCGGTGCATCCGGACATGAAAAGAATCAGCAGGATGGCTGCTGGCAGAACAAATCGGGATTTCATAAGTTTGGATTTTATCAGTTGGAATACATAAATTTATGAAGGTTTAATCAGATAAAATCATGTCGCACAACCATTCCGATTCAGAAATTTGCTGCCCGGTTCCCTTGCGTACCCTGCTTTATGGCACGCGATCCCCGCTTTCGCGGGAATGACAAGTGTACCGGCCGGCCTTAGAGCCGGCCTAACCAGTAACCACTAACCATAAACAAGATGAACCGCAAACTCCGCTCCCTCATCATAGTTCTTGCCTCTTTCATCGGTCTCTGGATCCTGGCATGCGTGCTTTTCCAGCTTGCCCGGCCCCAAACCCGGTGGAACTGGGACAAGATCAACTCCGATAATCTGTCCTTTCCAAAGGACTTCCGGTGGGGTGTGGCTACTGCCGCCCACCAGGTTGAAGGGCACAACACCAATAACCAATGGTACCTCTGGGAGCAGACGGTTGACTCAACCGGAACACCGATGGTTGCCGGGGGCCAGAAATCAGGCCGTGCCTGTGATCACTGGAATCTA
>Ga0154558_1031_pt1 | contig 13015 bp, 10 predicted proteins | sample RifGroF2_FD_105701 | JGI IMG/M metagenome (GOLD analysis project Ga0154558, IMG submission 105701) | Bacteroidetes bacterium GWF2_49_14 | reverse complement strand
AGCCGATGCATGCCCAGTTGCCGTTGCTGTTATTAACCCAGGTTGAGCCGTATAGGTATCCGCCGATCAATACGTTGCCGCCAAAATGAGTGTCGAGCAGCGTGTTGGTCCATTTCAGGGTGATCCCGTTGCCGGCTTCATTGAGCGTGAACATGGCCGAGGGATGGTTGTATCCTTTGGCCACGAATAACTCCCCATTGTGGTAAAGTGGCGTATTGCAGTTGGTCACTTTTAAATATAGATTTACAACCGGACCCTTCAAATCCAGATAATCGAACTCCCAAAGAATGTTGCCATTGGCCGGATCCACCCCGAACAGAATATTACCCATCAGGTTTATGATCATTTCCTGATTGTTGTGTTTTACATACAGCGGCGAAACATAGGCAGCCGAATCGGCCAGGCTCCGGGTTTTCCAGATCACTTCGCCGTTGTTTTTATTTAAGGCAACCATGCTGGTTTCGTTTCCGCCGGGAGTGTAAAACACCTTGTCGCCCACGATCAGCGGCGACTCAGCCACTCCGTAAAGATTGCATACGCCTGAAAATTCGGAATACACATCCCGATACCAGATCCTCTGACCGGTTTTTGCATCGTGACAGGCAACTTCACCCATCCCGCTGATCATATACAATTTACCATTGTCGAGGGTTGGGGTGGTTCGCGTCTCTTCAAAAGAGCCGTTCCATGCCCGGCCGAATCTCATTTGCCACACCTGGTTTCCATTGAAATCCAGTGCGGTAAGCATATCGTCGGCATCCATGCGGCCGGTTACATAAATGTATTGTTCACCAAATGCCGGTGAGGAATACCCGGTACCAAGGTCACCGGCAACCCATACTTTTTCCGGACCGCCTTCCGGCCACTCCTTCATGAGACCGGATTCATTGTATATCCCGGTACGTCCGATGCCGCGCCATTCCGACTGGACCTGCGACCATCCCGGCTGAACCGCCAAAGCCAATATCAGGATTAGTAGATATCTCAATTGAATTAGTTTTTAATTCCGCAATGATAGATAATTGCCACGTTTTTTCATCCTTCCCGGACTCTACTTCATCGCAGGAATGACATGACATTCCCCCGGGCTATTTCCCTACCCCCCTAATGGTGTATTGCAGTCCGAAATAACCATGACGTGGCAGGCCCGGATAAAAATACCGCGGTTCGGATGACCCTGTCGCCAGGGCATTGATCACCAGCATGGACGCATAATGTGTATCGGACACGTTATTGATTCCGATGTAACATGTCAGATAACCGGCTTTTTTACTATCGACATCAAAAGACCATTTCAGGTTGGTGAGCCAATAGCCCGGGTATATATCGGTATTATGGTCTGTAAGAAACTGATTACCGGTATAGCCTGTATCCAGCGCAACTTTCATTTTTACCAGCGGTTTCCAGGTAAATTGAAGAACCATTGATTGATCAGGTATTCCGGGAAGAAGGTTTCCGTCGTAGGTTATCCCGTCGTCTGAGAAATCGATGAAACGGTTGACGGAACGGGTATAACTGACCGCTGCAACCAGGTTTCCGGGGAATGCCGGACGGTTGAAAATCCTTGATTCCAGCCGTATTTCCACACCCTGGTGAAGGGTTCTGCCGGCATTTATTCCTGTGAAAATATCCTCCGTTATCCTTTTGGTGGTGAGCAGGTCCTTGAGTTCGATCCGGTAAATGGCCAGATCGGCTGAAAGAATTCCACCCAGGAGGTTTAACCTTGTTCCCAGTTCGGATTGGAAACCCTGTTCAGGCCTGATTCCCGGATTCACCTCCCCTGCGGGCAACAGCGTTTCTTCCGGCGAGGGGTGAGAAAAACCGTGACCTGTGGAAAAATAAACGCTGAATGGCTCCGCAGGTGCCCAATTGATGCCCAGCCTCGGTGAAAAAATCAGGGGAAATTTTCGGATTCCCGACTGATCGCCATTTGGGGCATACCGGTCGCGAAGGCGGTAGTTTACCCGGTTCAATGCTCCTGCCACCGAAATGTTCACAGTCCTTACCGGCCGGTAATAAACCATTCCAAAAAAGTTGGACTGGATCCGGCTTTCGCTGTTATGATTTATCAAAACCTGATCGATGTCGAGTTTCCAATCATATTGTTCAAAGATCAGTTCGGTCCCCAGTATCCAGTCGGTTTTTCCGGTCCGGAATGACAACCGGTTCCGGAGACCCCCGCCGGCCGACCGGTCATCCAGGTTGTTGAAGGGACGTTTTTCATACGCATCGTTCCACCGGCCGAAAAGGGTAAGACGGTTTACCAGGCGGTCCGACAGCTTGTTTGTGAAGCTGATGCCGGTAATTGCCTTTTTGTACTTTTCATACCCACCGACAGCTACCCAGTTAGGGGCTGCAGCTCGTGGAGAGTTTTCGAATAAGGTACGGCCCAATGAGCTGGGAATCTGGCTGTACACGTCGATCAGCAGCACGGTTGCCCTGATTGACCAGTGAGGCTGTTCTACCAGAGCCGTGGCAAGCATGGATGTACGCCGGTTCAGGTTGTTCTCACGGTAACCGCTGGAGCCCAGGTCTCTCAAACTGCCGTGGATGTAGGAATGGCCAGGTGTGACTGAACCGGCAAGACCGGCTTTTGCAGTATTGAAGCTGCCGTATTGCAAGCCGGCAACAAGGCCGCTGCCGGGATGCAAAGGTGTTTGAAGATTAATATTCCCGCCCAATCCGGAACCATACAGGGCAGAGGCCGGCCCCTTTATCACTTCGAGGCGGTCAAGCCCGATAAGATCAATTTCCTCGGGAGTTGAAACCCCGTCGGTGGAAGTAAGGGGAATGTCGTTCAGGTAGGTCCGGATACGGTTTGTGTTGTAAGGGGTCCGGCTCCCCATTCCCCGGATAACAATCCGGCTGGTGGAAAAGGTTCCGCTCTGCATGAGGATACCGGGGACGCTGTTCAGAGCGTGTGCCAGGCTGGTGCCGTCGTTAGCCTGGAGGTCTTCCCGGGAAAGAACATTGAAGCTGCCCGGGATGGTCCGCAGGGAACCGCCAGGCTGGAAGGCAGTCACCTCGACGGTTTCCAGCAGATGAACCGAATCAGCTTTTTTGTCGTACTTCTGAATTTTCAGGGTATCCTGCGAGCGGGCAATCCATGACGCCTGTATCAGAAAAAACAGCAGAATTGATAATCGGAGCATTCGCGGTTTTTGCCTTAACCCACCGGCACCAGCCTGAGTATTTTCCCTGGTGTTTCAATGGCAACATAGACAATCCCATCCGGGCTCATAACCACATTGCGCACCCGGCCAATGCCTTCCATCAGCTTTTCGTGGTGGATCACCGAATAATCATGGATCACTACCCTCTCCAGGTATTCGAAACGCAAAGATCCCACCAGCAGGTTGTTTTTCCATCCAGGATACCGGTCCCCGGTAACAAAGATCATTCCGCACGGGGCAATCGAAGGCGTCCAGTAATGAACCGGCTGCTCGAGCCCGGCCTTTTCGGTGTGGTCGGTCAAAATGGTCCCGTCGTAGTTGATGCCGTATGAGATCACCGGCCATCCGTAGTTCAGTCCGGGTTTGATCAGGTTGATTTCGTCGCCTCCTCTCGGGCCGTGCTCAGTTTCCCAGATATCACCCGTGACCGGATGCACACAGGTGCCCTGGGGATTCCGGTGACCATAGCTGTAAATGGAAGGCATGGCGCCGGGAACATTAATAAAGGGATTGTCGGCAGGAATGGTACCGTCGTCATTGATCCGGTGGATTTTGCCGTTGTGAGTATCCAGTTTCTGCGGAAAATCGAAATGCTGCCCCCTGTCGCCCACGCCGAAAAACAGATGTCCCTTCCCGTCAAAGGCGAGTTTGCACCCGAAATGATGCCCGCGGTCAGTAGCCGGAGATGCCTTGAAAATGACTTGTTGGTCAACGAGCTGGTTGTTCTGCAGCCGCGCCCGCATGATGGCCGTATTCCCGATCTTTTTCGGGCTGCCGGGATCCGGAGCGGAATATGAAAAATAGATCCAGCCGTTCTTTTCATAATCCGGATGAAGGCAGATATCCATCAATCCTCCCTGTCCGGTTGCCATTAGTGGCGGCAGGCCTTCAATGGGAGCCGACAGCCTGCCTCCTGAGTAACGGTATAGTTTACCGGCACGTTCCGTAATCAGCAGATCGCCTCCGGGCAGAAAGGCCAGTCCCCAGGGCACATCGAGGTCCGAAACAACGGTATCCACAACGAATCGCTGAACCTCGGATTCCACAACGCCACCGGGTGTCACAGCCGGCCTGAGTATGCTTTTATCCCCCGGGATCCCTTTTTTTACATAGCCTGCAAGGTCCTCAATTTCAGCATCTGTAAAAGTTCTGCGGAAAGAAGGCATGCCGCTGGCTTCAATGCCGTCCCTTATGCTGCGCACGGCTGACTGGTTGCCCTGTTCATCCATCCATTTTTTGGCGGCAAATTTCTCCAGTTTGTCGCCGTGGCATCCGGCACAATATTTCTGGTAATTGACCTCTGCTTTTTCAGGGTTCGAGGCAGGTTGAGCATTAAAGCTACGATGAAATGACATTAAACCGGCCAGCGCCATTCCTGCAGCCAGCAGCAGGATCGCCGGAAAAAATCCTCTTTTTCTCATGGGGCTTTCATTAAATCAAACACAAAAATCGAATTAATATACGATATTTTCTCGCGAAGCCGGTCAAAAGCTCTGATCAACCTGGTAGTGATAGGTTAAAACCCTTGATCCGCGGTATTCCCGGATCGGATACCCTTCGTAATCATAATCATACCTGGAGTGATACTCTATTGGAGGACTGCTCATCACGGACAGGTAGTGATAATAGTATACCGGATTGTTTTTCAGCGTGATATCGGCCGGATATACATATGGATTTTTCAAGGGACACAGCTGCTCATCGAAGGTCAGCCTGAACTGTGAATCCAGGAAATCTGCCTGGCCTTCCGTAGTGGTATACTCCGACCGCTCGATGGTGTTGCCGTTGGAATCGTATTTAAAATCAATATAACCCCTCTTTTCACCATCGTAATAGGTGATGCCTTTGCTTATCCGGTTACGCGAATACTGATATTCCGTCTTCCATTCCTTGTCGGCTGCCAGATAGACGAGCAGGACCGATATCAGATCCCCACTCCTGTCATATTCATACGTTTCGGTGAATCCGGAATAAATCCGCCGCGACATCCTGCTTTTCGCATCGTACTGATAGGTTTCACTGTAATAGACCGAATCATTGACATAATTATCCGATCTGATGAGACGGTTAAGGCTGTCGTACATGAATCCGATGACCATCTGATCGTTTTCCATAATTGCAACCAGTACCCTGGAATCTGAATCGCCCGTGTATTCAGAGCCCTCTTTCTGGCAGGATATCAGAGCTGCCAGGCAGCAGAAGAGGATAATCTTTTTCATAGAGAATAAATATTCTGGAACTTTCGCACAAAGTTCCGGAAAAAACGGATCAGTTGACCAGCCTCCGGTTCAGTATTAAAGTTTAAGGTTTTTCATATTGAAACGGCTTTCTCCAACTGAGGTGAAAGGTCGGTCTGATGATGAACCAATTTCCATAGTCCGTTTTCAAGGTGGAAAATATTTGTGGCCCGATGACTGACAAATACTGGTTTCCCCTCCGCACTCATATTTTCGCCTTCTTCAACGCATACCGTATATCCCATATCTGTTCCGGCATAAATGTGCAAATCCTTGCAAACAATTTTGCCACCCAGTTTCATAGCGGCTTCCAGCACGAATTCTTCATGTACTGCTTTCCAGCCTGTAAGACGATCGCCGAAAGGCCCCATGTCGGTTACATACTCGCCGTGAGACCAGATGGCCGTCATCGGTTCCAGATCGCCTGTGAACATGGCGTTAAGTGCCCTATAAAAATGTTCGTTTGCTGCCTGCAATTCCTTCTCGATATTCATCTCTTATTATATTAATTTTTACATCCTTACCATTTATTCCGCCTTCAGACGGACAGGGTTAAGACGCAGACGGAACCGTATTGTTTATAAAGAGAGCTATCAGTTACCGATAAGCTTGATTCTCACTCCGGACCAGCCAATCGACATATTGCGGGATTCGCGTTGCCAGGTAACAGGGTAAATTCAACAGGTTATAGGCCTTCCCCTGAGGGGTTACCACTTTCTCAACGGACAGGGTATTAGACAATAAACGGACAGCAAAAGAATGATTGGTGTGGTCGATGAACTGATGCAGGGACCTCAGTCGACCATGAGCCCCGGATTTGACTTCGACAGGAATTAAATAGGGCCCATGCGGGTAAATCAGGTCAACCTCTGAACTGCTGTTTGCCTTTTCGCGTACCCAAAAATGAAAATTAATCCCAATAGCTGTGAATTGTGCCTGTAATTGCTGAAAAACAATATGTTGCATGATTCTTCCCCGGTAAAAATCGCTCAGATCATTGAGCCCGATCAATTGAGACTGGATACCTAAAATATTATTCAGCAAACCCGTATCTAAAAATTGCAATCTTGGTTTTCTGGTAAAATCAATATCCTGGGGAGGTTGAGTGCTGATGGTTGGATAAACCAGTTGGATGAGCCTCGATTTATCGAGGGAGCGCAGGGCCTCCCCAACTTCCCGGCTTTTATAATTTGAATTGCCAAACCCGGCCATAGTAATCCGGTCTTTCTCGTATGCCGCTTTTTCCATTATATGCCTGAGAACTCTCTTCTCCGTAGTGTTTCGTCCATACTTTTCTACGTCGTCCTTGTACGTCTGCCAGATTTCCTGATATACGGCTCCGAGTTCAGAATAAGTGTTTGTCCCGATATAGGTTTTTACCACTTCCGGCATTCCTCCGATAATCAAATATTCATGGAACAGGTTTTTGATAATTTCATGATAGTGTTCTCTGACAGGTACTTCCTCAAATAGCTCAATGATGTTGCCATTCCCTTTGGCCAACAAAAACTCTTCAAAATCAAAAGGGTGGAGAACCAACTGCTGTATACGCCCCACTGGAAATGAGGTAATATCTTTCACCGCATGTTCCAACAATGATCCGGCGCAGATAACGTGAAGCTTAGGAAAGTCCTCATAGAAAAACCGAAGGAGTTTAATGGCTTTGGGGGATTCCTGTATCTCATCGATAAAAATCAGCAACGATTCATTGTTGATCGATACGTTTTCCCTGACCAGCATGGTTTCAATTATGCTCCTCAAGTCATCCAACTCAAAAAGAATCAAGTCTTGCTTTCGTTCCAGGTTTAGTTCAATGAAGGAATGGTATTCCTTTGCAAATTCCCTTACTATTGTTGACTTGCCCACTTGCCTGGCGCCCCTTAATACCAACGGTTTACGCCTGGCGGAGTTCTTCCAGGCCAACAGCTCCCGATAAATCTTTCGTTTAAAAATCATAATACCTGTACTAAATCAGGGGTAAAAATAAACAAAATTTGTATCATATACAGGGTTATTTCTTAATTTTTTTGTAATAGATACAGCCTTAATAATATTTTACTTAAACTGGCTTTTCACCAATACATCAAGTGCCCCCTCACCTTTCCCAGGGTATTAAACTCAATAGCCGGGAAGGGAAGCTTGATGAAAACCATGGCATTCAGGATTTTTTTCAGAAACCGGGAGTTGGTTCTGATTTTTGTCCAGTCGATATCCAGCGAAAGCAGAAACTGCCGGTACCTTTCGGTTTCGGGGATCCAGGCCCCGTGGTAGTAGCGGATATTCTCAAATTCCCCGAACATGCCGTTGGCGCTGTATCCCACGGCCACATTGAGCCAATCAGGAATCCGGCTGACCGGGATGATCCGGTTCACCGGCATGGATAACCAGTAATTGTGACCGTTGTAGTCGTAGAATAATCCCTCGAAGGCATTGTTACCCAGATATCCGTTTGCCATATCGAGATAGGGCGATTTCCAGTAGCTGAACTTGTATTTTATGAGCTGCTCATTGAACAGCAGTTCCTGGCCGATCAGAAATGCGGAACCTGCGGTATTGGCGATGATATCGCCCCAGGAAAATCCCCATCCTTCATACATTCCGTCAAATATCTCGATGGGTGCCTGGAGGAGAATTCCCAGTGTACCGCCAAAGATCAGCGCCGGATTTTTCTTCACGCCGGCATGGCGTAGCCACTGGTACCCGATATAACTTTCCATATAGGCACCAAAGGCATGACCGAATTTATCGATCTGCAGATACCCCTTGTTATCGTTGTAAAACTCAAAGGGTACGCGCTCGTGGTCCTTGTACCAGATATAATTCAGGTAAGACATTCCCCCGATATAAAAAGCGCTTTCGCTCACTATGGCGCGGGTGAGTATTTTCCGGTTAACGGTAGTTGTATCTCCTGCTGCGGGCCGGAGCTGGGCTGGGACCGGTCCCGCAGAGAACAAAATCAGGGAAAAAATCAGAATAGAAAGTCGTTTCAATGTGTCTTTCCTGGACTCCTTTCTGTGTAAATTTATAGTCCGATCTTAAATTTACACAATATTTCTCGCAAAGCCGCAAAGACGCTAAGGAGCTCTTTTGCGGCTTTGCGGCTTTGCGAGAAAAAAATCGGGTTAGTTGCAGTATACAACAGATTGACAAAACAGTCTAAATTTGGATCTGATATATCTCCTATGGATGTAGTTTTTTTTGCGACTCAACATGAATTCAGGCGATGGCTTGAAGAGCATCACCAAACGGAGACCGAGCTGCTGGTAGGGTATTACAAGCTGGGCAGCGGAAAGCCTTCGATAACGTGGTCGGAATCGGTGGATCAGGCACTCTGCTTTGGCTGGATCGACGGCGTGAGAAGATCCATCGACGCGGAAAGCTACTGCAACCGCTTCACACCCCGTAAAAGCAGCAGCAACTGGAGCACCATCAACATTAAAAAGGTGGAAGAGATTACCCGCGCGGGCCTGATGGCTCCGGCCGGACTGCTGGCATTCAGCAAGCGAAAGACGGCAAATTCCGAGATATACTCCTACGAAAATGAGCTCGCAGTGCTCAGTCCTGAGTTTGAAGCCCGGTTTAAAAAGAACCAGTCGGCCTGGGAATTCTTCAACACACAGGCGCCATCCTACAGAAAGACCCGGGTTCATTGGATCCTGAGTGCCAAACAGGAAGAAACGCGGTTATCCAGAATCGATAAACTCATCGAGGTCAGCAAGAACAAACAGCGCCTGTATTAATCACGAAAAAATGAAAAATCATCAAGCCCCAGGCTACAAAGCAGTTCCGCTCAGTTTCAACCGCATGGCTGTGAGGGCCTCGGCATCGGTGACCCGTGAAAGAAATGCGATACATTCAGTCACCGAGGTTGACATAACAGAACCCCGCCGGCTCATCCGCGAACATCAGGATAAAACCGGTGAGAAGCTTTCATTCACGGCCTATCTGGTGACCTGTCTGGCGCAGGTAATCCGGGCCAATCCGCAGTTTAATTCATTTATCAACGGAAGGAAGCTGGTCATGTTGGATGAGGTGACTATCAGCGTATTGATTGAACGGGAGCTGGACGGGGAGCGGGTGCCTGAGCCGATTGCTATACGGGATGCACCGAACAAAACGCATCAGCAGATCAGCCGCGAAATCCGTGAAGCGCAGAGCCGCACGGGCGATAAACTGGGTAGTCTGGCCGGTGTTACCTGGTTCCGCTTAATCCCCGGATTTCTGTTGAAACTGTTTATCCGGCTGGCCGACCGGAACATCCGGATGGCGAAGCGGTACGGAAAAGTTGCGGTAACGGCCGTGGGGATGTACAGCAAAGAGCCGGTGTGGTTTATCCCGCATGGAACCGCCACCGTTTTGCTGACCGTGGGCAGTATCAGCCGGAAGGTTATAGAGCTCGATAATCAGTTTGTATCCCGGGAACATCTGTGCCTTACCGTCTCTTTCGACCATGACATCATCGACGGAGCCCCGGCGGCACGGTTCATGAGTCAGCTGATCGACAAGATAAAAGGTGGTGAAGCGATCCATGCTGATTAGTTTGCGCGCTTTATAGCCCTGCATCCTATTGTGGACTACTTAAAAAACACTTTATGTATAACGGCAATAAAACCGTGACAGTTTGTCACGGTTTGAAAACGTAAATGTTTTGAATATCATTAACTTTGTCACATGGGTATTATCGAAGCTCATATTGTCCAAATACGTGACTTACCGCTTATGGAAGTGAGTTGGCTACAAATTTTAGTCAACTGAAAATCGCTGATAATACCCGACGCGAGATTGAGGAGAAAACCGGCAAAAAGGTTGTAACCAACCGAAACGCAAAAGAACTCGGAGAATCCAATGACCCGGCCGACTGAAACCCAAATCATGTATCCTAAAGGCACCCGTGATCCACGGCTGATCACGATCCGGCGCGGGGGCACGCTGACCGATGAGGATCACCGGCTGCTTGCGGTGTGGGCAGCGGATTGTGCGGAGCATGTGCTGCACTTTTTTGAGCAGCGGTATCCGGGCGATGGGCGACCGCGCCGCGCCATTGAGCAGGCCCGCGCATGGGCCCGCGGCGAGATCACCATGACCGAAGCCCGCACGGCAGCTTTTGCCGCACACGCTGCGGCCCGGGATGCCACCGGCGCAGCGAAGGAGGCTGCACGCGCAACCGGTCACGCCGTGGCTGTTGCACACATGGCCGACCATGAACTTGGCGGAGCGGTCTATGCCATCCGGGCCGTGAGGGCAACCTCAGAACCCGGAAACCGCGAGGAAGCCGGCCACGAGGAGTGCCTGTGGCAGCGGAGCCAGCTCCCGGATCAAATCCGCGAGATGGTGCTCGACGACCAGCGCAACCGGAATAAGAAATGCTGGTCGCTCTTTTTTTGAAAGTTGATAGTGAGATTCAGCTAAACCCTTTTACTCGCGAAGAATTTTTTCTCGCAAAGCCGCAAAGACGCTAAGGAGCACCTTGGCGTCTTTGCGGCTTTGCGAGAAATTGATATGTTCATTCAGGTAATGGCAACTGAAAGCTCCCTGCCACAATTCCTTTTACCGTGATATCCTCATCAAGGGTTTCCCAACGAAGGGCATAGCCATTCAACCGGACTGAAACTTCCTTCAGCTGTTCATCCGTTGCCATGGAAAGAATTTTAAACCTCGCAGAAGGAAAACTGATTGTTCTCCCAGCAGTTAGTTCAATATAAATCGTTCTTCCATTGCACCAAGCATTTAGTGCGATTGGTTCAGCTATTTGTGTGTGTTCAACGTACATGGAATTCTTGAAATTTTCCCATCAGCAGTCTCAACGTGAATATGAGGTGGTTCATTGAACTCGTCAGAGTAAAAATGAAACCTGTAAGCCCCAATTCGCAAGACTGTAGGCATCTACTTATTAATCAATTAGTATGTCAACTTAAAAAATCTATTTCAAAAATAACGAATTGTTATGAACTTTGATCTCAGGTATCGGGAAGAGCTGCATTTATATATTCCACTATGTTCCAGTTTCGGCAGGCTTCAACCTTAATAACACATCCCGCCAGGACAGCAAAAATTAATATTCTCGCAAAGCCGCAAAGGCGCAAAGGAGCTCCTTGGCGTCTTTGCGGCTTTGCGAGAAATTGATCCCATGCGGCCAACCCGGAAATTCCCCGTTTTCTCCAAAGTTGCTACCTTCACGATGTAAAACTCTTAACCATCATTGAAATGAAAGCTTTCACTCGATTTGCGGGATTTTTAGGTTTGATGCTCTTTTTGTCTATCGGTTTAACCGCGCAGGAAGCCTATGCGCCCAAAGTGCTCACCGGCAAGGAGTACAAACAGGCTGAAAAGTATATGGACCGCAGCTGGTCTTCGCTCGTTTATGGAACTGTTGGGCAGGTTAAATGGATTGATAACTATCAGTTTACGTATCAGACCACAACCGCGGCCGGACCGGCAACATGGCTGGTGAACGCGAAAAAGAAGACCAGAACGGCAGCAGCCGATAACCAGCAACCCATAACCGGCAACCGGCAACCGGCAACCCGCAACCGAACTCCCGGCATCCCCTCCCCTGACGGCAAAAAAGAGGCCTTCATCAGGGACTATAATCTCTGGGTAAAGGACCGGGAGAGCCAGGCGGAAACGCAGCTTACCTTTGACGGGATTGAGGATTTCGGCTATGCAACCGAAAATGCCGGCTGGACACGAAGCGGCCGCCCGGTGCTGCTCTGGTCGCCCGATTCGAAAAAGATCGCCACGTTCCAGCACGACGGCCGCGGCGTGGGGATGATGTACATGGTCTCAACCAACGTGGGGCATCCGAAGCTGGAAGCCTGGAAATACCCGCTCCCCGGCGATTCTGTGATCTTTAGGGTAGAGCGCGTGGTGATTCATCTTGAAGGGCCCAGGGTGGTGCGGCTGAAAATGGGTCCCGATCAGCATCGGGGAACCGTTACCGACCATATAGCCTACGGCGGAGTCCTGGGGGATGCGGAATGGAGCGAGGATGCCTCACAGCTTGCCTTTGTATCGGTTTCGCGCGACCACAAGGATGTGGCACTGCGGGTGGCCAATCCGGTTACCGGAGAGGTGCGCACCGTTCTCGAAGAGTCGGAGAAGACCTTTTTTGAATCGGGTGAAAACAGGATCAATTGGCATATGCTGGCGAAAACGAATGAGGCGATCTGGTTCTCGCAGCGTACCAACTGGGGGCATCTGTTCCTGTACGACCTGGCCACCGGGAAACTGAAGAACCAGATCACAACGGGCGACTGGCGGGTGCTGCAGCTGCTCCGGGTCGACCAGGAGGCGAGGAAGCTCCTCTTTACCGGCTCGTGCCATGAGCCCGGCGATCCCTATTTCACCTACCTCTACAGCGTGAATTTCGACGGTTCGGATCTGAAGCTCCTGACGCCCGACAGCGCCAACCATTCGTACTCCTTTTCACCTGGATATGAGTACTTTATCGACACGTATTCAACACCTGCATCTCCACCATCATCGGTGCTCCGTTCTATATCAGGGAAAAAAATCCTCGACCTTGAAAAGTCCGATATTACCGCCCTGCGTTCTATATCAGGGAAAAAAATCCTCGACCTTGAAAAGTCCGATATTACCGCCCTG
>Ga0154558_1091_pt1 | contig 13174 bp, 9 predicted proteins | sample RifGroF2_FD_105701 | JGI IMG/M metagenome (GOLD analysis project Ga0154558, IMG submission 105701) | Bacteroidetes bacterium GWF2_49_14 | reverse complement strand
TTTCCTTCCCGCCCTCTGGAAACCGCATGACGAGGTAATTGCATACAGTCAGGCGGGGTATCAGAACCGGAATTGGCAATTGCCGGAAAGTTGGGGCCCCGTACAAAAAGCCGATATTTATTCCCTTTCAGCGGAAGGATATCGGGTTAAACAAAAAAATGTCAGGATAACCGACCGGATCCTTGGGCTGTCACTGAATCCGGATGAAGCTGTATTCATCGTCCCGGCAGGCACAAATCCGGATGACAACCGGGCTTTACCTCCTGCGGGCACCGTAGCCTTTGCCGGACTTGATCCTTCAACCCAGGGCAGCTGGAAAGGAAAATACGGGAGGGAAGGATGGTCGGTTGTGGGAATCAAAGACAACATTCCGGACTATGCAACAGTTAAATTTATCAATGGTGCTGAACGGATCTGGGCTGACGAAAGTGACGAGACTGAAGCCCTTCAGAAACCCGAGGGAGATTTACGCATTGCCTCACAAAGATATGCCGGGCTGCATGAAATAATCGAAATCGGTTTCAAGGACAAGAATCCACACAGGGTTTCCTTGTATCTGCTCGACTGGGAGCGGAGCGGCCGGTGGAACGTGGTGGATGTGATAGATGCCAACACTCGTCAACGTATTGATACTCAGAATATTACGGATTTTGGAAGCGGCATTTACCTGAATTATGTATGCACCGGAAAAATCCAGTTTCGGATTACCAATGTATATTCTGACCGGTATACGCTATCGAAAGATGCAGGATTTTCGGCCATTTTTTTTGATCCGGTCAAGTAAGGAACCGACTAAATAAACCTCAAAATGCATAGCAAACCGACCTGGCAGTGTGGACTGATCTTGCTTCTGGCCATCGGACTTCTGTCTCCAAAACTGAATGCCCAGCAGGCTGCGGCCCACGGAGGATATGGCGATATGTTGTATCCTTATGTACACGATTACAGTCAGACCCTTGTGTACAAAATCGGGGTGGATTACGGAAAAACCAGTGAGACATCCAAACTCAGGGCGGATGAAGTTCTGCAGGTCATTGAGCGGATCGACCATCTCACCCGGGGCATACCGAAAATCGTATATCTGGTTGGCTGGCAGTATACCGGGCACGATACGGGGTTTCCATCCTTTCTGCAGGTTAATCCGGTTCTGAAGCGTCCGCAAGACAGTACCGCCCTGGCCAGTTTACGCTGGCTGATGCAGCAGGGTCCGGGATTCCACACCCTGGTTTCCCTGCACGTCAACTTTTCCGATTGCTACCTCGACGACAATCCGCTCGGACCCAAATATCAGGAACGGGATATTATCGTGCGGGAAACCGATGGCCGCTACCGGCAGGGATATGTGTGGAACGGGCACATGGCCTACAGGGCGAGCAGCTACCGGAACTGGTATCAGGGCACTTTCCGGACAGAACAGATGGATCCTCTGTTCGAAATGATCCCCGAATTAAGAATGAGTGGTTCCCTTCACCCCGATGCCTGGTATAACACCGATGATCCGTATTATCAGGTTACCCCCGGGGAAGATGTGCTGGGGATGCGGGAGATGACGGTATATGTGAGGGAGAAATACGGTGTGGATTTAACCACCGAGTTTGACCTCGGCCGTCCCGATGGTGTTGATTTTGTGCTGTATCATCCGATGCTCTGGCACCTGGGATGGAATGAGAAAAATCCCTACGAACCCATGAAGGTTCCCTCCTATATAATGACCGGGGGGGACGCTTTTTTCTGGGGAAGCGATTCGGTTTCAAAACCGGGTAAGTTTTTCGGACAAAGTGCAACGCTGGAATCTGAAATCAATGAAAACCCTGTAATCATTCCCGGCGGCCTGAAAACATTCGCTACCCGCACCTTACCCTGGTATTACCTCAACCGTTTGTTGCGGGTGGGTTTCAACGGTGATACCGCCTGGTTCTCAAACAATGTTACCGCCACCTATCCGGGAAAAACGGTGATCAAACAGGAAGGCGAATTCATTCAGGATGGCACCGATGTTTTTATTCCGGCCTTGTGGAAAGCATCGCGGGAAATAATTGCTTACAGTGAAGAAGGCTACAAATCAAGAACCTGGAAACTCCCGGATACATGGGATACCGTAAAAACTGTTGATATCTATCGAATCACCCTCCGCGGACTTGAGCTTAAAAGTCCAAAGGATAAAGTCTTGCCGGGTCAGTATTTAAAACTTTCACTTTCAGCCGACGAAGGTATTTCTATCGTGCCCTCAGGGACTGATCCGAACCAAGATCTTGAAGTCGGAGCATCAGGCGAAGTCACTTTTATCGGAATCGACGAGGAAACCCGGGGCTCCTGGCAAAAAAGCTATGGGTCTGATGGATACTCTATACCCGGGGCCGGCAATAAAATCCCTGCCAACACAGAAATCAGCTTTCTCAACGGCACAACAAACATCTGGCAACAAGAAACCCGGGATATCCAGGCAATTAAGAATCCCGAAGGGAAAGAAAATATTGCATCCTCCTGGTCGGATCCCCTGCATGAGATTATGGAGTTCAGTTTTACGGATGGGAAAGAACATGAGGTAGCCATATACTTCCTCGATTGGGACAGGAAAGATCGCTGGAGCGTAGTGGATATCCTGGATGCAAACTCACAGAAGGTTCTGCACTCCTATAACCTGACCGATTTTGCCCAGGGGATTTATCTCAGGTACAAAATGAAAGGAAACCTGCAATGCCGGCTGACAAACGTCTGGACGCGGCGGGTTCAAAAATCACCCGATGTGGGCTTTTCAGCCATCTTTTTTGACACAGGACGACGGTAAGGCTATACTCATGAAAAGAACGGCACTTTTTCTTGGGGCAGTTTTTGCCTTTGTTTCTGTCGGTGCGCAGATTCAGGTGAGGCCAATACCGGAGCCTGGTTTTGAACAAAGAATCCGGGACTTTGTCAATCAGATTAAAGTGGTGGATACACATGAACACCTGCTGAACCCTGCCGGATTTGACAGTTCCATGCTGGATTTCATGTTACTTTTTCGACACTACGCCACTGGCGATTTTGAATCGGCAGGCATGCCACGGAACATCATGGACAAATTATTCACCGATTCACTTACTTCTATTGAAAAATGGCGGACCCTGGAACCGTATTGGGAACGATGCTTCAATACCGGCTATAATCGTGCAGCCGTTTTAGCAGCTGAAAAGCTGTTCGGGGTTAAAGCCATCGATGAAACAACGGTTGCGGGATTATCTGAAAAAATCAGAAAAGCTTATCAAACAGACTGGTATGATCAGGTTTTGAGGCAAAAATGCAACATCGAATATGTGATTGAGGATTATCCTTTTGATGACTGGGAAAACCGGATTTTCGGCAACCAGAATATGTTCAGGTACGTCCGGAAATTCGATGGTTTTGTCTTGATCAATTCAAGGGACGGGATAAAAAACCTCGGAAAATGGAAGAGTACGGGCATCCAAAATCTTGATGATCTTGTTAATGCTTTGGATAACGCCTTTCATCAGGCTTTTAGCCAGGGAATTGTTGCGGTTAAGTCCATCCTGGCCTATAACAGGACGTTGTTTTATGGGAAGGTAACAAAAGAAGAAGCTCAGGAAGTTTTCAACAAGATCATGAATGCTCCGGGAGAAGAGGCTCTCTCCTTTGATGAGGTGAAACCCTTGCAGGATTATATGATGCGCAGGGTCCTTGATCTGGCTGATTCCCATGACCTGCCCGTTCAACTGCATACCGGGCTGAATGGAGGTACCATTGAAAACGCAAAACCAACGAACCTGACGAACCTTTTCCGGGAATATCCTGATGTCAGATTTATTCTTTTCCATGGAGGGTATCCTTATGGAGGAGAACTGGCCGTGCTGGCAAAGAAATTCAACAATGTGTATATCGATTTGTGCTGGTTATACATCATCTCACCCTCATTCAGCGAAAGATATCTGCATGAATGGCTTGAAACCGTTCCGGCAAGCAAGATCATGGCTTTCGGAGGGGACTTTCTTTACGTGGAAAATGTTTACAGCCATCTGTTGTTCGCCAGGGAGATCGTTTCTAACGTGTTGATTGACAAGGTGCGTGATGGGTATTTTTCGGAAGTAGAGGCGATTAAAATCGCCCAGATGTTATTTCATGACAATGCCATTCGGATTTTAAACCTAAAAAGACCATGACAAAAACAAACGTAGCAGTCGCCATGATTCTGGCGCTGGCTCTTTCCGGCATTCTGCAAGTGAATGGACAGAGCGGACCGCAGGCAAAGGTGGAGTTCTTAAATGCACCGGTACTCTTTAAGGAAGGCGGTAAATTGTTCCAACAGGTGGTTGTGAACTGCAGTTCGGAAATTCCAGGAAAAATTGTTTTTTCCCAGGGAGGCAAGGAGCTGTTGAAGGCGGATATTGGAAAGAATGACAATAAGTACCTGTTAACATTCCCGGCAGTAACAAAACCAAAGAATATTGTAATAACGGCAAGGTTTAATGAAGGGGCCCCTGAAAAATATCCATTCACGCTGGTTCCTCCAAAAAAATGGGGAGTTGATTTTGTCCAGCATTCCCACACGGATATAGGTTACACCCGGCCGCAGTCGGAGATTCTGGCTGAACATCTGCGATTTATCGATTATGCCCTGGATTATTGTGATCAAACCGATATGATGCCTGATGATGCGAAGTTCAGGTGGTCCTGTGAAACCTCGTGGCCGGTACGGGAATTCCTGCGGACCCGGCCGGCATCGCAGATTGACAGATTCCTGAAACGCGTTGCCGAGGGACGGATCGAGGTTACCGGCATGTACCTGAACATGGCTGAAATCATGGATGAAAATATCGTGTATGATTTTCTTCAGCCGCTGAAGGAGTTTGATAAATTAGGGATTCCTGTTAAAATGCTGATGCAGAACGATATAAATGGCATCGCGTGGTGCCTTCCCGATTATTGTCAAAATACGGGCATCAAATACCTGAGCATGGGAATCAATTATACTCGCTCCATCGTTCCGTTCGATCAGCCAACCTGCTTCTGGTGGGAATCCCCGTCGGGAGCCAGATTACTCAGTTTCAGGGCCGATATTTACATGACACCGAACGATTACGGGCTGATCAACAAGAATCCGATGTTTGCAGCCAACATCCTCTGGCATCTGGCCAGTCTGGATGAAAGAAATTACCCCTTCGACCGGCTTGCCCTTGAGTTCTGCGGCTACCGGACGGATAATGCTCCGCCCTCGACCCTGGCTTGTGAGGTGGTTAAGCAGTGGAATGAAAAATACGAATACCCGAAATTCAGGCTGGCCCTGATCAGTGAGTTTTTGGAATATGTTGAAAAAAATTATGCCGATAAGCTCCCTGTTTACCGGAATGCCTGGCTCGACTGGTGGACCGACGGCTGTGGCACAAGCTCGCGGGAAACAGCTGAGATCAGAAAAACCCAAAATATCAAGCAGGTTGATGACGGCCTGTTTGCCATGGTGTCAATGTTGGGTGGTGAGCTGAATCCCTCGATTGAAGGCAAAATGGACCATATCAGCGAAAATATCCTTTTGTACGATGAACATACCTACGGAGCCTCTGAGAGTATCAACCTTCCGTTCTCAGAGAATTCGACCAAACAGTGGCTGCAAAAAGGAGCCTATGCCTGGGAGGCCCTCAAAAAGGTAACCTTATTGAACGAAGAGGGCCTGGCCTATTTACAGCCTTTCCTGAAGAAGGCTGATTTTCCCTTGATTTACGTAGTTAATTCCATGGGATGGACCCGATCAGGAGATATTGAATTATTCGTTGATTATGAGGTTCTTCCCGTAAAAACGAAAACCAGAATCGTTGACCTGGCAACGGGTAAGGAGGTTCCGGCCCAGGTGATGACCCGGCGAGCTGAAGGTGCCTACTGGGTGATCGAGGTTAGTGATGTACCTGCCATGGGCGTTAAGACGTTGAAAATCGAGGTTCTTGACCAGATGCCAACAGCCGGCACGGCAGTAAATAGTGAAGTACTGGAAAATCAGTTCTACAAAATCATCATAAATAAAAAGACCGGAGCCGTCAGCAGTCTCTTCGACAAGGAACTGAACCTGGAACTGGCTGATTCTCAGAATCCCTATAACATCGGGCAACCGGTACGGGAAACGTCGTCAGAACGCGATGTGCCGCCCTATCAGCATACTTCAGTATCCAATGTTAAGCTGGATAAGGGAATAAACGGCGAGATCTGGGAAAGCATCCGGATTGCGATGGATCTGGAAGGTTGTGAAAAAGGAACAGCAGGCTCACCCAAGGGGGTTGAGCTGGAGATACGCCTCTATAAAAACGTTAAGAAGGTTGAGTTCAAATACATGGCCCGTAAGCTCATCATTACCGATCCCGAAGCGCTCTATGTTGCTTTCCCCTTTTCATTGCCTGATTCCCGGATCGTGTTTGAGACCATCGGAGGTACACTGGAACAGGGGCAGCAGCTTCCGGGATCATCCTCCGACTGGAATGCGGCGCAGAATTTTGTATCGGTTCGCGGCAAAAAGGGACAGATCATTATTGTCAGCAACGAGGTCCCTTTATGGCAATTCAGCGATTTCAACATGCTTAAGTACGAGCGGTATCCGAAACCGGGAAAGACATGGCTCTATTCGTGGGTGATGAACAACTACTGGACGACCAATTTCCGGGCATTTCAGGAGGGAGGCTTCAGCTGGGGATACCAGATCACCTCATCGGCCGATACCACCATAACCTTTGCAACAAAATATGCCTGGAATGAACGGAATCCATTCCCGACACGAGCGCTCCCTGCCGGAGCCAAGGAATGGAAATCACCGACCATGGAGACTCTAAAGGTATCCGGTTCGGCTAATGCACTGCTCGTAAACTGCAGACCGGTCTTTACTAAAAAAGGTACGGTTCTCCTTCATTTCCGGGAGCTGGAAGGATTGCCTGCCGAAGTAAAACTCTCATCATCGGTTCCCGGAAAATCCATCCGGAGAATGGTCGAAGTTAATACCACCGGAAAACAGATCGGGCAACCGTTAGCTTCCATCGTGTTAAAACCCTTTGAAGTACGGTTTATCGAGGTGGATTTTTAACGTAAATGTTTTAAGGTAAATCAGGTGAAAAAAAATGGCAACACGATTTTTAATCGGGAGTCTGTTTGTATCCGGTTTGTTTCTGGGTTGTGCCTGCAGTAAAACCGTAACGATCGAATCACTCCTGCAGGAAATGTCGGATAGGAAACAGCTCACCTATCTGCCCGAACCGAAGTTCACACTCAGGCAGGCAAGCAGTTATAACCGCGAAACCGTTGCACCGGGCAACCGTGCCTGGTTTGCCAACGCCGACATGTCCTATTTCGTCAGGGTCGAAAACAAAAAAAACCGGCGTGAGTTCGTGCTGTTCGACCAGGAGGGTCCCGGTGCTGTAGTCCGCTGGTGGATGACCTTCTGGAGGGCAGAGAAAGGTATTATCAGGGTTTATCTCGATAATGATTCGATACCTGAAATCGAAGGACCTCCCTTCGATGTGATCAGCGGGCAGCTGCTGGCTCCCGCTCCGTTCAGTCAGTCGGTCCCCGAAGCGGCCCCGTTAAACGAGCGCGGGCATAACCTGTATCTCCCCATCCCGTTCTCGGATCATATCAAGATAACCTATGAGTGCGATTCACTCAGGGAACAGGATAAGCACTATTACCCGGATGTGTTTTACAATATCTGCTATCGCGAATATGAAAAGGGTACGAAAGTAAAGACCTTCAGTCTGCGGGGACTTCAAGAGGCGAAACCCGAATTGGATCGGGCCAGAGAGCTTTTACTTTCGGATCTTTCTGGCGGCAGGATTGAAAAATCATTTGATCAGACCGTATTGCCGGGTGATTCCCTGGTTTTGATAATCAATGATCCGGGTTCAGCGATCTCTTTTTTAAGTTTGAAAATCGATAGTCGTAACCCTGAACAAGCATTGCGTTCGACGGTCCTGTCTGTGGAGTTCGACGGGGAACAGACCGTTTGGGTTCCCGTAGGTGAGTTTTTCGGGACGGGATATATCATGTTCCCACACAAAACATGGGTAAATCAGACCTCGACGGAAGGAGCGATGAAAGCCTCGTGGATCATGCCTTACCGGGAACAGTGCCGGCTTTCGTACATCAATTTCGGGAAGGACACGATCCGGTTAACCGGGGAAACCGGCTTATCGGAATATACCTGGAAAACCGGCAGCATGTATTTCGGCACAAGCTGGCATGAATACCATCATATCAAAACAAGGAATGAACAGAACTGGTTTTTTGATATAAATTTTGTAAACATCAAAGGGAAAGGCTGTTATATCGGCGATCAGGTAACCCTGTTCAATATGGCGGAAACCTGGTGGGGTGAAGGGGATGAGAAGATTTTTGTAGATGGCGAGAAATTCCCTTCGAGCATCGGAACTGGCAGTGAGGACTATTATGGGTATGCGTTTGGCCATCCGGAACCCTTCTCGCATCCGTTCATTTCAGAGCCGACGGGTGCCGGGAATTTTGTGCCGGGAATGACTGTCAACATGCGTCACCGTTCGCTGGATGCCATCCCCTTCGGTTCATCAATCAGTTCAAACATCGAACTGTGGCATTGGGCATCAACCTGCATCAATTATGCAATGACTGCCTGCTTTTACGTTCAGTTTCCGTTCGAAATCAATATCAAGCCTGATATTGAAGGCGTACAACGGCGTGTTGCAACAGCCAAAGAGAATTTCTATGAGGAGGACAGCTTATGTTTTTCAATTGAAACCTATGCCAGGAAAGGAACTGTTAAGGTGGCCATTGCTCAGATTTTTTGTTTGGATGGCGACCGCTCCGGAAATATTGTGCGGATCGAAAATGCCATTATCGAAGCCATAGAAAAGGGTGCTGAGATTGTCGCTTTCCCTGAATCTTCCATTCTTGGCTGGGTCAATCCCGATGCACATACCAGGGCATTTTCGATCCCAGGCCCTGACTCGGAACATTTATGCGCCTTGGCGAAGAAGTACAAGGTTTTTATCAGCATCGGTCTGGATGAAAAAGAAGGTGACAAGTTGTTTGATTCAGCCATCCTGATTGACGATGAAGGGAGTATCCTTTTAAAACACCGAAAGATCAATACCCTTGACGAGTTGATGTCACCGCCCTATACCAAAGGAGAGAAGATTGAGGCTATCAATACCCGGCTGGGCAGAATCGGGGTGATGATCTGTGCGGATTCCTTTCAGGAAGACTTGCTAATCAGGATGAAAGCACAGAGGCCTGATTGGGTTATTATTCCCTATGGATGGGCCGCCAATGAAACGGACTGGCCCGTCCATGGGAAAGAGCTGCTGCGGGTTGTGCAGCATGTTGCCGGTGCATTGAATTGCCCTGTAATCGGCACCGATCTGGTCGGGGAAATCTCACACGGTCCCTGGCGGGGAATGGTTTATGGCGGCCAAAGCGTGGCCGTCGACCGGCACGCCAAGGTGTTGGCTACCGGCCAAGACAGGGATAAAGACATTGTTGTATTTGAGGTAACTTATTAATCTGATGATGAAAACAAGTAGAAGCCTGTCGGGACTATTCCTGGCCCTGTTTGTTGGGATAGCAGCGAGTGCACAAACTGATATAGGGACATATGATCATTCGGGCATTGAATACATCGATATCATACATTGTTCGCATACCGATTACGGTTTTACCGACCATCCGTATATCGTGGAAGATTTACAGCTAAGGTTCCTCGATATTGCCATTGATGCAGCGAGCGCCAGCAGTCATCTCCCGACTGATGAACGATTTTACTGGACCGCCGAGGCATTGGATATTGTTTGGAGATGGTGGCAAAATGCGGCACCGGACAGAAAATCGGAATTAAAAAGATTGATAGACAACGGACAAATCGAAATTACCGCTCTTCCGTTCAATGTCCATCCATTTTTAAATGTACGGCAATGGGATCTCTCTTTTAACTGGATTCCCGATCCCTTGTGGGAGGATTTAAAAATCAAGGTCGGTATTCAGCATGATGTTAACGGATTCTCCCGGTCATCCGCAATCCGGCTGCTGGACAAAGGGGTAAAATATATCTGGAATGGGATAAACACCTATTGGGGAGGTGCGCCTTTCCCCCAGCCATCGGGTTTCTGGTGGATCATGCCTGACAAGCGGAAAATCCTGGTTTGGCAGTCTTACCCCTATTGGTTTGGTTATAATCTCCTTACCGAAAGAGATTGGAGGCTTATCCAGACTCCTGCCAGTAATACCCAATTCAGGACCCCGAGGATCAACGACATCCTGCCGGCTGATGAAGAGTCGGTTCGAGAAGCTCACGCAACCTGCCTCAAGAAGATAAAAAAAATGAGAGAGGAGGGATACCCGTATGATTTCATTGCCGTGTGCATTACCAATCAGTGGAGGATTGATAATGACGGGCCTTTTCCGCCCCTTGTCGATTTTGTCAAAAAGTGGAATGATTTGGGCCTGATGCCAAAACTCAGGTTAACCACGGCAGCGAATGCGATGGACCGGATTGAGAAACGAGTGGGTCGGGATCTTCCGGTCTATTCAGGAGAATGGACCGACTGGTGGGCTTTCGGCGCGGCTGCAACCCCGCGTGAGATGGCAGCTTCAAGGCATGCCGGTAATTATGTGCAGGCGGCATTATCACCGGTATGGGGAGGCAACAGCGAAAAGGTTGTGAACCAGGCTAACGGAATTGACCGTTCCCTGTGCAGATTTTATGAGCATACATTCGCCGCGAACGAGGCCACTTCAAATCCCTATGGTTTTTTTAACCTGGGTCATCTGGCCGAAAAAAGTATTTACGCATACCGTCCCTATGAACAGGCCAAAAACCTGGTTGCCCAGCGGATGAGGCAGCTTTTCACCAATCAGCCGGAAGGTCTTTATGTTGTCAATGCAGGTGAGCATGCCTATACCGGTTGGATTGAACTTGACCGGATAAGCTTCCGGGAAGTGAATTATCAATCGGTCAGGGATCCCGTTTCGGGTGAGAAGAAAAAACTTTACTCCACTAACCGGATTGCCAAATTCTGGGTTGACAAATTCAAAGCCAATTCCGTTGGTTGTTTTCTGTTATCGGAAGATTCGGTTTCTGAGGTATCCAGCCGGACAGAACCGGAAATAACCGTTGATGCGAGTGGCTGGCCTTCGTCAGTTCGATGGAAAGGAATGCAACAGCCCCTGTTCAGCGGTGAAATTGGGAAATTCCTTTCTCAGGAGTCCGTTGTCGGACGTGAAATCGAACCGAAGATCTGGGATGAAGGGGAATACAGTAAGCGGAAGGCAAATATCGATAAATCAACAAAGCTGACAGGTGCGTCACCCGATGGAACTGCAACCATTACGGAAACGGCTTTCAGCATATCCTACAAACAAAACTTTGCACACCCCAGGTTGAAGCAAGGTCAGCGAATCCTGGAAATCTGGAAAGATGAACCCAGGGTTTCCATAAATATCCGGTTTTACCGCCTTTCGTCTCCCAACCCCGAGATTTTTTACATCGAATTCCCACTCCCGGATGAAGGTGCCAATCCGGTCATCAGTAACGGAGGCATGGAATTTCGTCCCTACCTCGATCAGATCCCCGGAACCTGCATGGATTTTTTCGCCATAGACGGCTGGGTGAACTATCCGGCTCCAACAGGGTCCCGGCTCTGGTCAAGCCGTGATGCGGCCTTGATCTCATTCTCTGAACCACAACTGGCCTCCAAACTTACCTCGCCTCCTCCTGACATGAATAAAATCCTGGCAATGGTTTATAATAACATGTGGGAGGTTAATTTTCTGGACGATTGCCCGGGCGAAATGGAATTTCATTTCGATCTGACCTGGAAGAACAGGCCGATAACCGCCAAAGAAGCTTATCAAATCACGCGGACATACAACCTGCCCCCGTTAGTCATGCTGAATCCCACAACCCGGGAAGATCCCTTTACCTTTAAGCGGATGAATGAAATAAAATGAACCGCTTATCTGCCTCTAAAATGTTTTGAAAACGAGTGGTATACCATCACGGTTTGTCAGGCCAAATGCCATTTTCTTCACCACAGTAGGCACAATAGAACACAATAGAGACGGAAATAGGGGGTGAGACAAAATCCCATACGATACTTGATCTATTGTGTTCTACTGTGTCTATTGTGGTTAAAGAAGATATTATCTGCATCAGTGCTGATTTGTATGCCATTTGTGAACATTTGCGGAAAATCTTATAAAGTACGTATATTTGTACTTTAATGAGTACTGATATTTACAGGCATGTTAGCAGCAAATTACACGGAATTCAGAAAAGAGCTCAAGGATTATCTCGACACTGTTGAAGAGAATAACGAAACCCTGATCATCAAAAGAGGTTCCGGAAAAGGAGCAGTTCTGATCTCCCTTGAGGAATATAACTCGATCATGGAAACCCTTCATCTTCTGAGCTCCAGAAAGAATGCCGAGTGGCTTTTCGAATCCATGGACCAGATGAAGAATGGTCAAACCCTGCAAGAGGATCTGATCAACGAATGATGCAGATCACCTTTACACCGAATGGGTGGAATGATTACCTGTCGTGGCAGAATGACGACCGAAAAATGCTGAAGAAAGTCAATTCCCTGATCCGTGACATACAGGCCCATCCTTATGAAGGTCTGGGTAAACCCGAATCGCTCCGTTTTGATCTGGCTGGATTATGGTCCCGGAGAATTGACCGGGAACACCGGTTGGTATACAAGGTAGAGGATTCAAACCTGGTGATCTACAGTTGCAGGTATCATTATGATTGAGTTTATATTCCATCAGTCCTCGTCATGGCAAATGCCATTTTTACCACCACATTAGGCACATAGAACACAGTAGGGACGGATATATCCGTCCCTCCGATATTCATTCTATTGTGATCTACTGTGCCTACTGTGGTTAAAGAAAAGAAAAGCCTCTTCCGCCCTTATTGCTTTAGTGTCTTCATCAGGGCAAAACAGAGCTCATCAATCCTCTTTGAATTTGGATGATAGGCTGAAATATTCGTAAGCATGATAATTGCGTTTCGCCGGCCGATATCCAGGGCCATTGAGGATGTATACCCGCCGGTACCCCCGTTATGCCAGGGCCATTCAGCCCCGATTTTAGATTTCACAAAATGCCAGCCCAGCCCGATATCAAGCCCTGCCGGATTCATCCAGGTCTTAACCCGGGTCAGCTCCAGCTCTTTATT
>Ga0154558_1094_pt2 | contig 13722 bp, 8 predicted proteins | sample RifGroF2_FD_105701 | JGI IMG/M metagenome (GOLD analysis project Ga0154558, IMG submission 105701) | Bacteroidetes bacterium GWF2_49_14 | reverse complement strand
GATGCCGTGATCCCGACCACCCTCAACCTGCCCAATATCCCGGGCGGCAAAAAGCTTATTTACACCAATATCGAGCTGGAACTTACGGCCATATCGAATTTTGAAGAAAAAGGCAAATCCGATCCCCTTTTCCGTGAACTCCACGAACTCGTAACCCGCCACAACGGCCTCTGGAACACAGCCGCCGAGCAATATTTACTGCAGAGCACTTGTCATCCCCGCGAAAGCGGGGACCACGTCCCTCCTTCCGCCAATAGCACTTGTCATCCCCGCGAAAGCGGGGACCGGTTCCACTGACTACCGCGCTTTTAGGATCGCGATCCCCGCCTTCGCAGGGATGACAAGTGCACCTCCGGCATAACCAAAGACCACTAAAACCTGACTGACATCACAGCCTGTCCGGCCATCTCAACAGTTGCCGGAAGCCCGCCCAGGATGTTCTCCCCTGAATCGCAGCGATAGATTTTACTTCCGTTAACGGTCGACAAGATGAACGAATCGGGTTTTAGCGCTGGGTTATAAAGAGTTAATACCACCCCGTTTCCGTCATCCGCCGGCTTGCAGGCAATCACTGTAACCGATTTGCTGATGAGTTTAAACGGAGCTGTCAGGGCGGTTTCACCGGCTGGCCTTACCAACAGGGGTTGACTCAAGCCGGTGGCGAACCGGTTAGCTACGGTTGCATCGAACACATCATGCGGTTTCAGGACATAGCGGAATGTAACAATACCCTCCTGATACTGACGGTAATTGGTTCCCCAATGGTTGTTCATCGCCCAGGAGTACAGCGTCTGCGTCGGTTCAACGGTTTTCCGCCAGGCTTCCGGGTTGTTCTGCGATCCGATCAGCCGCGCTGATAATTCACCCACCTGCAACAGCGGTGCGTCCAGCGTAACCCAGGTCACCCCGAACTGATCATTGGAAACATCTGCCCATCTGCCCACGGTATACCAGTTCTTGCAGGCGCTCGGGATCTGGTCGATCCACGGAATCATCTGACCCAGAGGAAGATCAAGCCGCATGGTCCCTCCGGGAACTGCAAATGGAAATCCGAAATTCACACTCTCCTTATTCTTGTTCTGCGCCAGGAACCAATCGCCGATCTTATCCGGCATGGGTGCCCGCTTTTTATCAACGATGTTAATAATAACAAGATAATCAGCATTATGTGCAAGCCAAACCTCTGTTACGAGGCCGTTGCAACCGGGTGCCTGGGAGGTGATTTCCAGAGCGCCAACCAAAGGACCATTCTCTTTTATCCTGATGTTTACGGAACCATTCGTCTTAAGTCCTGCCAGGTCGTTCCCTTCAAAAAAGAGGTAGCGGTTCAACCCCTGGCCTCCTGATACATCAGCCAGGTTTTTGCCGGTCCGTTTATCAATCAGACTGATAATGTCTCCATGGTTGGCACCGATCTCGCATTCAATCAGGTTATTACTGATAGTATTCTTCGAAATGACAACCGATCCCGCAGGTTTAACAGTTCCTTTTTCTATCGTAAAAGATGCGGATGAAAACGGATCCGCTTCAAGCCCCAAAACTGCCAGTTCGCCATCCGCCATCCGCTGGCTGCTCAATACCTTACCATTTGCATCCTTCACCACGTCTCCCGCAGAACTCTGCTCCCGGCTCAGAAACACCATCTCACTCCGCTTCCAGCTTGTCGTATTCACAACCTCCAAACCTCCCTTATCCTCCATCGGTCGTCCGTCATCGGTCGTCCGTCGTCTATCTCCCGCCTCTCCAAGCAGGGCTTCAGTCAACCTCGCTGCATCATCCGCATACGACTTCTTAATCTCCCACTGCTCCACCGTCATCTTATTCTCCGGATCGGTGATGCTGCACCAGGCCCCCCAGGTATGCTCCGAATAGAGCAGAACCTTTTTCCAGGCCTCCTCAAACCGCGCCACCGGGTAGGTTCCCGGACTCTGCAGCGCCCACAAAACCTCGGCCTGACTTAGCTTGTCGGCTGTATTCCGGTTCAATCCGGTTTCAAGAGCGGAAGACCCTGCCCCGTCCTCCCAGTAGGGAGTCCAGTCGCCTTTAACCGTAGGAATCTGGCTTCCGTATTTCTTTTCAAAAGCACTAAAGGCTTCTGAAGTGGAGGATATTTTGAATTTTGGCCAGGCATATTTCGTGTTCCACTCTTTCACAAATTCGCAAATCGCCGGATCCGGAACGGCATTGTCGCCATGACCGCTCCAGCGGATGTGCGCGATATCGTAGGGATAGCCCATTTTTTCCAGCTGTCCCGTATAATCCGATACCCATACCGGGCTTAACTTTCCGATGATGTGCGACATCGCGTATCCCTTCAGCGGAATCCAGACCAGCACTTTCTCCTGTCCCGACGGAGATTCCCAGTAAAAGGGCTTGTTCTCCCACCTCACCAGGATATCGCCTATCCGGTCGAAAAAGTTCGGAGCTACGGAAAAATACCGTATTCCAGACTGGGCCATGGCCGTGACTGTTCCCCAGGTGTACCCGGGAACATCGCTGATCATCGCCGCATCCACCTTCTGTCCGGTTATTTTCCCAAGCTCCGTGGAATATCGGAATAAACGAAGCAGCTCCTCAGGACGGCATAAACCGGTAAGCTCGTTCAGGTACATCCCGTTCATCGAGACCTGGCCTTTCCGCATGGCTTCGAGCAGGTCTTCACGTGCCTGGCTCCCAAGCCGGTTCAGGTACAGGTCGGCAGCCCAGGCAACTTCCACGTTCCATACAAACCGGGCTCCCTCAGGATAGGAGGCGGTCTTTTTAGCATATTCGATCCCCTGGACCAGGTTGTTAACCTGCTTATCTTCAATAGCAGTCTGAATTTCGGTGTACCCGATATCCGTATGCGAATGGGGGAGTATATAAACCATCATCTGTTTAACCGGTTTCATCGGAACAACGGCAGAAGCGATGACTTTACCACCCTTCATCACCCCGGCGGAAACCGATCCTTCGCGTCCCACTTCAGGAACCTGTACCACAAACTCCTGGCGGCCGGGACCAATCGTTACTCTTTTAACCGGGAGCGTGTTGATGGTGATATCCCCGGAAAACGAGTCCCCGCCATTGACCACGGTAAGATAAACTTCCCGCTTATAGTTTCCTTCGGTGCCGGTCAACGCATTCCCCGCTTCAGACCGGGTGATCATCAGAAAATCCTTGACGGCCGTCGCTTTTATATCCGCCGGACCGAAAAGTCGAACAGCATCATACAAAAACCAGCTGCCCTCAGCAGATGTTATCACGACCTCATTCATGCCCTCCTTAAATACCCCTGCCGGAAAGGTCAGTTCGAATCCAAAAGGTTTGCTTTTTGTTGCGTCGCCGTTTATGGAGGCATCTCCGCCCCCGGTCGGCAGCTTGTTCTTATGGACAAAACTGTTGATCCTGATCTCCAACTGCGGTGGCGCCGAACCGTGGATATCGGTACAATCAAGCGTGAGCTTGCATGAATCCCCTTTTTGTTGACCCTTGATCCCGAAGAGGATGCTGTAGCTGTGTTGCCGGGCTCCTGCCCAGGAATCATTCGGTCCGGGATGTGCGTAAGGCCAGTCAATGGAAGGATTCGATTTGCCGACAATGAAAAAGCCATCCGCCTTGATTTCGCGGTATCCGGCTGGTGCCAAGGCAAATTCGTTGCAGGATTTGTCGGGCTTCCCTACCTGCCAGATCACTTTGCCGGTTTTTTCCTGTCCTGAAACAGAGATAAAGATGGCGTACAGGGCTGCCAATGAAAGGATTCCTTTTAGTTTCATTTTATTCTGATTATTGGCCCGTTGCATCCCGGATACCGTACCGGGAACATCGGAATTCATCTGTTAATAACTTCGTTTTGCCCGGAAAGTAAACATGGCAGATCATTTTTCCGCCAGCCGGCTGTCGGGAAATCCGGGCACGCAACCGCAGCAGTTTCCAGTTATCCCCGATATCGTAAAGGGTATGTGAATCAGAGAAGAATACTCCGTCGGCGGTGGGATCCTGCGAACGGAGAATAATCTGGGCAGGGCCCGGATCTTCTGATCTGATCCTGACCGTCGCCTCGAAATAGTCGCCGGTACGGACATCAGAAAAGATTAATTCCGATGAATTCCGTGACCCTGCGTCCAAAACAGTCACAAAGGATGATGTATTCTGCAGATTGTCAAGGGTTTTCCAGGAGTCGTTGTGCCGGAACCTGATGATCAGGTCCCGATTGAACGGGTTGGAAAAAAGGGTGTCGCGGCTCAATGCAATTGCATAGTGGCCGGCTAATGAATCTAGGGTTGCCAGGAATTCCTCCGGATATCGTCCGGGTGAGGTAAAGAGGTACATCGGCTTACCGCTTCGAAGGATGGCCTCCGGATCGGCCGGTACCGTCCGGAAAAGCCTGAACGGCTGGTTCCGGCCTTCCCAGGTTATTACGTTTGGGTACAAACTGCTGAGCTCCTGGTAATACTGTTCACGGTGCGCTACATAACTGATTCCGTAAACAAGGGCGTTTTCAACCATCGGACCGGCCATCCAGGTGGGTTCAACCAGAAGGATGTCATCCTGACCGATGGTTTTACGCATGAAATCAACGGTCAGCTGGTTCTGGCCGATCTGAACCTTCCGGGCCTTGTAATCTTTGAACAGCGGGAAAGCGGTGACCAGAATGACAATCAACAGGGAAGCTAAAACCGTTACAGAAAATGACTCCGGGCGGGAAGGTTTTTCGGAATTCTTCAAACTCGAAATAATCCGGTGCTGAACCAGAAACGCAAAGCCGGCAAGGGTCAGAACCGGGCCAAAATAGTAGTTCTTGAAATGCTTGGCCACCATGACGAATCCGACAATTGCAGCAACCCAGAAACCAGCAAGAAAAAGCAATTCCCTGAGGTGCTTTTTTCGGCGGATTGCACTAATCAGTAGGTATATCCCGGTTGCAGCTGAAAAAATGAGAATAACCCCGAAGACCAGGTTATACTGGAAAATCAGTCCAATATTGGTAAAAAAGTTGTGCCAGTTTATCATCTGCTCGGTTCCCTGACCATACAATCCGTCATGCGTGGCAACCCCGCCAATGAACCGGCGAAACTCAGAAAACTTATTGATAATCGGCAGAATGCATATAAAACCAGTCACCAGGAAGGTGAGCCCGTACTGAATCCAACGGCGGAAATTCGGCACCAGGATCACAGGCAACACAACGAGCGGAAGGAAATTGAACTTGGTGGCAAACCCGATACCCAACAGCACTCCTGAACTGAATATGAATGCTTTTTCTGAAAGGGTTTTCGTGTAGAGATATTTGTAAACTAATCCGATGAATATCAGGGTGAAAATCACAAGAATCCGATCCGGATTATAGCGCATGGGGAAATCGATCAGCACCGAACTCAGCAGCACCGACGACTGCATGATCAGGGCTCCGTTCAGGTCCTTCCCGTTTCGCAAGGCGATCCGTCCTAACCACCAGAGGGCAAGAAAAGTGAGGATCGAAAGGAAAAACGAGGACCAGGCAAGATACAATTCAGGCCGGCTGAAGACATCTTCGGCAATCGGGCCCTGACCGGCAACCGTATGGGTAACCCGGATAAAAACACCGGTCAGCATCTGGAAGGGCGTTCCCGGATGATCCGTATGCCCGATTTGGTTGAAATCCAGGGTGGCACAATTCAGCCCGTTCAGCAGATAGGGGTACTCCGGATCCGACCGGTTCTGATAAAACGGCCCGGCGAGATGGTTGATGAATAAGCTCCACGCCAGGTAGAGAATCGGGACGATAAAGGGGAGACCAAGAGACGGAGAGACGGAGAGACCAAGAGACGGTGAGACGGTGAGGTCTGCACGATCCTGTTCTGGTATTGGAAGAGTATCTATGGATTTATTGTCCCTCATAAAAATCATTATAATAAGCTGTTATAGGAAAACCTTTATTTTTCACTATTGAACTCTCTCGGTCTCTCAATCTCTTGGTCTCTTGGTCTCTTGGTCTCTCGGTCTTAAAGTCTCTCCGTCTCTAAGTCTCTAAGTCTCCCACCGTCGGTCGTCGGTCGTCGGTCGTCGGTCGTCAGTCGTTCTTACGCCCTAAACTTAATCTTCCTCGCCGCAAACAAGCTCATCCTGATCAGCAGCATCCCATGACGGAACCGGCTGATCTGCGTGGAGCCGTATTCACGGTCGCGATACCGTACAATGACTTCAGTGATTTTCAGGTTGAGCCTGGCAGCGCCGAAAAGCAGGTCGAAATCACCGAACGGGTCAAATTCCCCGAAAAATTTCCGGTTGGCTTTGATCAGTTCATAATCCTGCCTGAAGAGCACTTTCGTACCGCAAAGAGTGTCTTTCATCCTTTGGCCAAGGAGATAAGAGAAAAACCATCCGAAAAACTTGTTGGCCAGATAATTAAGAAACCGCATCGCCTCTTTTTCCATCGGGTAGACCAACCGGCAGCCGTTGATAAACTCGCCCCGGTTCGAAGCGAGTGCCTGATAAAATTTTGGCATGTCCTCCGGCGGTGTCGTCAGGTCGGCATCCAGGATCATCAGGATCTCTCCCGATGCGGCTTCAAAAGCTTCCCTGACGGCATTTCCTTTCCCGCGGCCCGACTGCTTCATGACCCGGATATTTCGGTCGGGGTAGGCAGCCTGAACCCTGAGCATCTCTTCGTACGTCTGGTCGGCTGAGTGCCCCTCAATGAAAATGAACTCCTGGCGGGAGCCGAAAACCGGGGTACGGAGGACGGCATTCTCAATATTGCCCATCTCGTTTCGGGCCGGAACCACCACGCTGACTGAAAAATCCTGGTCGGGCCGTGTTACCGGCCGGGCCGTAATCAGGTTAACCAGGCAGAGACTGTTCAATCCGGGAAGGTTTGCCAGGAACGAGTTAAATAGCAGGTTAATGATCGGTATATACTTAGGAATCCAAAGCTTCCGGTCAACCTTGACAACCTCAAATCCTTCGAGTTCCAAAAGCCCCTGGATATCCTTGATGGTCAGCCAGCTTTGCAGCGGCTGCCTGGCTTTCAGGTGCAGGAATTCTCCCAGCCTGAGGACCGGCTCCCACACATAATTATACGAGGAGATAATAATCTTGGTTCTCGGATGAATGAATCCGGAAAGGTTGCGGATGACCTGCTGAATGTCCCAGAGCGAGCTGAGCAGATCGCTCATGATGACATAATCGAATTTAATATCGGTGTGAAAATCTGATGCGTCGGCAGTATGAAATGTCAGGTGGGCATGCCTTCCTCTTGCTTTTGCAATCATGTTTCCGGAAAAATCAATGCCCACCCCAACCGAAGGTTTTACGGCACTGAGAAGGTCGCCGGTTCCGCATCCCAGCTCAATTACACGGGCTCCTTCGGGAATAATCAGACTGTAATGCCTGACTAACGTTTTGTGATAGAACCTGTTGCGCTTGAGCCAACGATCACGCTTGCCGGCGAGGTTTTCGAAATAGGAGTGAATGATTTCCCGGTTGATCTCTGACATCTGAAATAACTTTTGCTGATAAAAGTAGCATCAATTCATGAGTATCGGAAACCCCGGGTTGCCACGTTTATTAACGCCTTTGGTCAAAAAGTTGCAGGTTAACCCGCATTCCTGTCATTTGTCCTGTAAATTTAGCCTGAAATCTTTTTTTGAATGACTGACGCAATTGAGGAGCTTGAACAGAAAGTCAAGGAACTGAAGGAAAAGAATGAACTCTTTCCGTCATACTTGTCGGGATTATCGCATGATATCCGGACTCCACTGAACTCCATTATCGGGTTTGCAGACTTGCTGAAAGAACAGCCGGTTACCAAAGCCGAGCAGCGGCTTTACAGCAAGATGGTGGCGAGAAGTTCACGGAAATTGCTCGATCTGATGTCTAACCTCATTGATCTTGCCCGGATCGAAACCGGCAATCTGGTTATCTATGACCAGCGGGTGATCCTGGCCGATCTGCTGGAGGAGCTGACTTCGGAAATGGATGAGATGAAAGGTCTTTACGATAAAGAATCAATACAGACGGTCTATACAATTAGTCCGGATGTTCCGGCCGAATTCCGGTCCGACAGGAATCGCGTATATCAGGTTGTAAGAATCCTGCAGGAGAACAGCCTTAAGTTTACCTCAATCGGCCGTATTACACTTGAAGTTGGCGCTCCGACAAAAAAGACCCTTTCCTTCCGCATTATCGACACCGGATGCGGCATGTCGCAAGCCACCATCGACGGACTGTTCGAACTCTTCCCACCTGCTGACGTCCTGAACGGAAAGAAAATCAAGTCGCGCGGTCTCTCCCTGCTGGTGGTCAAGAAACTCTGCGAACTGCTGAAAGGAACTATTAAGATAATCAGCGAACCCGGAAAGGGTACCGCCGTGACTGTGACGTTGCCGGTGTAAGCGTGACGCGCAACGCGCCCCTACTGCCACCATTTCTTTATGCCAACACGGGCGCGCGCAACGCGCCCCTACTTCCTAATGCCCCTTGTGCCAACACGGGCGCGCGCAACGCGCCCCTACTATTTTTTCATCGCCCTGGCCATCTCCCTCCCTGTATCCTTCTTCTTCAGGTCCTCACGCTTGTCATGAATTGCCTTACCCCGGGCCAGCCCGATCTCCAGCTTGGCCAGGCCACGGTCATTGAGGAACAGCTTGATCGTGACAATCGAGAATCCGCGTTCCTTAACCTTTCTCTCAAGCTTCATCAGCTCTGAATGGTTCAGAAGTAGCTTGCGGTCGCGGGCGGGTATATGGCTGTTGAAGGATCCCATGTCATAGGCCGAAATCTGAATACCCCTGGCATACAGTTCGCCCTTCTCAAAAAAACACCAGGAGTCTGACAGGCTTACCTTCCCCTGCCGGATCGATTTTATCTCGGTCCCGGTGAGAACAATACCGGCAATGTATTTGTCAAGAATCTCAAATTCCCTATAAACCTGCTTATTCGCAATCTGTATCTTGTTGACTGGCTGTTTCACAATGCGGGCAAAAGTACTATTTTTATTCCTGATGGGGACCGAAAGTAAGCCTGATATAGATCTGCTCGCCATTGTCGGCCACACGGCAGGCGGTAAAACCGCCCTTGCAGCTTCCGTCGCGCATGCACTTGATGGAGAAGTGATCTGTGCCGATTCGAGGCAGATATACCGCGGAATGGACTTGGGTACGGGTAAGGATTATGATGATTATATAGTTGAAGGAGACATGGTTCCGGCTCACCTCATGGATATCAGGGATGCCGGTAAAAGATATTCCTTGTTTGATTTTCAGGAGGATTTCAGGAGGGTTTATTCCGATATTTCGCTTCGGGGGAAGCAGCCTCTCCTTTGCGGAGGAACCGGCATGTATGTGGAATCAGTGCTTCGTGATTTTCACATGAAGGCCGTACCCGTCGATGAGAAATTCAGGCAATCCTGCGAATCCAGATCAGATGCTGAACTGACCCTGGAGCTCGGTTCAATGGTCATGCTTCATAACAAAACCGATATAGAAGAGCGAAGCCGCCTGATCAGGGCACTGGAAATAGCCCGGTATAATCAATCACATCCGGAACGGGAAAATCAGAATGGGTTGAAATTCAAGGTTTTTGGAGTCCGATACGAGGTGGAGGAGCGACGAAACCGGATTACTCAAAGGCTGAAGCAACGGCTGGACGAAGGGATGATTGACGAAGTCAGGCAACTCCTGACTTATGTATCTCCAGATGATCTTATGTATTACGGCCTTGAATATAAATTTCTTACACTTCACTGCCTGGGCCGGCTCACCTATGATGAAATGTTCCGGCAACTCAACACAGCCATCCACCAGTTTGCCAAGCGCCAGATGACCTGGTTCCGGGGGATGGAGCGGCGCGGGATTCCGATAACATGGTTGGCAGGGGAACTATCATTTTCCGGCAAGGTGGAGTTCATAATTAGTAATTGGCTCGCTAACGCTCACTAATTGGCGCTACGCGCTAATTAGTGAGCGTTAGCGAACCAATTTGCGAGGCGTAAGCCGAGTCATTTGGCGAGGCGTAAGCCGAGTCAATTAGCGTAGCGTAGCGTAGCCAATTAGCCGACCGAAGGGAGGCCATTTTGCGAGCGCCAGCGAGCCTCCTAGAAGTTCGGACTCAGCAGGAATTCCCCATAGAAATCATCGATAACCTTTACAGCCTCTTCCGCTGTATCCACCAGCTTAAAGAGGTCGAAATCCGAAATGGCAACGTTATGCTCCTGGGCATGCATGGTTTCCTTGATCCACTTGAGAAGGCCGGCCCAGTATTTCTTGCCAACCATCACGATAGGGAACTTTCCGATCTTGCCGGTCTGGATCAGCGTAAGGGCTTCGAAGAGTTCATCAAAAGTGCCGAATCCGCCGGGGAGTACGATAAATCCCTGCGAATACCGCATGAACATGGTCTTCCTGACGAAGAAATAATCGAAGTTGATCAGTTTGTCAGCATCAATATAGGAATTGGGCCGCTGCTCAAACGGAAGGTCAATGTTGATTCCGATGGATTTCCCTTTACCCCGCTGAGCGCCTGAATTGGCCGCTTCCATGATTCCCGGGCCTCCACCCGTGATGACGCCGTACCCCAACTGGGTAAGCCGGTACCCGATCTCTTCGGCAATGATATAGTATTGATTATCAGGCTTTGTGCGGGCAGATCCGAAAACCGCTACACTGGGCCCGATCCTCGCAAGCTTCTCAAAGCCGTATACAAATTCGGCCATCACTTTGAAGATCTGCCAGGAATTTTCAACCTTGATCTCATTCCAGGATTTGTGCTTGAAAGCGTCCCGGATCATATCCTCCTGATTCATGCTGTTCTATTTGGTTTAGTCCTTCAAAAGTAAGGCTTCTTTCAGATATTTCGCGGTATAGGAATTCTTGCTTCGGATCACTTCTTCAGGTGTCCCTCTCGCAACAATCTTTCCCCCTGCATTCCCGCCTTCCGGCCCGAGGTCAATGATGTAATCCGCAACCTTGATGACTTCCATGTTATGCTCAATCACAATAACCGTGTTGCCCTTGTCAACCAGACGGTTCAATACCCCCAGCAATACCCGGATGTCCTCGAAATGAAGACCCGTTGTGGGCTCGTCAAGTATGTAAAGAGTCCGTCCGGTATCCTTCTTGGCAAGCTCGTTGGCCAGCTTTACCCGCTGCGATTCACCTCCGGAGAGAGTTGTGGAGGATTGCCCGAGCGTGATGTAGCCAAGGCCAACCTCTTCAAGCATTCTAATGATCCTTGAAATCTGAGGTAATCCTTCAAAATAGGTAATAGCCTGACTGATAGTCATATCCAAAACGTCAGAAATCGATTTGCCCTTATATCTTACCTCCAGGGTTTCACGGTTGTACCGCTTGCCGTTGCAGGATTCGCAGTGAATATAAACATCCGGGAGAAAATTCATCTCGATGGTTCGAACACCTGCGCCCTGACAGGTTTCGCACCGGCCGCCCTTTACATTGAAGGAGAACCTGCCTGGCTGGTAACCCCGGACCAATGATTCCGGAAGTCGGGCAAACAGGTTTCTGATATCCCCGAAAACCCCGGTATAGGTGGCAGGGTTCGACCGGGGCGTCCTGCCGATCGGTGACTGGTCAACAACAATGACTTTATCGATATTCTCAATCCCTCTAATAGATTGGTATGCAAGCGGATCTTTGACGGAGTGGTAAAACTCCTGGCTCAGGATCGGGTGCAGGGTTTCGTTGATAAGTGTGGATTTTCCGCTGCCCGAAACTCCGGTGATACAGATGAGCTCTCCCAGTGGCAGCTCCATGTCCACATTTTTAAGGTTGTGGCCGCTGGACCCTTTAAGTATCAGTTTCTTTCCATTGCCCGTTCTTCGGGTCGCCGGTATTTCAATTCTTCGCGATCCATTGAGGTAGGCGCCGGTCAGGCTGCCTGCCGATACAATCTCCGATGGCTTTCCGCTGGCAACCACCATGCCGCCGTGAACGCCTGCGTGCGGGCCCATGTCGATGACATGGTCAGCCGACAGGATCATATCTTCGTCATGCTCCACCACAATGACTGAATTCCCAATATCGCGAAGATGCTTCAGCGCATCAATCAATCGCAGGTTGTCACGGTGATGAAGCCCGATGCTGGGCTCGTCAAGGATATACAGCACATTAACCAGCTGCGACCCGATCTGCGTTGCCAGCCGGATGCGTTGGCCCTCTCCGCCAGAAAGGGTACGTGTTGCGCGGTTAAGGGAAAGGTAATTCAGGCCGACATCAAGCAGGAATTGCAGCCGGTTCCGGATCTCTTTCAGCACATCACGGGCGATCTGGCGCTGTGTGGAGGAGAGCCGTTCCTCGATTCCGGTAAACCAATCCAGAAGGCTCGAAATATCCATCCCGGCAACTTCGGAAATATTCTTTCCGTCAACCCTGAAATAGCGGGATTCCTTTTTCAGCCTCGAGCCGTCGCAATCCGCACAGGTGGTGGTCCGGATAAACTGATCCGCCCACTTTTGTGCTTTCTTGGAATCGGTTTCATCTTTCTGCTGAGTGATATACGTTACGATTCCTTCGAAACTCAGGAAATAATTTGAGGAGACACCCAGCGGTGTATTCTCCATCTTGAAGGATTCATCGGATCCCCAGAGAATCACCTGCATAGCCTCCTCTGGTATGTCCCGTATCGGTTCGTCAAGCCTGAACCCATACTTCCGCGCAATGGCCTCAATCTGCCAGAATATCATCCCCTGCCGGTACTTGCCCAGCGGAATGATTCCTCCCTCCTTGATGCTGAGCGAATCATCAGGAATTATTTTTTTCTGATCAATTTCATGCACATAACCAAGCCCCTTGCAGACCGGGCATGCGCCCTGGGGACTGTTGAATGAGAAGGAGTTCGGTGCCGGCTCATCGTAGGAGATTCCAGTGGTCGGACACATCAGGTGACGGCTGAAAAAGGTAGGGGACTCGCCTTCAAATCCTGTAATGAGGATGACCCCGTGTCCCTCTTTCATCGCTACCTGGATGGAATCCTTCATCCTTTTCACCTGTTCCTCTGAAGCGACCAGCCGGTCAATGACCATGTCAATGGTGTGTGTTTTATACCGGTCGAGCCTGAGCCCGGGGTGCAACTCCTTGATATCCCCGTCAATACGCGAATAGATATAGCCTTTTCGACGGATCTGCTCGAACAATTCCTTGTAGTGGCCTTTCCTGGATTTAATTAACGGGGCGAGAATCAGAATCTTATCTCCGGCATAGCGCTCGAGTATCCGGGCCAGGATCTGGTCATCCGTGTACCTGACCATCTTTTCGCCTGTTTCATAGGAAAAAGCCTCTGATGCCCGTGCATACAACAGCCTGAGGAAATCATAAATTTCCGTTGTTGTGCCGACGGTGCTGCGCGGATTTTTACTGGTCGTCTTCTGCTCAATTGAAATTACCGGACTCAGACCGGTGATCTGATCGACATCGGGGCGCTCCATACTGCCCATGAACTGGCGGGCATACGCGGAAAAAGTCTCCATATAACGACGCTGGCCCTCGGCATAAATGGTGTCAAAGGCCAGGGATGATTTCCCGCTGCCACTGAGGCCTGTGATCACGGTCAGCTTGTGGCGCGGTATACTCACGTCAATATTTCGGAGGTTGTGCACCCGCGCACCGGTAACCTCAATTGTCGAGTCCGGTTTCATCTTACAAATGAATAACTTCCCCAAAAGCCGCTGCTGCAGCTTCCATGATGCCTTCCGACATGGTCGGGTGGGGATGTACTGATTTAATCAATTCATGCCCCGTGATTTCCAGC
>Ga0154558_1030_pt4 | contig 13955 bp, 10 predicted proteins | sample RifGroF2_FD_105701 | JGI IMG/M metagenome (GOLD analysis project Ga0154558, IMG submission 105701) | Bacteroidetes bacterium GWF2_49_14 | reverse complement strand
GAAATCCTCCGGTTTCTTGATCTTAAAGCTGATGTCAAGAGAGTCCGATGTTTGTCCCGATATGCCGGTAAACGCGCCGGCTTTCATCACCAGCCGGTAGGAGGAGTCGGGAACAAAAGGTGCCTGCAGGGTCAGGATCCGGGGATGGACCTGAACCACAGCTGCTCCATTGAGCACAAGCCCTTTAAGCGTATCCGGAACCAGGTTGTACTCCACAGCTTTCACGGAGGGTTCCTTCCCGGTGGTAAGGTGTATTTTGCTGGTATCGGCCGCCGACCAGGGCAGGGTAAAGGTGAGGGTCAGCTTTTGCCCCGGATCCAGCGTTTTGGTCCTCTCGGGTGTGGCCGAAAAGGCGAAGTCCTTCTTGGGTGCGGTGGCCGCCTTTGCCGGGGGGCGATATCGGAATTTAACCGTATCGGTCTTTGCAAATGGCTGTTCCAGTGAATCATAAGCCCGATAGGTGAGAAAGGCAACGATGGAATCGCGCGCGGCAACTGCCGGATTGGTGATCCAGATATCAAGGGTGTCAACCGCATCATACCAGTCAAGCTTCACAGGCATGCTGTCCTCCGGCAGATCAAGGAATTCTATCCCGATGGAATCAACCTTTTCATTCATCCGGAAACGAATCTGCTCGGGCCGGATCCGGTCGGTTCCGCTGAGATACTGATTGGGCCGGGCCTCGGTGAAAAGCCGCAGCTCCAGGTTGTCGGGGAGGTACCGGGTTTTCGGCTTTGATGCAATCGAATCCGCTGCACCCATTTTACCGGATCTTTTTACCGTATCCACCCTCGCAACGGTATCGGCAACAATAAGTGAATCAGCCACATGAACCGAATCCTTTACGGCAACCGAATCAATCGTTAAAGGCTCGGGAGCCGCCACCGTCGGGACAATCAGGGAATCCATGAAAGCCACGGCTTCCGTGGGCTGATCAAACAGCATGTTGCTGTTGGCATCCTTGAGTGCAAAGATTTTATAGGACCCGGCCGCCATATTCCTGAGGGTGAACTTCCCCTCCTTATCGGTCCGGGATATATAGATCGGGATCTCCTTGATCGGCATCGAATCCGAGGTACCCGTGTAGAGCATCACCAGCACATCCTCAGCCGGCTTGCCGTCGAAAGCCAGCACCACCTTTCCGGATGCCTCAAGCGAGTCGATCTCGGTTCCCGTGGAGAACACATACTGGAAGTTTTTCAACGGGTTGGCCTCGTTCAGGTCCACCAGCGCATCGCCGAAATTCAGCGCATACGTGCGGTTGGGCTGCAGCGAATCCTTGAAGACAATCTCCAGCTCTTTTCCCCTGATCTTGAACTCCGGCTTCTTATCCATCGGCGGAGAAACCACCAGCTTCTGACTGATCCCCCTCAGCTCGAAATACTCATCGAAGGTAAGAGTAACTTTAGTTGCCGTAAATCGAGTAGAATAATTACCCGGCTCACTCTTCACCAAAACCGGGGGCTTCTCGTCCTTAGCACCGCCGGTTAATGATCCCTGCTGAGCGCAGGAGAGAAAAAGGCACAAGGCACAAGGCACAAGGCACAAGGTAAGGCCCCTATGTTTTATACGTGATTTCATTTACCTTTGCAAGGTATATCAACAAGTTGGAAAAATGAATCGTAAAGGACTGAATATTGCTTTTGGAGCCATCTTTGTAATTCTCGCCGGCGCCATAATATATATGATGACGCTGCTGTCGGCCGGAAAAAAGGAAGCGGAGGAGATGCGCGTTACGCTTGAGATGCAGAAGGACAAGCTGACCACGGAACTCAATGTTTTGTATGAGGATTACAATAAGCTGAAGACCAATAACGACAGCATGAACGTGCTGTTAAACAAGGAAAAGCAGAAGATCACCGACCTGCTCGCCATCAAGGCTTCCAACGCAAAAAAGATCCAGATCTATGAGGCCCAGGTAGGCAGCATGCGCGACATACTGAAATCCTACATTGTCCAGGTTGACTCGCTGAACCAGGCGAACCTCAGGCTCCGGGCTGAAAATCAGGAGGTAAAAAACCGTTTTGAGGAAGCGAAGAACGTGAACCGCGAACTCGAAAATCAGAATAAGGACCTCACGGGAAAAGTTGAAAAAGCCGCCGTACTGAAAGCCAACAATATGATCGCCGAGCCGATCAACGAAGCCGGCGTGGTTCAGAAAAAGATCAAGAAAGTCGACAAGATCCGGGTCTGCTTTACCCTGGTCGAAAACTCCGTGGCCAAGCACGGACCGCGCAAGATCTACCTGCGCATCGCCAATCCCTCACAGCGCGTGATGGTGAAATCCGGTACCGAAACCTTCATGCTCGAAGGTAAAATTGTGCCCTATTCCGCCATGCGTGAAGTGGAATACGAAGGCAACGCCCTCGAAGCCTGCATCTTCTACGAACTCGGCGGCGAAGAACTCCAGGCCGGAACGTACTACATCGATCTTTTCCTCGAAGAAGGGCAGATTGGGACTACCAGTTTCTCCATTAAATAATTGGTTCGCTAACGCGAGCTAATTGGCCTCCCTGCGGTCGGCTAATTGGCAATTGAGTTACAGTAATTATTTATGAGAGGATTGATCACGGGTATTTTTGATCATTTTGTTGATCTCGACATGCAACAGATCGTGGTCTTTTAAAAGATCTTCAAATTCTTCCTGTGCGATTAGTTTTCGTGCATTGGCTTTTTCCAGCCAGCAATGTGTTTCAAACAAAGAACCCCGGGAGTAATAGTTAAAGACATTCCGATCCTTGAAAAAATACCGTCCAAATCCTTCCTTCATATTCGCACTTATGGAATCAGCGGAACGGACCAATTGTTTGCCGGTTGTGTCCTTTGCAAAATATGGCCAGGCCTCGACTATATCCCAGATTTTCTGACTGAAAACCATTGACAGGCTGTAAACATCTTTGTAATCCATCTTTCATATGTTTAGTTATGAAGTATAGATGCATTTAATAGCCCAAAATGGAGAAATTCCTTAACTTTTTTTTCACCCACCCCTCGCTCATGCCAATTAGCCGACCGCAGGGAGGCCAATTAGTGAGGCGTCAGCCGAACCAATTAGTGAGCGAAGCGAACCAATTATATTTCTCTGAGCGCCTTCCTCTGAAAAATAAGTACCCAAAAAACCCCGCACGTAATCGCCGTATCTGCGAGGTTAAAGATCGGCCTGAAAAACTCAAAGGATTCGCCGGCATTGATGGGCGACCACTCGGGCCAGGTGCCGCGGATGATCGGGAAATAGAGCATATCCACTACTTTGCCCTGCAGGAAAGGGGCGTAGCCTCCTTCTTTGGGGAACATTTCAGCTATACCGCTGTTGGTAACCATGCCGTTGGAAAAGCCGGATTCGTTGAAGATCATACCATAAAATGCACTGTCGATGATGTTGCCTGCCGCACCCGCCGTGATCAGCGCAAGCGCCAGGATAAAACCCGTGGGCGCCCCTTTCCGGATCATCGTATGGATAAAATAACTCAGCGCGGCCACCGCGATCAGCCTGAACAGGGTCAGCGCAATCTTTCCGGCCACCCCGCCCATGCTCACGCCGAAAGCCATCCCGTTATTCTCCACAAAATGAAGGATAAACCACTGCCCGAACACCGGGATACTCTCACCCAGCGACATGTTCGTCTTAACCAGGATCTTGACTACCTGGTCGAACAACAGCCAACCCAAGATCAGGATAATAACTTTGGTACGAATCGACATGAAAAAGATTTGTTGATTTGTTGATTTGTTGATGTGCTGATGTGTTGATTAAGACATGAGATATAATCATCACATCATCACATCATCACATCATCACATCATCACATCATCTTTGCATGTTTTTTGCCTCAATGCTAAGGGTAGCATGAGGTACAGCGCGGAGGCGCTCTTTGGCGATCAGCTTGCCGGTCTGGCGGCAAACGCCATACGTTTTATTCTCAATGCGAACCAGGGCAGCCTGAAGATGCTGAATGAACTGTGCCTGGCGCTGGGCCAGCTTACCTACCTCCTCGCGCGACAAAACTGTGGCTCCCTCTTCAAGAACCTTGAAAGTCGGCGATGTGTCCTGCGTATCGTTACCATCCTGGTTGGCCAATGTCTTTTTTAAAAGGTCGAAATCTTTCATCGCCTTATCGAGTTTCGCCAGAATCAATTCCTTGAATTCCACCAACTCCTCATCTGAATACCTGGTTTTTTCCGACATAATGATCAGTTTTTCGAAATATACACAAATTATTAAAACAATAGTTACCGGTTACCGGTTGCCGGTTGCCGGTTAGGCCAGAACTGTCATTCCGGCGTATGCCGGAATCTCCTGCCTCGGAGCACCTGTCAGGAGATTCCGGTTTTCACCGGAATGACAGCCACCGCGTACCGGCCGGCCTCAGCCACCGCGTACCGGCCGGCCTCAGCCACCGTGTACCGGCCGGCCTCAGCGCCGGCCTAACCGGCAACCTATTCCACCTTCTCAACCCCTACTCCGAGGGTAAGTTCTTCGTCCAACTCCACCTCTCTCACCGATCCGCCCGAAAGCGAATCGACCAGTTCAACGGAAACGGCCAGGGTCTGGTTGCCGATATGATCGGCGTAATGTTCCACGGCGGAATTGATTTCAGGATGTTTGCGAATTTGTATCCTGATTTTGTCCGTCACCTCAAACCCGCTCTCTTTCCTGATATTCTGGATCCGGTTCACCAGCTCGCGTGCAATACCCTCTTCCTTAAGCTCTTCGGTGATTGTGATGTCGAGGGCTACCGTCAGGGTGCCTTCGTTGGACACCAGCCAGCCGGGAATATCTTCGGAGAGGATCTCAACCTCCTCGAGCAGCAGTTCGGCCGGACCTTCGGACAATATCAGGGTAAACCTTCCTGATTTTTCAATGGACGATATATCGGCCTGGGTGAACATCCCCACGGCCTCGCTCACCTCTTTCATCTGCTTGCCGTATTTCTTGCCGAGCAGCTTGAAGTTGGGCTTGATTTTTTTCACCAGGATGCCGGATGCGTCGTCCAGATAGCTGATATCCTTTACGTTGATCTCCGTCTTGATGATATCCTGGATCGCACGCAGCTGGCTGGCAAAGCGGTCGCTCAGCACCGGAACCATGATCTTGTGCAGCGGCTGGCGTACCTTGATGTTCACTTTTCGCCTCAGGCTCAATACCATCGAGGAGATCTGCTGGGCCAGGGCCATGCGCTCCTCCAGATCGGAGTCGATCCTATCGGGATTGCTCACGGGGAAGACCGTCAGGTGCACCGACTCGGCCTTGTTGAGACCGGTGGCGCCGTTGAGGTCGAGGAAGAGCCGGTCGGCGAAGAACGGAATGATCGGGGCCGACAGCTTGGCGACGGTCTCCAGACAGGTGTAGAGGGTCTGGTAGGCCGAGATCTTGTCGTGGTCGTAATCCCCGCCCCAGAACCGCTTGCGGCTCAGGCGCACGTACCAGTTGCTCAGGTTTTCGGTAACGAAATCCTGGATTGCACGGGCAGCGCGGGTGGGCGAGTAGTCGTCGAGCTCATTGTCCACCTCGCGGATCAGGCTGTGCAAAAGCGACAGGATCCATCGGTCGAGCTCCGGACGATCACCGGCCGGAATTTCAGGCTCTTCATACCGGAATCCGTCGACGTTGGCGTACAGGCTGAAAAATGCGTATGTATTATATAGTGTCCCAAAGAACTTCCTCTTAACCTCCTCAACTCCCGAAACATCGAACTTCAGATTGTCCCACGGCGGCGAGTTGGTCACCATGTACCAGCGCAGCGGATCGGCTCCGTACTTGCGGATTACCTCAAAGGGATCCACCGAGTTGCCGAGGCGCTTCGACATCTTATTGCCGTCCTTGTCGAGGACCAATCCATTGGATACCAGGTTCTTGAACGAAACGGAATCAAACAGCATCACGGCAATGGCATGCAGCGTGAAGAACCAGCCGCGGGTCTGGTCAACCCCCTCGGCGATAAAATCGGCCGGGAAGAAATGGTCCAGATCCTCCTTGTGCTCAAAAGGATAGTGCAGCTGTGCAAAAGGCATCGCGCCGGAATCAAACCACACATCGATCAGGTCGGGCTCGCGGAGCATGCGCTGACCGCTGGCGGAAACCAGATAGACCTCATCCACAAAGGGTTTGTGCAAATCCAGGAGTGAATAGTTCTCCTTGCCGTTATCGCCCTCCTTGAAGCTGGCCAGCGGGTTCGACTGCATAAAGCCGGCTTTTACCGATTTTTCGATCTCGTCCTTCAGTTCAGCCACCGAACCGATGCAGATCCGCTCTTTCCCGTCTTCCGTAACCCAGATGGGCAGCGGGGTTCCCCAGTAGCGTGACCGCGAAAGGTTCCAGTCGACCAGGTTCTCCAGCCAGTTGCCAAACCGACCGGTACCGGTGGATTCAGGCTTCCAGTAAATCGTCTTGTTCAGTTCGATCATCCGCTCCTTCACCATCGTCGTCCGGATGAACCAGCTGTCGAGCGGATAATAGAGAACGGGCTTGTCGGTCCGCCAGCAGTGCGGATAATTGTGCACATGCTTCTCAATGCGGAAAGCTTTCCCTTCCTGCTTGAGCATCACGGAGATATCCACATCCACGGATTCAATCCCGATCTCCCACTTGTCGTCATATTCATTTTTCACATACCGGCCGGCGAACGGCAGGTACGAATCGTACCGTACATATCGGGCTACATATTCCGGATCCAGATTCTCGATCGGGAAAAAGCGGCCCTTGCGGTCCACCAGTGGCTGTGTTTTTCCGTCGGTATCCTTCACGAGCAGCGGTACAATGCCCGATGCTTTTCCAACCCGGTCATCATCGGCCCCGAAAGTGGGGGCGATATGAACGATCCCGGTGCCATCCTGCGTGGTCACGAAATCGCCCATGATCACGCGGAAAGCATCGCCCATCGGCTCAATCCAGTCGATCAGCTGCTTGTAGCGGATGCCTTCCAATTCTTTACCCTGATATTCCCCGTCAATGAGGTAAGGGATTTTCTTGTCGCCATGCTTGTACGTGCCCAGGTCAACCCCCTCCATCGTGGGATCGAAATATGCATGCACCAGCTCCTTGGCCAGAATCACCGTAATCCGGTCGCCCAGGTAGGGATTGAGCGTATGCACCTTCACGTACCGGATATTCGGCCCCACGCACAGAGCCGTGTTCGACGGGAGCGTCCAGGGGGTGGTGGTCCAGGCCATGAAGAAGACTGCGGATGGAAGCTCATCGATAATTTCAAATAGTGCCGTCGCCGTGGTATCCTTCACATCCTTATAACATCCTGGCTGGTTGAGCTCGTGCGAGCTAAGGCCGGTGCCGGCGGCGGGGGAGAAGGGCTGGATGGTATAGCCTTTATAGAGTAATCCTTTGTTATACAGTTCTTTAAGAATCCACCAGAGGGTCTCGATATAGCGATTGTCATAGGTGATATACGGATCATCCATATCCACCCAGTAACCCATGATGTGGGTAAGATCTTCCCACATATCGGTATATTTCATCACCTCCTTGCGGCAGGCCTCGTTATAATCGGCTACGGAAATGCTTTTCCCGATATCGTCCTTGGTGATGCCGAGCATCTTCTCCACGCCGAGTTCCACCGGAAGGCCATGGGTATCCCAGCCGGCCTTGCGGCGTACGCGGTACCCCTTTTGTGTTTTGTAGCGGCAGAAAATATCCTTGATCGTCCGGGCCATCACATGGTGAATGCCCGGAATGCCGTTAGCCGACGGCGGTCCTTCGTAGAATTTAAAATCGGGATATCCCTCGCGGATCTCAATGCTCCTGCGAAAAGTATCGGCTTTTACCCAATACTCCATCATCTCGCGGTTCACCCGCGGCAGATCCAGCTGCTTGAATTCAGGAAACTTCTTACTCACAATCAGTTCGCTATTAAAAAAGTGCACAAAGATAGTAAAAATTGGGCATCCACCTCACCCCCCTTCCCCCTCTCCCGCGCTCCCGTTGGTCGCGGGAGAGGGGGCGCGGAGCACCTGCATAGTTTCATGCAATGAGTTGCTTTCGTAAAGGTTTCAAAGCTGGGGTTCTATAAATCTCCAGAATCTTCCCTGATCCCCAGATTTGGATGGAGCTGACTCCCCCTTCTATGTTGTAAAGCAAGGGTCTGGTGATTTATTTTTTAAAATATTTCATATTTGTACGATAAGTCTGAAGAGGACGTGAGCTCTGCTGGAGAGCAACTCACCAGCAATAAGATTTACGACGGTGAAAACACACGAGAAGGCCTTTCCTGGAGAAAGGTCTTTTCATTGTGGTATTTTCATTGTCGAAATGGCTTAAAAAACTCAATTCTTAAGATTTATCAACAACTACTTTCAATGAACGAAAATCTATAAAAACAACCTTCTATTAACAGAACCGGTGGTATTTCCCGGGCTGTAATGCCTTGTTCATTTTTTATAGAAAGTGAGCTGCAGCCTCTCAAATAGCAGATCCCGGTATCAGGACTGCAAGGGGGCGATAGTAGTCTCACCTCAATTTATGTTCCTATAGGTTTGCTATTATTGTTTTGTTGTACTACTTCATTTTACCTAACTACTGAACACACATAAGGTTTGTTATTTTTTAAAACGTACATGATCCGGCTGAGTAATTTTCTTGCGATCCTAATGATTGCTTTGTTTGGTTCCATCCGGGTGCAATAGTCATGGTAGCTTTTGCACAATGCCGGATCCAGTCTTGCGGCGACCCAGGCACTTTCAATAATCGCACTTCGAAGCGTGTGTCCCCTGGGTGTAAGGTTGCCAACTTTTTCCTTTTCTCCGCTACTATTGGTTGATGGGATAAGGCCGATATACCCACATAATTTATCGAAGTTGGCAAACCGGTTTATTGTTTCAATTTCTGTCAAAATGATCATGGCGGTTATATAACCAATTCCAGGGATACTGCGAAGCAACTCCTGCCGCAGTCTGTAATGGTCCGTTTTGGATAATACCCGTATTTGCCTTGTTATTTTAAGAATAGCGGTACGCAAATGGTTGCTGGATTCCAATAAATCGTCTAACGTAGCTTTCCCGCTCGGGCCAGTCATTTCAATACTTTCCAGCCATTTATTAAATCGATTTGACCAGTGCGTGTGTGTGTTACTAAACGCTTCCGGGTATTCAATGCCATGTAAATACAGATGTGATTTGATCCGGCATTTGTACCTGGCCAATTCCTTTACCTTGGTGGTTCGCAGGCGAACGAGTCCACGATCTTCAATGGTTGCTATGGATGGCACGTGAATCGGGTTTAACTCCTCATTGCGTAAAGATCTTGCAATTTTCTTACTATCCCTCTTATCATCTTTATTTACTTTTTCTTTTCCTGTCGTGGGGACATCCGCGGCGTGAACAACTATTGAATTGACACCCAGCTCAAGAAGCCTGTTGTGGATCCAATACCCACAAAATCCGGCTTCATAGGCAGAATAATAGGTTCCACCCGGAAAGTGTCTGGTCAGGTAATCAACCAATACCTCTGGCTTGGGGTCTTGCGAAAACGTCTTATGAGTAAGTTCTTTGGTCATTATGGTAACCTTCCAACTCTTTAAATGAACATCAAATCCGGCAAAAATCTTCTGTCCTTTAAAATCAATTTTGTTACTTTGTGTTTGCATAAGTCTGGTTTTTAATGGTTAATAGATGTTCAATCCAAAACTAATAAATATCCAGGCTTATGCTTTATTTTACAAACATAGGGCCTCTCCCGCGACCAACGGGAGCGCGGTAGAGGGGGACGGGGGGTGAGGTGGATCGCGACACTGCCAGGTCACCTGGCATATGAAGCCTGTTTGTCTCCTTAGGTTGACGGCTATGACCCCAACCCCTCCCTCGACCAGGGAGGGGCCTCGCTCCTAACTTCCCTTGTGCCCCCGGGCCCTTTTTCCTATCTTCGTTCCATGATCGATCTTAGAAGCGACACCGTAACCCGACCCACCCCGGGTATGCTGGAAGCCATGTTCTCAGCCAAAGTGGGGGATGATGTATTCCGTGATGACCCGACGGTCAATGAACTTGAAGAAAAAACTGCAAAGCTCTTTGGCATGGAAGATGCCCTGTTCTGTCCGTCCGGCACCATGACCAACCAGATTGCCATCAATGTTCACACCCATCCGGGGGATGAGGTGATCTGTCATAAACATGCGCATGTATATTATCACGAGGGTGGTGGGATCATGCGGAATTCGGGGGCATCGGTTTGCCTGCTGGATGGTGACCGGGGATTGATCACTTCGGAACAGGTTGCCCGGAGTATCAATCCCGATGATGTGCACCGGCCGGTAACGAAGCTTGTTGAGGTCGAGAATACCATGAACAAGGGTGGGGGAGCCTGCTATCAATATGTCGACCTGCTGGAAATCGCAGCCGTATGTGATGCGAACAATCTCAGACTTCACCTCGATGGCGCCCGGCTATTCAATGCCATGGTGGCAACCGGAACCAGACCGGAGGATTTCGGAGCCATATTCGATTCCATTTCCATTTGCCTGTCAAAGGGACTCGGCGCGCCTGTGGGTTCCTTGCTACTGGGCAACCACGACTTCATCACAAAAGCCCGTCGGGTGCGCAAGGTATTGGGCGGCGGAATGCGTCAGGCCGGATTCCTGGCCGCAGCGGGGATTTATGCCCTCGACCATCATGTCGGCCGACTGGCAGAAGACCACGCCCGCGCGAAATATCTGGGTAATGTATTGGAAAGCTTGCCCTATGTTTCCAGCGTGCTGCCCATCGAAACCAACATCCTTATCTTTACCCTCACCGACGGGTTTACCGAAAAGGAGTTCATCACGGCTCTAAAACAATATGATATCCATGCACTTCCCACCGGCCCGCAGTCGGTTCGGTTTGTAACACACCTGGATTTTACCGATGAGATGATGGGAGAAGTTGAAAATGCGCTAAGGAAAATAGCGGGTTGAAGATGCCGTTCGTTTATTAGCGTTTTGGACGTAGGAGTTATTCCAGCTGATAACGATATAAGCGATTATAGAAGGGAAAATCCTTTTCTGCATACAAGAAATATACGGCGTTCCCATGAACCTGAATACTTGTCATACCTGGAAAATCAGGCAAGGGAACAGTTCGGCCAGGCTTCCCGGAAGGGAGGTCCAGCATTATCAGATCCCAGGAGGCGATTCGTCTGATCAACAGGAAAATATTTTGTGTTACCGGATCTTTGAGGTATCTGATACTACGGTATGAGACATCAAACAGAATTGAATCCCGGTGAAAGTTGATGTGGCGGGAACCTGCATAAACTCCGGAGTCATCATAAACATTCAATGAATCTTTATATAGGTTTACTAAATAGAGGCTGTCATCGGTCGCGAAAACCGGCACTTTAACATTCCGGTTAAAAACGGAATCTTGTGTTAATCTGTTAAACCTGATCTGGTTCTTTGCCTCAATCCGGGTTATCAAGAGTTCCGATCTGGCCAGGTGGTACAGATACATATCTTTTCCATAGATATATTCAAAGGTTTGACGTGCCTCCTCTGCAGAATCCCTTATACTGCATAACAGACCCTTTTTATGGCTGTCAGTTGAAATCCACCGGGTTTGTAATCCTTCAGAATCAGGTAAGTAATCCTGGTAAACCATCTTGTCAGCATATACGACTTTGATCACATCCATGGATTCGAGAAAGCTGGCTTTTTCTGAAGAGTAGAGGAGCAATATTTCTGTGCCGTTATTAAATAACTGATAAGCAGAATCACTGGTGAGTAAATGAACGTTTCCGAAAGGGTCGGTGAAAAGCTCTTCAGGTTTGGCGACTGGCAAAGAGCGAATGGTATCGCCATACAAGTTAGCTTGCCAAAGTCGTCCCTGTGAGTGATGATTCCGAATAAACCCGAGCATCCAGAGGATCTCCTTTCCACAAGCAATATCCAGTAAAGAAAAATCAGAATCCTCGGTCAGAATTCTCATGCGCTTGGCCGATATCTGGACTTCAGGAATATCACTTATTTTTTGATGAAGACTGATTGTCAATGGTTTTTTCGGATCAGCTGGCAATGAGACTTCAGTCCTTTCATAGGAGACATGGCTAACCACAAAGGTGGCCGGGAAAGAACTGATCATCAGAGAGAAAAATCCATTTGCATCTGTTATGGTGCCTTGACCATCGCTTCTCGTAACGGATGCGCCCGGGACAGGCAATTGCGTTTCATGATCCCGGATAGTGCCTGAAAGTTTATGATTCTGGCCAAAGCAAAGGCCCGAAATTATCAGCATTCCAAAGAGGAAAAATGCTCTCACCCAGATTGAGTCACTTTTTATTTGATAATCTGTCGAAATTCCACTTCAGCCCGATATCTGCGCCGTTCCAGATGATAGTTTTCGGGTCGGAACGATCCCATGACAAGAAGCCATTGAAGCCAACCCATTCCGACTGCAGTCGCATGGAAGCCGATAATTGCCTGAAAATGATTTCCTTGATTTCGAATTCCAGAAACAATCCAACTCCCAGTCTTTTGGGGCGCCAGTATTCGGTATAGTAAATGGCATCCTCAAACCATTCATTGGCAAACCTGTGGTTCTGTTCAAAAATGTGTATCCAGTTCAGGCTAACTATCGGTCCCCAATAAATGCCGGCTTTCTGGCTCTTGACAGGATTCCATCCTATTGTGTAAAAGGCTGAATATCTTTCGTTTTTGGGATTACGGTCTTCAACAAAAGTTTTTGTTATACCCGGATCTCCATAAATGGAAGTATGGATCCAACTGTAAGAATTGTCATTCCCAAAATGGCTGAATCCCACGCCGAATCGGGTCCCCGATTTAAATTTCTGGTTATAGCTGATCGAATAGCCCATATAGTTTGAAAATGACCAAAAGGATCCGGCATCCCGGCAGGTGCGGATATCCAGCTGCTGGGCGGAACCTGGTCCATTACCGACTGCAACCAAGAAAAAAATCAAAAACAGAATCTTTGCCATCGTCAGCGTATTATGTTTTGACTCTTCTAACCGGCAACCGGTAACTGGCTTTAACCGGCAACCGGTAACCCATTGTCACCATTTGACAAATTTCAGATGTTTAGTAAACCTCCCACGGGACAATGAATCGCGACTGTTAAAGTCGAGATGAAACCCGGATCGGCCATTTCGTGCAATAAGGGCAAATAATCCATTCCCGTTTGTAACATTGGTTGTCGGCTGGCCGGCGTGATCAGCCGAAATAAAATAGGAATCAAGATATTCCTTTACAAATTCTGGTGCAGCTACTATGGAATAATCGATATGGCTGAACTTCCTCCAGATAACATCGGGAGAGTCCTTGATTTCGGCGCCAACATGCCCCAACAGGTTTTCTCCAAAAGGGGTTGCCGTGTAGGAGTAGAATTCCATTACGGGAATTTCAACCCGGGTCCGGTTAATTCCGGTAATTCGCCAACCGACTGATTTAATCTCTTCATGGTCAGTGAATTCGATGTAGTAGAATTGTATCTGGGAATCATAAAACCAACCATGATCCTGCCAGATGATTTTTGAATTCTCTCTGTCATAGAGGTTCAAGGTAAACGCTTTCCTGGGAATCAGGATGTTCGGCATATCGACAAAAGGTGTGGTTGCCACGGTGGTTTGCCCTGTTTTGGGATTTTCAATGGTCACCCTGACAAAATATCCCTGTCCCTGTGGAACCGTCCAGTACCCGGGATCCGTCAAATAAACTTTGCCCCTGATTCGAAATTCGTCAGAATGGGTCTGGTAAATGCGGTAAGGGTCATAATTGAAAAAACCTGTTTCTTTAGAATTAACTTGTGTCCTGTTGAGCCTTACACGGTGGATCAGGTCACCTGCCATATCCCACTCACCGTACCAATCCTGACCCGCATAAATACCAACCATATTTTTGTCTGGGGCATAGCGGAGCTCCATAAATACATTCAGGCTGTCAAAATAAATTGAATCATAAATCTTTGCCATGTCCGCTGCATTCCCTTTACCGCAGAATGACTTCTGAATCCTGATGTTGTAC
>Ga0154558_1112_pt1 | contig 14299 bp, 8 predicted proteins | sample RifGroF2_FD_105701 | JGI IMG/M metagenome (GOLD analysis project Ga0154558, IMG submission 105701) | Bacteroidetes bacterium GWF2_49_14 | reverse complement strand
GAAAACAACAATCAGCCAGAAGAGTATTTTAAATTCTTTTTTTATTTCCATGCTCAATAAGTTGTGGGTTACTGTTTGCTCCGTATTACGGGAGTGGGACAGAAATCCCCGGGCTGAACCCCGGGGTTACTGATGTCTGTCGAAGTTGTGTATCTGGTCATCCCTAAGGTTTTTAATGTATGAAATGTCAGTTACTTGTGATAATTAATAACTCTACGCAGCAAGGTAGAAGGTTACTCATCAGTAACCCTGGCCTTCAGGCCGGGGTTTTTGCCCCCCCCGCTTAACGTCCCCATCAAATAATCAAAGTCGTAATAACATAATAAATACCCACCCCGATAAACAGAACGGCCACCACCCGCCGGAACCAAAGCTCAAAGACCTTGATTTTGTTGTAGAGGGAACCGACGCCGCCAATGGCGTATGCGATCATCCAGGCAAACAGGATCACCGGCAGCCCGGTGGCAATGGCAAAAACCAAAGGCAGGTATAACCCCTGAGCCGAAGCCACCGTGAGCGGGATCAGCATAACAAAATAGAGAACTCCGCTGTAAGGACAGAAAGCCAGGGCAAATACCGCACCCAGCAGAAAGACACCCCAGTATCCCTTGCCGGCCCGGTCTTCCATCCTTTCGGTGAGTTTTCCGATGCCGGGGATGTTCAGCTTAAGGACACCCAGCATAAACAGTCCGATCAGAATCAGGACGGGACCCAATATCTTTTCCCCCCAGCGCTGGAAGAATCCGGATAAGCCCGCTTCCCCTAAGCCGAAAAAGAACAACAGCCCGATCACCGTATAGGTAAATGCACGCCCGAGCGTGTAGACCAGGCCTTTCAGCAGCACCGTGCGTTTATCGGAAATATCCTTCCCGATGAAGGCGATGGCACTTATATTGGTGGCCAGCGGACAAGGGCTGATGGCGGTCATAAGGCCGAGAATAAATGCTGTAAGAACCGGCCATTGCGAGTTCTCCAGCCAACTTTGCAACCACTCCATGTCTACTTGATAAATCTCAGGATGTGGGTTTTGATTTCCAACTTCAGTTTCGCCGGCTCATTCACTGCGTATAGAAACCCTTTGTCGGTAATGTCGATTTTTTCTGTTCCGTTAACAACAAGCAGTGCCTGTCCTGATACCTTTAACTTTTTCAAAAGTGCCTTGTTGGCTTTATCCTCAATGTTTACAGATTTAAAAACAATTTCACCCTTTTCAAGGGCTTGTTTAAAGTTTTCGGTCAAAGCCTCTTCTGCCACCTTCTCAACCGTTTGGCAAGTCATGCACCGGCGGGACATATGAAAATAGTAGACTTCAACCGGACCGGATTTGGCGACTTGTGGTACAGCGGTAAAATCCATGTTGAAATTCATCGACTGAACCGGAGCCAGTGCCCACATAACGGCAACAATAATGGTGATTCCAATCTTTTTCATTTGGATTGATTTATTGGGTTAATAATTGTTTCACTTCATTAGCTGAGGGAACACGCCCCTTGAGTACCACTTTCCCGTCTATTACCAACGCAGGGGTGGTCATGACACCAAATGTCATGATTTCCATAATGTCCTCCACTTTGGTAATCGTGGCATCCAGATTCATTTCCTTAACAACGTCCCGGGTTACCTGCTCGAGGTTTTTACATTTTGCGCAACCGGTTCCTAAAATTTTGATTTCCATTTTGTGTTATATTTTATCCGCCAATTGAACGACGGGGTTTGCGGTACATTGACTTTTGGTAAAGGCTGCAGAATCCAGGAGCTTTCCAAAGAGTTTCTGAGCACGTTCCCAGTTTTCCTTGTTGATACAATACCGGATCTTTGGATATTCAATGGTTCCCTGAATCAAACCGGCAGATTTCAGCTCCTTTAGGTGCTGGGAGAGGGTTGACCTGGCTATCGGAAGGTCCTCGGCAATATCCCCGCTAAAGCAACAGGACTGGGTCGATAGCAGCTCAATGATATAGACCCTGACCGGATGTCCGAGTGCTTTGGCATAGCGGGCAATCTGATCATGTTCCTTTGTTAATAATTTGGTGCTCATTATTTTTGATTTCTTATTTCGCAAAAATACGAAACATATTGATAAATCAATGCCGAGAATTAAAAAATTCATCAACAATCAGGGTTCACAAATAAAATCATCAGGAAGGCTGATTGGACGTCCAGGTTCACTGTTTATTCAGGTTGTTTTCATCGTTTGGAAGGGTAAAATAGAATGTTGAACCCTTCCCCACTTCGCTTTCCACCCAAATTCTCCCGCCGAGTATTTCGACATATGCTTTGGCGATGGACAGACCCAAGCCGGCCCCCTGATATGCTTTTGAATCGCTGATATCGGCCTGGATAAACCGGTCGTAAATGGCTTGCTGCCGATCCTTGGGAATGCCAATGCCGGTGTCTGTTACGAAAAATTGTAGAGACAGATGATCATCTGTCTTTACGACGTCATAGCCAAATTCTATTGAACCCTTTTCGGTGTATTTGATGGCATTTTTAATCAGGTTGGCGAGAATGGAACAGACCTTTACGTGGTCGGTTCTAATGAGTACCTCCTGATTAGGAAATAAATTGATAAAATTCAGTTTCAAACTCTTGCTTTCAGCTTCAGGTTTAAAGAAGTTATAAGCGTATTTGCATGACTCATTGATATCAGACTCCTTCAATGTGATCTGTACGGTTCCCGACTCAATTTTAGAAATATCAACAATTTGATCAATGATATTGAGCATCCGGGTACCGCTTTTTTCAATAATGGCAATGTACATCTTTTGCTCTTCGCCAGTCAGGTCAGCCTCTTTCAGCAACTCTGAAAAGCCAAGTATTCCATTCATTGGGGTGCGGATTTCATGGCTCATATTGGCCAGAAAAGCAGTTTTCAGGCGGTCGCTCTCTTCGGCTCTATTCTTCGCTACGATCAATTCTGAATTGGCCATTTTAAGCTCATGTGTCCTTTCTATAACCTTCTCTTCTAAAACCTGGCTCAGTTTCTCGAACTTCTCAATACTCCTTTTAAGCGTAATATGGTTTTTCGCTCTGACGATCAGCTCCCGGCTGTCGAAAGGCTTGGTTATGTAATCCTGCCCTCCCATTTCGAATCCTTTCAAAATACTCTCCCTTTCACTTTCTGCAGAAAGAAAAATAATCGAAATGGCATTCATTTTTGGATCGGAGCGAATCTTCTTACATACATCGAATCCATTCATTCCAGGCATGTTGATATCCAGCAATATCAGGTCAAATGACTTGTTATACACCCATTCCAATGCCGACTCTCCGTTAACCGCAAATTCAACCTCATATTTTTCTTCCAGCAATAATTTCCCCAAAACCTGGAGATTATTATGATTGTCATCTACTATAAGAATGACAGGAACCTTTGGATCAGTCGTTTGCATAATAATCAACATTATTGTTTTAGAAAATCGTTTAGATTCTCAAGGAGTTTGGGATACTGTTTGAGCAGTTTTAGAATCTTTTCGATATTAAAGCTACTTGCTGCATTAGCAAGGTCTTCACCATACCGGGTAATAACCGCTGCATGATGCTCTTCCCCCAGATATATAAGGGTCTTCCCAAACTCTTTTACCTCTTGTATCGGTTGCCGTTTATCAAACGTCTTCCATGTATCCATCAGGTCCTTTTCAAGCGACCCTATCAATCCCTGTAAATCACGAATCTCATTTGACAGGGCAACGGTATCGGTACGTTCAGGCAATTCATCTTCTACGTGGGATTTATAGGGCAAATGGTTCATCAGCATCTGGTACAATTCATTGATCTGCACAGGCTTAATCAGAAGACCGGCGAATTCACTTGTGTGAATTCTCTCCTTATCCTCCTTCATCACAGAAGCAGAATAGGCGATTACTGGGATGTGATTCAGTTTCTCATTCTGTTTCAATTGTTCCAATAATTCAAACCCGTTCATGAGCGGCATCAGTATATCGGTAATAATAAGATCTGGGAGGTTTTCTTCTGCGATTTGATAGGCTACTTGCCCGTTTTCGGCCTCTATAATATTTAGATTCGTATCTTTTAATGCATCCATAAGATACTTTCGGTTGGATTGCACATCATCAGCGACCAGAACAGTAGCTTGCTCAAATTCAATTTCCTTCGTATTGATCTGAATATCGGATTGCAAGGGTTCGTAGTCTCTGAGGAAGGCCACATCCGGAATACGTATCCGGAAGGTGCTCCCCTTGCCCAATTCCGATTCCAGTGTAAGGGCTCCTCTCATCAGAACAATAAGCCGCTGCGAAATAGCCAGCCCCAGTCCTGTTCCTCCGTACTTTTGCTGCCCACCCTGCTGAGTAAATGGATTAAAGATTTCTTTCTGGAATTCCGGTGTAATCCCGATCCCAGTGTCTTCAACCTCAATAATAAGATCAATAAATCCTTCAGTTTTTCCTTTGTCAGAATTTATAAACTGCGGATTCTGAGATAACACCCGAACCGAGATATGGCCCCGATCCGTAAACTTGATGGCATTGCCGATCAGGTTAAACATCACCTGACGCAGGCGGTTTTCATCCAGGTACAAACCTGCCGGTGTTCCTGAGTCTACATCGAGAAGAAATTCCAACCCCTTTTCAGCGATTTTCAAGGAGAAGATCCGCTCAAATTCTGCAAAGAAGGATAGGGAATTGATATAGTTGAACTCCAATTCCAGCTTTCCGGCTTCTATTTTTGAGAGGTCGAGTATGCCGTTGATCAACGTTAGAAGTCCCCTACCGCTGGTTTTCAGTGATTCCGTATATTCTTTTTGTGTTTTGTCTTCCAGGGAAATGGATAGCAGGTCGGCATAGCCTAAAACCGCATTCATCGGCGTACGGATCTCATGGCTCATGTTGGCCAGGAACTCGCTCTTGGCCCTATTTGCGATTTCCAGCTGGTTACGTTGCATAACCATTTTTTCCGCTGTTTCTTCGGCTTCAATACGCAGTTTATTCAGGGTTTTATTGGTCCTGACTTTACTTCGGTAGTTTCCCCAGAGGATGCCGGCAATCACCAGAATCAATACCAGCCCAACAAGAGAACCATTCTTAGCTGTCCGTTGTCTCTTAATATTCAACTCTTGCAGGGCGATTTCGGTTTTCTGCTGGTCAATTTCATTCCCCTGAATCAGGACTGCAATGCGCTTCTCATTATCAGCATTGTATATTGAATCTTTGTATTGACCAAAAAGGATTTGATACTGGTAAGCCTGAGAATAATCTTCTGAACTGGCATAAGCTATTGATAATCCCTCAAATGCCTCTTTGATTTCTATAAGTGCATTGACTGATTCACCCAACATTCTGGCTTCCTGATAGCAATCCTTTGCATCGTCAAAATTCTTCCGCACCATGTAAATGTTGCCAATCGCAATGAGAGCCATAGCCATTTCCAATTTTGCATCCCGCTGTTTTGCAATGGCAAGAGCCTCCTGATGGAAACTAAATGCCTGCTTATAATCACCCTTCAGAAAAAAGGCTTTCCCTTTATTATTGAGGGTGTATGGCACATTCCCACCGGATTGCTGGAGTGCAGCCAGGGAAATATCAAAATAATAGAGGGCCGAATCTATTTGATTCCTGTTCAGGTAGATTTCTCCCATATTTACCGTTGTGGTTCCTATCTCCCCAGGGGTCTTCAGGTTTTCAAAAACTACCAATGCCTTCCTGAAATAATCGAGCGCTTCATTATAGGTATTGGGTTTATTCATATACACCCTCCCAATACACATCATAGCGGAGGCTATTCTAAACGGATCTCCCACCTGCTGAGCCACTTTAAGAGATCTCAGGTAGTGCTCAATAGCCCGCGTATCATCGCCCTGATTGACATAAATCGAACCTATGTTCATCTCGATATTAGCCACGCCAATCAGGTTTCCGTAAGATTGAAAAGCATCCATAGAAAGCTGCCAATACTTAAACGTTTCAAGATAATTTCCCGTCCCATAGTATGCCAAACCGATATATTTGAATGCCAGGGCTTCACCGCTTGCAAAATTCAGCTTTTTCGCCAGGTTTCCTGCTTCATTCCCGTAAAGTATAGCCTGGTTAGCATCCGCTCTCCAAAAATGGGTAGCCAATTCTATCAGAAGATTCACCTTTGTGGTATCCTCTCTGGAAGATCCGAGCAGGAGTTTCAGACTATCGCCTGCCTGATCTGTCTGAGCCTGGCCCAGGCTGGCCATTGCAAGGAAAAATGGCACCAAAAATCCGGTAAATCTTTTCATAATACTTCCGTTTTCTTTTACAAAAGAGCCGGTCGCGTGATACGACCGACTCTTTATGGAAATTATTGAGATTATTTCTCCATCATAATGGAGTGATGATAAACATCCGTACCATTTCTAATTGTCAGGAAGTACATACCCGCCTTTGGATCCGTAAGGTTTACTTCATGGATGAAGTTCCCAACGGGTATACTTACCTGTTGATCGTAAACTATTTGGCCCAGCACATTGGTAATCTTAATGACGGTAGGTCCTTCGGATTTAACACCTCCCTGAATGGTGAAGTATCCTGTACTTGGATTTGGATAAACATTGAATTCGATGTTATCCAGGATGCCTCCACCAGGTGGTGAGCCGGGAGTGCTACCTGCTCCATCAAAGCTCATGTTCAATACATAATCAACAGTTTGTGGAGGAGCCCATGTTGAAACAATCACGTAGTAATCACCAGCATCAATATGCGTTGTGAATTCACCACCATTAGGTCCGCCAACAAATCCTTTACAGTTACTCTCCTGTAGTTCTTCCGTAGGACACACATCCAATACGTGGATAGAACCGTAAGCACCTATGATATTACCTGTTAGGTCACCATCAGTTTCCAGAGAAATCCTATAAACTATTTCGTTACCGTCCATATAGTTTGAAAGTGGTGAACATGGTGACAAGTCATAGTCATCTTCGAATCCTACAGTAGTACCAACAAGGTTAACAACAGGAAGAGTCAATGGTATAGCTGTTTCACAAACGTCGCCGCCAACGATTGGATAACTAGCGATAATATGGAAATAGAATCCTGCATCATCCATTGCTGAAGCGAACGCCCATGGGAAGAAAATCTTAATGGTTTCACCTTCGTTCAATGCAAGAATAAGTCCTGAAGAAGATCTGTTATAAGGACAAGCATTCTCCTCAAGGTCATCATTTTCACCTAGTAGTGTGCCTTCACAGTCTGAGTAAATGTACATGTAACTATCATAGGAATACACATAAGGATCTGTTGTATTTCTTGGATCGCATGTAGTAATATAAGCTACCTGGAATGTTTCAGCTGTATAGGTATACCATGAATTCTGACCCAGAGCAAAGTTCTCACCTAGTACAGCTTCTAATGCAGCAGAACAACTCACTCCTTCACCACTGATTATCAGCTTATAAGTCTCACTTGGATCGCCATAATTAATATTTAAACTAGTTGTTTTTGAACCCACGGTTTGCGGGTTAAACAGGACCTGGAAATCCAATTCAGTATTACCTTCTAAAGGATCTTCATAAATATCAATTGGATATTGGTTATTATCAACTAATGTAAATGCCCCATCTCCAAGCAATTCAACCGAAGTAACATGAAGATTTTCAATGCCGATATTTTTAACAACTACTTGCAACAATTCCGTTTCTCCCACGTTAACCCTTCCCATATCTCCATTGGCTTCAACGCTAATAATCGGGGTTGTTATTCTTTGATGGACTGATACATTATCTATTACCCAGTAGATATATTCGTTGTTATTTGAGATCTCCTCAAATCTCCACCAGATCGTTTGTCCAATGTAAGCCGCCAGCGAGTATACCTGAGTCCTGAACCATTCCCCTGGATTAACAAATGGGTCCGGCATGGTGCTGGTCAGGTAGGAGTCGACCAAAGTCCAAGCGCTACCATTGGTAGAGACGTACAGGTTTCTTGGACTAGAGTTTGTCCCTGTAGGGAGGAAAGCTGAATAAGCCATTTCCATCCAGGTGATAACAGGATCACTACCTGTTACAACAACACCAGGAGTAGTTACCTGAACAGGCACACGTTCTCCACCAACAACCAAACGGTTACGTAGGAACAATGCAATAGAAGCATCAGGTGTTCCACCCCAACCCTGAGTTGAACTAGGATAAACAGATAAGTTGCCAGGAACCGTTCCGGTCCAGCCATTACCAACCCATTCACCTTGAGACCAGGTATTGAAATTATCACTCCAGTCCATATCATAAATCGGGCCAGTAGTTCCATTGATAGGAATCTCAAGACTTTGATTTTCTCCGTACTCAACAACAAGAACAATACTCTCGCCACCGTTGTCGAGTGGGCAGAAGTCAACACCAACACTTTGTTTATCCCATGTTCCCAAAGTAAATGGAACTTCTACTGGATTATCAATATGGAATTCATCATTTCCAGCTGCATCATAAAGATATACTGCTGTGATAGCAAGATCACCAACACCTTCATTGAAAATATCAATGTTAGTAGTTCCACAAAGTGTTGGAAGGACACCCTTGATCTCTGCCGGTTTTGGCATGTAGGTCAACATTGCTCCTGAAACCAAGGTAATGTCATCAGCCTTTCTTGGAGTGAACAACCCATAGATCATTCCCCAATTCACATTAGTACGGATACCTGTGTAAAAAGCTGGATTCGTAGGTATTGCCGTACCGATAAGGGAACTATTGAATACACTCTGAATAAAATAGTCATAATCACCGGTTGCTGTTGTTGTAGCCAGATCCGTATTGTCGAACATCCAGTTCAGGTCTTCTTCATAATCGTCGAAAACGACCATCGGAGTGGTAATCTTTACTAGCATGGATTCGTAAGCATTATCGGTGTAGCAAGTAGTCAGATATTGAGCATAGGTCAGTTCAATAGGTTCTATGGCATTTCCTGTTGATGAAACGGTTGGTATTGCTGTCGGGATAAAAACCAGTTCAGCTGGACCCTGCTCTAATACTCCCTTCAGATTGGTAAGACCAGCACCTTCTCCATAGGTACCCAACAGACCATTCCGGTCAATAATCTTAATCCCGGCATTATTATCCTGAACAAACTTAAAGGATAAACTTACTTCGACGGTCTCTTCATAACTTATCAACACCTCTCCGGTAATCTGATAGAAAGAATTGATAGTGCTTTCCCTTAATTCTGCAAGTGATGTCACGAACCCATAATCGACAATTGTCATTTGCGTCGTTTGTGATCCACTGTAATTAGGATCAATTACTGTCACGTTAACAGCGTATGTGCCAAGATCTACCGGTAGTGATGAGGCACTCCCATTATAGGTAACGGATAGCGCCACGCCTGATGGTATTGTAGTAGCTGTGATCATTTTTGCACTTCCGGAGAAGGGTTGCTTTAATGATTTGGGATCAATACTAATTCCAACGTATGCAGGCGAAACAGTGAGGGTACCGAGCCCATAGCTGACATCATAGTTTTCTGAAACAAGCGCTGCAGGGATAATCCAATGCTGTCCAACGGTAGTTCCGGTTATCATACTCACGGGGCTTAAGGTGATGGGTTGGGTCTCAGTGTTTGATGTAAAATCAGTTTCGTTAAATATCATGATGAGACCTGAGTTGCTGTTCTCAGCATCAATTGCATTGACCAAAGGAGTTCCATTAACCAGGGCGATACCATTGACCAGAGCCGTGCCATTTACTAAAGCAAGCCCATTGACTAGGGCAGTACCGTTGACTAAAGCAAGGCCATTTACTAGTGCCAATCCGTTCTTAAGTGGTGTATCATAAGATGCAGGATTATTAGGATCAAAATTTCTGAAATAATCAATTGCCTCAATAAATGCAGAATTTTCAAATGTTCCGGGAACACTATTAACGAGTGGCAGTCCGTTAACCAATGGGGTGCCATTGACCAGAGCGGTTCCACTTGCAATCAAACTCAGGTCAGTACCATTTTTATATTCAATTCCGCCATATGAATTCACAAGGGCAAGGCCATTGATCAGTCCCTCCTGATTGATAATAGTTGGGGCAGAAGTTCCTACGGCATTAACCAGGGCCAAACCATTAACCAAGGGGGTTCCATTCGTGATTTGGGTATCGTTAACAAGTGCAGTACCGTTAACCAAAGCGGTGCCATTCACGAGGGCGGTACCGTTAACCAGAGGCGTACCATTCACAAGAGCCAGTCCGTTTACTAAAGCGGTCCCGTTTACTTTGACTTGAAGATCCGCAGGGCTCGCACCCTGTTGAACGCTGATCTCCGTTCCATTGACCAACGCGGTACCATTGACTAAGGGAAGACCGTTAACAAGAGCCAATCCATTAACTAAGGGTGTCCCGTTAACTAGAGCCAGGCCGTTAACCAGCGCCAGCCCATTCACCAGAGCGGTTCCATTAAGGATATTCTCTCTGTTAACCAGCGCCGTTCCATTGACAACTAATATTCCATTGACAAGAGCAGTTCCATTGACCAAGGCAGTTCCATTTATAAAAAGACCATTATTATTCTTTTCCACGAGAACTCCATTCACCAGGGCTGTTCCATTGACAAGAGCGAGGCCGTTTAGCAAGCTTAAATCATTAACCTCAACACCATTAACAAGAGCGGTTCCATTGGTAATAGTGACAGCCAGACCATTTACCAGGGCCGTGCCATTTGTAATGGTTGTTGCATTAACAAGAGGGAGACCATTTACCAGGGCCAAGCCATTGACAATGCCAAAATCATAGGAGGAAAGAGTATTTGTTTTAATGGTTATTGTCTCTTCTCCGGCTTTTTCCATGGTGACATTAATCCCATGGATTGAAACCGTCCATCCATTGACATGTGCAGTGCCAGATTTCAATAATACCCCGTTCACAAGAGGTGTTCCATTAACCAGAGGAAGGCCATTTACCAGGGCAAGTCCGTTTACAAGGGCAAGCCCATTTAGTTGCGCCTTATTTTGATGCGTACTGATCAATTCTAAGCTTAAATCTGCATCCGCATCAGTTAGAATATCAGGAAATTGATAATTAAAACTAACCTGGTTTCCGGTAAGAGTTTGACCATAGGTAATTTCAACCGGATCAGGAGTGATGGTTACCGGCATTTTACTGATTGTCAGGCAACCCTGGTCAGCCGGTCCCTTAAAAACTATCCGGGAATTCGTAGCATCCACCTGTTTATCAAAATTATACAGGGTTGTCAGATCATCGTAGAGTTCAGAATGTGTTGTGAAATCCAGATAAGGTGTCATTTGATAGCTGCCGGCATTTGGAAATTCTCCTGGGCTAACAGAGCAATTATATTCAATAGCTAGTATCAAATCGTCCAGAATTGGAAAACCATTTGGATAAGTATCAGAAGGATAAGTTATCCCTTCTCCGATTTTCACTAATACTTCAAGTTCGAAATCGGGGACGGTTTGTCCATATACCTTATCAATGTTTTTTGCATATACCACGATGTCCGTTTTCGCAACGTTTGAAAAGGTCCAAGTATTACTATTACCCCCGTCAAGACCACTGATCGAAAGTGGCGGATTATATACCTGAAGGGTGGGATTATCACTAAATTCAGGAATATTACTAAATGCAGGAATATTAACAACCAGCTGGTTATCGCTTCGGGATATTATGGTTTCCTCGTCTACAAAGTCTCCATCAAATAGAAATTTAGAGGCATCTGTAAAGTATTTCCCTTCAATAGTTAGACTCAAAGCGTTAACACCTGGTACTAAATTCTCATCATAAGAAATTCGGGTGATGACAGGAGTGGGTCTGGCAATCGTGGCCATAGCTGCATCAGCCTGAATAAAACCATAACCACTGGAATAATCAAATTCATTAACTAAAGGATCATCATCCAAATCCATATCGAGAGCAGAATTCCTTAATTTGGTCCGGATAGCTGCCGGAGTCAGGGGGACAGCCGTAGACCCGGGAGCGGGAGAATGATTGTAGGCATCATTCGCATTCATCAGCAGTGCTGCAACACCGGCCGCATGTGGAGCAGCTGCTGAGGTGCCGAAGAAATTTGGCACGTTGTCGCCATCAGCAGCAACCCACAGATCATTCACCAAAATTTTGTCGGTATTCGGGATCTGGCCTCCTCCGAGGTCAACGCTGGTATTAACACCATTCGGAGCGGTAAAATCAGGCTTCTCGCGCAAATCGAGTTCACCAAAAATGGGTGTTCCTCCGGTCGAAGAAAAAGACATCAATGCCAGATCATTTCCGAAAGCAGGTGTTTTATCCCATCGCACGGCTCCAACAGTCATTGCACCTGCAGCATTTGCCTGTCCAACAATAGTGGAGGTCCCTTGAGAATACTCCATGATATGGAATTTGTTGTGCCCTCTGAAAACAATGTATTTGAACCGAACATCAAGACCTGCAGCTTTTGTAATCAGAATGTTGGTATTAACCGTATTATCACTGATAGTAAAAGCCAATAATTCGAAAGGATCACCTCCCAGATTATCCCTGTTGCAGCCATAATGCTTTGTAGAGCCTTCAATCGATAAATAAATATCGAGATCAGTGGCCGCTGACGCAGGCCAGGCATTTTCTTCCCATTGAAGCACCACTGTGTAATTTCCCGGCTCCAGGGATACTTTTTGATAAATATCTCCAGCTCCAAAATCATGGGCAACCACTGTATTGTCCATACCCGCAGGCGTACCGCCGGCTTTGAATTTCCCTGTATAAGAGGCACTGCCAAAATTTCCAGCCGCAGTAAAATAGGCGACCCCATGATTATAAGCCTCATTAACGGCCTGCGCAACCTCTCCGTCGTGGAAGAAGGGTTCTGTTACATAGGTAATATCATCAACTATGATGTTGCAAGGAACGAATGAGCCTCCAGGATATGCAAATTCATTCACACCTGCCAATTCCAGAATCCCGGTTGAAAAATCTGTAGGACCAAGAAAACCAGTTCGAAAAGCAAGAGTAGCCCCGGGGGCAATGTCATGAACAATCTGGAGCATGGCCCTGCCCTCATCAGATGCCTGTTTTGGATAGTCTAGAATCAAATCAACATTGGCTGGCAGGTCCATCGATATAATGTCAGCTGCTGCTCCGCCACTGAGGCTTCCAGCTTTATCATAACTATCTGAAATAACGCCTACTTTAATACCCTGACCCCATATACTCAGATCACCAATTTTATAACCTCCCCTGACGAAATCGGACCTCATGGCTGCATCACCCTGACTTTCAATACTATTTTTAACAGGTGGGCAAACAGGACGAACAAAAGCAATTAATGTTGTTAAAGCATTGAGATGACCTAATTCTAAAATGGGATACCACCCCACCAAAGAAACTCCATAAGAAACAGATTCAAATCCGCCAGAAAGGTCGTCTAAACTAATTACCACCCCATTCAAAGGACGGATTTCGATCAGGACCTTTTGAATTACACCAACAGTACTGATCTGAAAAATATCATCTGATGAAAGTGTTGCACCACCAGTAGCTAGCTCCAACAACGCACTTAATTCAGCACCTATTAGCACCTCTTTATCAATTTTCCCACCTGGAGGAGGAGTATAGTAGGGATCTAAACCGCAGATATTGGAGTTAATATCAGCTATCGCTTCCAAAGGAGCCCCTTGGCCATAATTTACTCTCCATTTTACACGGTCTTTGCCAATGAAAACTTTGGTTGGCAGGCCCGGTTCATTCACATGGAGACCTGTTTGGAATACTCTAAGTGCCCACTCTTTTCCCTTGTCACCATTGAAGATGAGCTGACTTTGGTTTTGTTTTACTGTGATTATACTACCGGAAGTATTGTTATATCCAAATTTTGCAGTAAAGGTACCATCACCCATATCTTGAATACAATCGGCGAAGATTTCTAAACCTGGATTTTGGCTATATCCTCCCTGAGAGAACATAACTAGCGCGAGTAGCAGCCCTATGAGTCTTGAATTAATGAAATTAACAGACCTGGCCTTGGCAAAGCAATTGGCAATCCGTTTCATTTGTAAAGATATTAGGTGTAAAGTGGTTTACGTCCCCTAATGCAGAAATCGACTACTAAAGATACAAAAAGAAAATCAAATAGTCAATTAAAAAAAAATTTCAAAATCCTGATTCAGAGGTTTTTTACGCCTCAGGATTCATTGGATTTACGAGGTTCCGACAACAATTCTGCTGATTCGAACAAAAAAGAGGCCGAAGACCTTAAATGGCTGTTCCAGTGTGATTTGAAAAACACCAGGATTGGTGAAATGAACCAAAACTGGAAAACCCGTATGGGATATGGAAATCGATTGAGAATAGTATCTTAACTGGTCTCAGCTCCAGCGGGGAAGCCAGGCTCTCTTAAGATTGTTTCAAAAAATT
>Ga0154558_1111_pt1 | contig 14581 bp, 9 predicted proteins | sample RifGroF2_FD_105701 | JGI IMG/M metagenome (GOLD analysis project Ga0154558, IMG submission 105701) | Bacteroidetes bacterium GWF2_49_14 | reverse complement strand
CCTTGTCATCCCCGCGAAAGCGGGGACCGGATGGCAACTTCCCTACTGCCCCTTGTCATCCCCGCGAAAGCGGGGACCGGAATGTCAGCGCCAGGTTGTACTGGCCGGCCTTAGCGCCGGCCAACCGGCAACCGGTAACCGGCAACCTTTTAGCCGCGGTACCGCCCGGCCACCTCGCTCCAATCCACCAGGTGCCAGAAAGCATCAATATACTCCGGCCTCCGGTTCTGGTAGTTAAGGTAGTAGGCATGTTCCCATACATCAAGTGCAAGAATTGGAGTGCCTTTCACTTCGGCAATATCCATCAAAGGGTTGTCCTGATTAGGTGATGAGGTAACTGTAAGTTTTCCTCCCGAAACAATCAGCCATGCCCAGCCCGACCCGAAACGGGTGGCAGCTGCCGTGGAAAATTTCTCCTTGAAAGCTTCAAATGATCCAAACTCGGTCTCAATAGCTTTCATCAGGTCGCCGTCGGGCTTTCCACCACCATTCGGCGAGAGATTGGTCCAGAACAGATTATGGTTATAAAAACCACCACCATTGTTCCGAACACCGATCGGGTACTTCGATACCCCGGCAAGAATCTGCTCAATAGTCAGGTTCTCAGCTTCGGTTCCTGCAATCAGGTTATTCAGGTTATTCGTATAGGCAGCATGATGCTTGCTGTGATGAATTTCCATCGTGCGTGCATCGATATACGGCTCCAGAGCATCGTATTCATAAGGTAAATCGGGCAATTTGAATGACATTTTTTTCCTCCTGGTTAATATTTTGAATATATCAACAGAACAACCCTGGGGGGAAAAAGTTGAGGGCATAAGGGCATTGGGGCATAGGGGAGTGTGGGTGTGGGTGTGGGGTGTGGGGTGTGGGGTGTGGGGTGTGGGGTTTGGGGTTTGAGGTTTCGTGTCACGATTTCCGGTAACCGGTAACTGGCAACCGGCAACCGGCAACTAATCCCTATTCACTTCCTCTCTGGCCACCGCCGAGTGGTAGTACCTGGCAAGAAAGTCATAAAGCACCAACTCCTGCACCCTGTGCCGCGTGCGGAGGGCCCGGTTCAGTGTCATATGGACTAGGTCGGGAACCAGATTTGAACGGATCAGGGTTTCATGGTCGGGAAAGGTGGCCCCAAGATCTGTCAGGGTTGGGGCCTGCTCCGTTGAATCTACGGCTTTTTTTAAGGCGAATTCCATTTCCGCCGAAAGAGTGCGATATTTGACATCCAGCTGGTTTTTAATGGATCGGGTGACATGAAATTCAGCCGACAGGGCCTTTCGCATCCGGTCCAGTATTTCCGATTTTTCTTTCAGGGTCAGGGCGAACCGGTTCAGCATCCAGTCAACACGAGATGCACATTTCTGCCACCTGTCATTATCCGGTTCATTTGCTGCCCCCCCCAGCCAATCAAGCCAAAAGACTGAATCAGCAAAGAACCACTGTTCAACAAGATCCATGCGATTGATTCCGTATCGCCCGGTTTCAGGCTCATAGGTTCCAGCCTCCATTTTCCACATCAGGTCATCCTCAAGTAAGGGCCGGCAGATGCTACTTATGGAATTCAGTATTTCACCACTCTTTACCGGATCGGCCAGCTTCAGGCGGATACGCAAATGGTAATCCGGATCCAGATACCGGAGGTAATGAAAGCTGTCCACCGATCCAGCCACAAGCCAGGGTTGAAGAAGAACACTAAACGGTCCGGTCAGCCACTCTTCCAATGCCTGAGTCCCACCATAGAACCTGAGGTACAACCACGAGGTCCCGGGAACATATCGTAGGGTATTCTGATTCATACCTGTTTATAACACAGTACGATTTGGTTGGCAAAAGTGCCTGAAGCGCCCTTCACAGGCGTCGACCGGGCATAAAATGGCCTGACCGTCACCAATGGCATGGCATGAATGGCATCCCAGAAAGCCAGGATCAGATTCGTGTTCTTCCAGCTGAAATAGAGATCCTGATCACCCAGCATCCATACCATTTCATCCGGCATAAACCGGGCCTCCTTCCATTGCCGGAGCGGCTCCTTGTCAACCCGCCCGCTGGCAACCGATATCCACGGCTGGAGGTCAGCGGGCCTGAAAGTCCATGAGGGTGCCAGCAGAATCAGATTGCGGAAACGGATACCGGGAGTATAGGGGACTATCCTGGCTGCATTGCCCCATGAGGGAAGCCAGGAGTCCATGTTATCTTGCAACTGAACGCGATGCAGGAACTTGTATACCGGCAAATTACCGAGGTTATGATTGTAGGCGTTGGTCATTCTTGGAACTATCTCTTTCCCTGTTGACGCGGAAGTTAGTACAACCCGATCGTTCCGGACCGAAACAAGAATATCGGAGATGCGGATTTGCTTATCCGCCGGTTTTTCTGAGCGTGCCAGGTAGGGAATGTCATACTCGTAAATGGATGGCCTTTGCAAAACATTGCCGGTTCGATCCTCAGGCAGATGAACCACCTCAGCATAAATTTTTCCCGGGTCAAGGTCTGTTTCATCCTGTACCAGCCGGTTCATCCAGTCGGTGGTTTTACCCGGATCTGCAAACCCAAACCGGCCAAGGATGGCGGCAGGATGACCGGGTGCAGTGAGACTGATATATACCTGATCCCTGCCTTCCCCATCCCGATCCAGCAATTCAGCTAAGGTCCAGATCTGGCCCGGCCAGATTCCCGCGTGAATATTCAGGTCTTGAAGGTCCTGCTCCTGAATATCAAGGTACAGATCCCCGGCGGATACCGTTCGAAACAATCGGGAAACCAGCCAAGGATGACCGGATTCCCTTGAAACAGGCGGAGGGTTGAAACCCGGTCTCCAGTGCAGGTCATCGATCCAGGGAACAGGATCGGTCCAGTAATTCTCAACGGATCCCTCCAGTCCGATCCCGGTTTCAGAGTCAAGAACCCTGACCATCATAACTTCGCGCTCCCCGTATCGATTGGTGAAAGCCTCCCGGAATTTCTTCATCGGGTCCGGATGCCGGTCCACGCATAATGCCCGGCTGATCCTGATCCCAAGAAGAACCTGGTTGGCAAGGTTCCGGTCTAATTCGAGATCCGAAAAGCTGAGGTTCATATCGGCCTGGATCAGGTGACTCTCATTCACCTTTATTGACATCTTCCCCGCCTCTGCGGATACCGGATTTCTGAGCGGTGATATTTCGCCGGGATGTTTTATACCGGTCAGCAATCGGTGCAAACGTGCCAGAGGCCGGATCCTTTCATCGTCCGCAACTAAATATCGGAGTTGATCAAGAAGTCCGTCAAAAAACTGCGTTCCGCATACAACAGGTTCCAGCTGACTGACAAGCACCTGTTCCCGGGTAAGGGCCCTGACATATTCATCGATTTCACCCCGATCCCATCCTCCGGTTTTCAGATTTTCTCGGATTTCATTCAACTTACGTCCTGATTGGCAGAATTCCAGCAATGGCTCCAGTATCCCGGCATCCTCTGCCGTAACCACATCATAAACTTTGTTTCCTCCTGCTGTCGCCGGGTGGGTCTGAACATAGTGCCAGCTGCTGCCTACCCGGTATAAACTGGTATTAGGGGTGAATAGAAGGGATTCCGCTATTTCAGGAATTGCTGCAAGATCGCGGGCTACGCTCATCAGGTATTCCATGTCCGGACGAACATGGACTTCATGGTTTTCGGGATTATCTATCCTGATGTTTGTCAGATCTCCGATCAGTCCGGTTGCAAATCCTGCAAAAGTTCCAAATGGAGTGCAGCGTGACGACATCCGCCCGAAATACCTGAGAAAGGATATCAGAATCCGATAGTCAGCCTTCCCTTTAGGGGTATTGTGAAATTCATGGGTAAGGATCTGGTTGAAATCAAAGCTGCCTACCAATAAAGCCTCGCAAACCGTGGGATTCGAAAAAACGGAACGCAGAAAATGGTCCAGTTCCCTGGGACTTTCGGGTATACTCTGCAGTGTGTTGATGGGTAAGAGCGGTGCCCTGAGTGTGAACCAGGGATAGGCTTCATAACCGGATCGCCTGCTCATGAGACTGTCTATTGAATAAAAATCTCAGCCGGTTCTTCGTTGATCAAACCGGCGGCCAGAGATTTTTCAATGAGGATCCGGATGGCATTTCTTCCTTCCTCTCCAAGGGCAATGGTATTTTCAGTAACAAAGGCCTTTATATGAGCATCCATCACGTCCCGTTCAATAGTTTGAGCGAACTCCCTCATATAGGGAACAGCTCCCTCGGGATTCTTCAAAGCCATCATCAGGCTTTTTTTAATCAGCCCGTCTATGGTGCGGATCAGATCGGGCCTTAGCCTTCTGTGGGCCATAATTCCGCCGAGCGGTATAGGAGCAAAAGTGGTTTCCTCCCAAAACTGGCCGAGATCCTTCAGCAGGACCAGACCCTTTTTTGCATAGGTAAACCGGTTTTCATGTATCAGGACTCCGGCATCTACCTTCCGGTCAAGAATGGCCTGTTCAATATCGGAGAAAACAAAAATCTTCTTTTCCGTAATGGTTGGATATGCCATCCTAAGCAGAAGATTTGCAGTGGTATACTCACCCGGGATAGCCACGGTAAGACTCAGGTACCTTGGATCCAGACACCGATCCCTGGCTACCAGTACGGGACCGTTTCCACGCCCCAGTGCGCTCCCCGATTCCAGGATGACATATTCTTTCCAAACATGCAGCCAGGCATGATAAGACAATTTGGTTATATCCAGTTCACCTCTGAAGGCAAGAAGGTTAAGCTCCTCAACATCACTCAGGTATGGAATAAAAGTTATGCCTTCCGTGTCGATTTTTCCGTTCACCAGGGCATCAAAAATGAAGGTATCATTCGGGCAGGTGCTGTATCCGATCCTGATTTTCATAGGAGTTTGGTTAAAGCTTTCGTTAATGATTCTATAGCCTCGTCAACCTTCCAGCTCTTCCGGTCGCGGATGCCTGTGTAATTTGAGATCGCCCGGATTTGAATAACGGGGATATCCTCCTTCAGGCAAACATAAAAAACGGCAGCACCTTCCATGCTTTCGGCCTGGGGATTGAATTTATCAATCATCCTGGCTTTCCTCTCAGGGCTTGCCGTAACCAGGTCAACGGTAATGCTGCTGACACATTCCAGTTTCAGGGATGGGTCTTCCGGAACTTCCATCCACCCAAACCGGAAAGGCTTTTCATCCGGGTTCCACAATCCTTCGTGAAAAATCCAACGGAAGATTCCCCCGTGATCAATACCCACATCTGCAAAAGTATCCCGTGTTACCTGAACTACCTCACCAGGCTGGAGTGGGAGAAAATAGCTGCCCGCGATACCCCCATGGATAACCTTTTCATACCGCGAAGCAGAAAAATGCTTTGTCAGGTTGTAGATCACCGGCACCGTTCCGATGCCGGCAATCATCAGATTCCAATCGGTTCCAGGAAGGTCAAAGAAGCCAGGAGCCCCTGATTGCCTGAATCCGGCAATCCGGATCAGCTCAGCTGCCTCGATCATGGTAGGTATAACAAAAAGCCGGCTCATCAATAGGAGGATATATGGATACCGAAGATAACTCTTCTGAACAAAAATTGTCCTTACTTTGTCCTAACATCCGGTCAAAAATTAAGAAAATGGAAATCACCCTGAATGAAATGAATGGCAATGGCTATCAGAAAATTGAACGCTATGATGATGAAAAAACAATGGAGATGGCCGGTCATTACAAGAAAATTCTCGATCTGCTCGGTGAAGACTCGGAACGCGAAGGATTGCTTAAAACTCCCGTGCGGGTAGCAAAAGCCATGCAGTTCTTTACCCAGGGGTATAAAATGGATCCGGTGGAAATGCTGAAATCCGCAACTTTTCATGAAGATTACCGGCAAATGGTCCTGGTCAAAAATATCGAGTTATACAGCCTCTGCGAACATCACCTCCTGCCATTCTTCGGCAAGGCACATGTAGCCTATATCCCCAACGGGCATGTCACGGGACTCAGCAAAATTGCCAGGGTTGTTGAAGCTTATGCCCGCCGGCTTCAGGTACAGGAGCGGCTTACCACCCAGATCCGCGACTGTATTCAGGACACTCTGCAGCCCTTGGGTGTTGCGGTTGTAATTGAGGCTCAGCATATGTGCATGCAGATGCGCGGGGTCCAGAAACAAAATTCGGTAACAACGACCTCCGACTTTACCGGTGCCTTCCTCAGGACGGCCACCCGGGAAGAGTTCATTCACCTGATCAATTACCGGCTGCACTAGCCATACGGGTAATTTTTCTATTTTTGCGGCGCTTAACGTAAAACATCCTCATATGAAGAAAGCATTCGTTTTTCCCGGACAGGGAGCCCAGTATCCCGGTATGGGGAAGGACCTCTATGATTTTTCGGAACAGGCCCGGGATTTATTTCACAAGGCTGATGAGATCCTCGGTTTTCCCATCACCGATATTATGTTCAACGGCACCGAAGAGGATTTGAGACAAACCAAGGTAACTCAGCCCGCTATTTTTCTGCATTCAGTGATATTGGCAAAGGTTCTTGGTGATCAGTTTAATCCCGATATGGTAGCCGGACACAGCCTTGGAGAATTCTCAGCCCTTACGGCTGCCGGCGCCCTGAGCTTTGAAGATGGCCTGCGTCTGGTTTCAAAGCGGGCCATGGCCATGCAGAAAGCCTGCGAGAAGGAACCTTCAACAATGGCAGCAATCCTTGGAGTTGAAAATGAGGTGGTTGAAAAAGTCTGTGCAGAAATTGCCGAGGTCGTCGTTCCGGCCAATTATAATACTACCGGCCAGATCGTAATATCAGGTTCCCATGAAGGGATCGACAAGGCAATCGCCAGGCTTACCGAGCTGGGTGCCAAGCGGGCCATGAAACTCCAGGTGGGCGGTGCATTCCACTCCCCGCTGATGGAACCTGCACGCGCAGAACTCGCCAAAGCCATCGAAGAGGCTCCGATCATTGCCCCGGTTTGTCCGGTTTATCAAAACGTAAATGCACTCCCCGTAACCGATCCGGCCGTTATCCGGACGAACCTGGTCAGCCAGCTTACCAGTCCTGTCCGGTGGACACAAACCGCCCAAAATATGATCGCCGACGGAGCCACCCGGTTCATCGAAGTCGGCCCTGGAACCGTTTTGCAAGGCCTGATTAAAAAAGTGGACCGCTCGGTCGAAACCGAAAGCGCCAAAATCCAATAGGTTACTGATATTAAAAAACAGGCGTCCCACCCGGGAACGCCTGTTTTTTTCGTCGGTCGTCCGTCGCCGGTCGTCCGTCTCCTATATCACCCCCTGATCCAGCGTTGCATTCGCAACCTTCAGGAATCCGGCAATATTGGCACCCTTTACGTAATCAACGTAACCGTCGGCCTGTTTGCCATTGATTTCACACTGGCGGTGAATATCCTTCATGATCTGGTGCAGTTTAGCGTCAACCTCTTCACGCGACCAGCTCAGTTTCATTGAGTTTTGCGACATTTCCAGGCCTGATGTGGCAACACCGCCGGCGTTTGCGGCTTTACCCGGTGCAAAAAGGATTTTAGCCTGATGGAACACCTCAACGGCAGCCGGGGTTGAAGGCATATTTGCTCCTTCGCTCACACAGGTACAACCGTTGGCTATCAGGTTAAGTGCATCCTGCTTGTCCAGTTCATTCTGGGTGGCGCAAGGCAGGGCTATGTCACATTTAACTTCCCACGGACGCTTTCCGGGGTGGAATTCTACGCCAAACTCAAGGGCGTAAGGCTGAACTACGTCATTGTTGGAAGCACGAAGCTCGAGCATGTATTCAATTTTCTCACCTTTGATTCCGTCAGGATCATATACATAACCATCAGGTCCTGAAATAGTTACAACCTTAGCTCCCAGCTCGGTTGCCTTCAGGGCAGCACCCCAGGCAACGTTGCCGAATCCAGAGATCGCAACGGTTTTCCCAGCAAAGGTCTCGCCCTTGGTCTTCAGCATTTCATTTGCAAAATAAACGTTGCCGAAACCGGTGGCTTCGGGGCGAACCAATGAGCCACCCCAGCCCTGGCCTTTTCCGGTAAGTACACCGGTGTTCTCCCTGGCTAGTTTCCTGTACATTCCATACATGAAGCCGATTTCGCGGCCGCCAACTCCAATATCCCCGGCCGGAACATCGGTTTCGGGTCCGATCATCTTCCACAGTTCAAGCATGAAATTCTGGCAAAAACGCATGATCTCTGAATCGGATTTCCCTTTCGGATTGAAATCTGATCCTCCCTTGGCACCGCCCATGGGAAGAGTGGTTAGGGCATTCTTGAAAATCTGCTCAAATCCGAGAAACTTCAGAATACTCAGGTTGACACTTGGATGGAACCGCAAACCGCCTTTATAAGGTCCTATTGCATTGTTGAATTGAATCCGGTAACCGAGGTTAATCTGAACCTGGCCGTGGTCATCGGTCCAGGGAACCTTAAACATCAGAATACGGTCTGGCTCAACCATCCGTTCGATGATTTTGGCGGATTCAAACTGCGGATTCTGGTTATACACCTCTTCGATGGATTCCAGAACTTCTCTTACTGCCTGAAGGTACTCCACCTCACCCGGGTGTTTCTTTTCAAGATCAATGATTATTTTTTCTACGTTCATAGAACAAATTATTTAGCACTTAATTGTAATTGGCAAAAGTAGCTAAAAATGAGTCTCCGGCAGACAATTTTTATCAGGTTGTGGTATGATTTTCCTCATTAAATTAAGGTTTATCAGCCTAAAGATCAGGAGGCATATCCGGTTTGGCGATCTGGTCGCCAAAACCCGGTTTATAAATAACTCCCCGGTTCCTTGCTCCGTCGATTTTAATCAATAATGGTGCAGGAAACCTGATATGACGGATATATTCATCCTCTGCAACGCACTCAAGACGGTTTAGAAATTCCAGATCGTAAAACCCGTCATTAATAAAAGGATTGATGGTAAGATACCCGACCCTGAAGGAGGTAAGGTTCTGAAAAAAATGAGTTCCCTGACTCGGATCGATCCGATAATCAGGCAGACCGGATTCCACGATGACCCGGGCGGCTGAGATCTGTGGCCATTTGACCGGGATTCCCAACCAGTGATCACTGGACCCCCATCGGCCGGGCCCAACCAGCACGTAATTGCTGCCGGAAGCGACAAAACGTTCATTCACAGCCTCTACGCACCTGGCAATGGTCATGCTGTCGGCTGCCCTGAAACATTCGGGCTTCACATACACAAAATCCCGGATACCCCGGATGAGACCGTTGCCCAGGGCAGAAAAGGAATTAATGATGGTGTCTGACTGATTGACTTCCTCAAGCTTGAAGTTTAGCGCATCCGTATTCTCAACAACCGGCCTGATTTGCAGAAAATTGAAAATCTTCGGCGTTCCCGCGGGGGCATCGAGATTAACTGCAAATTCCATCTCAATCGGGTTATTCATCTCCTTCTCGCCGATCTGCATGAGGGTATGTAGGATGTCGGCCAGAGGAAACGTATTGTGTTTCAATATATTGTTGAAGGTTACCACCTTCCTTCCACTGTCAGTATAATGATCCCGGATCATTCCGTTGTCCATGTCATAAACCGAGGCTGCAAAGCGTAATGCCGCATCTCCCTCCGCTTCTTTAACTTTAAGTTTGAGAAGATTAACCCCGTCATCAACTGAAGGGTGGAAATGATCCGCCACGAGGTCAAGGGCGTAAAACTCCCTTTGGGTTTCCCGAAGGGTGCTTTCCACCGACGACAGTTGCAGGATTCTGCCCGGATACCGGGGTGAAAACCGAAGCCCGGTGCCACCTTCAACAATGAGTTTTCCCAGTCCGTAGGCAATGTTGGCTATACCGTCCTCGGGTTTCTCCTTGCCAATCGGATAGAAGTTAATTGACCTGGCCACTCCTGAAAGGGTGGGATAAAACCGGTTGTTGTACCGGTTGCCGCAAACCTCCTGGAGAATGATGGCCATCCGCTCGGCATCAATGACATTCTGGGTGGCTGCGAGGTAGGCTTTTGAACTTTTAAAATAAACCGAGGCATAAACCGACTTGATCGCATCGGCTATCATATAGATCATCTTCTGTTTATCCGAATCGATCTTAGGCAGCATGAAAGTAGAATAAATTCCTGCAAAAGGCTGATAATGGCTATCTTCAAGCAAACTTGAAGATCGCACAGCAATCGGATTCCTGATAACCCGGATAAAAGCTTCCAGATCCTTGTAAATCCGTACCGGCAAGGTAGCATTGACAAAACTCTGCAGGATCTGTTCATCGCTGAGTCTCGAAGTCACAATCCGCCACAGGTTGTTGAGGTCCATGAATTCCTCGAAAACTTCTGTGGAGATCACCACGGTCCTCGGAATCGTGACCAGAACCCCATCCCAGCGCGTTCCCAATTCATTTTGCTTAATGAAGGAATCGATGAAGGCCAGTCCCCGTGCCTTGCCGCCCAATGAGCCCTCTCCGATTCTTGAAAAGAGCATGTATTCATCAAACCGGGTCCGGTCAAAGGTTGAAATCACTCCCCTGGCTTTGGAGAGCCGGTAACTCGATATAAGATTAAAGATATATTGGCGGCCACCCTCAACGCTCCCGAAAAATTCGAGCGACTTATGCTTCAGATGACTGCCTATCTGGAAGAAGGCGCGGGCATTGAACCACTTGGAGAAGTCATTATTATTGAAATGATATTTTAATGAATGTGCAGGAATCTTGAGAATGATATCCTGCATCTCTTTCAGGTTCGAGGCCCTGCCAATCTCTTCCTTCGTTTCTGGGTCCCGGAATATAAAGTCGCCGAAATTCATGTAACGAAGCATGAAATTCCGCAGTTCAATTTCGAGGGTTTTGGAGTATTTGTGGAGAAAACTGGCATTCAGGTCAGTGGCAGCTGCTTGATTTGAAAGCTCCGAAGATTGCAGGAGAAATGGAACGTACGGATCCTCTTCCCTTACGGCCTTGCAGAATTTCAAACCGGCTTCCTGATCCTTCTTTCCTTCCCGTTTGTAAGAAATATCGGAAATAATACCCAGGGTGCTATCCTTATAGTCCCTGAAGAATTGGATAGCCTGTTCATAATTGGTGGCCAGCAGAATCTTGGGACGTCCCCGCATTCGCAGCATTTTCCGGTGCTCATTGAGACCCTCCTGCATGAATGACTTGCTCTGCTTGAAAACAATTTTATAGATCGCAGGCAGGAATGACGAGTAATATCGGATTGAATCCTCCACGAGGATAATTACCTGGGCCCCAACTTCATTGACATCATAGTTAAGGTTCATCCGGTCCTCGATCAGCTTGATGATGGCCAGCAGGAGGTCCGCATTGCCCAGCCATGAGAAAACATAATCAATGGCGCTCAGATCCTCCTTTTCCAGCTTGATCGATACCTCGCGGCTAAAATGCGTAAGTACCACAATAGGGATGTGCGGGTATTCTGTCTTTATCCTTTTGGAAAGTTCAAACGGATCCATTTCCCCGACACTCAGCATGGATATTACGAGGTCAATATGCTCCCGTTCCAGGTAATCAAAAGCCTTCCTGGCGGTGTTTGCCAGAATAAAGACCGGTGGATATCTGAGGTTCAGGGAAACATATTCATTGAAAATCTGCTCATCAATCCTTCCATCCTCTTCCAGCATGAAGAAATCATAGTTACTGCAAATGATCAGGACCTTGTTGATCCTTCTCTGCATCAGAAACTTGAATTCGGCTTCACCGAAATCCGATCTTTGCGGGTCCATCGGAACTATTTCTTTCATGTACTATAAATTAAACGGATGCATCCATAAATAAATCCGGGCACTCCACCCCATTTCCAAGACGGATGAGAGATTGCCTCTTCTTGCCATCCATTACAATGTCCAGGTCATTCTCAAACCGGATATGACGGAAAAACTTACCTTCCTCCAGAATCTCCTGATTATCAAGCAGATCGTATTGAATAAAATTCTTACCGCCGGTATTTACTGAAAAATAGCCAACGTTCATGGAGGTCACATTATGGAAGAAATGGGATCCCAGCGAAGCATCAAGAGGGAAATCAGACAAATCAGTCTCAACGATTATCCGTGCACTTGATATCTGAGACCATTTCACAGGAATTCCGATAAACTTGTCCCTCGATCCCCACCTTCCGGGGCCAATCAGAACATATTCCTTTTTTTGCTTTCTCATTCTGTCGTTGAATTGTTCGATCTCGACCGCCATCTCCTCTGTTTTAAGCTTGTCAAATCTTGAGGGCACCACATAGATAAGGTCGCGGATACAACGCATTCTGCCGTTTCCAAGACTTTTCTCCGCGTAAAGTATTGTCTTTCCGGGTTCTATATTATCGATATCCACGGTAAAATCTTCGTCAGCACCTACCATCGGCTTGATTTGCAGTAAATAGAAGGAAGTCTTGTGGCTCGCATCTGGCATCAGGTCCACTGCATATTCAATTTCAACGGCCGTACCGAGAGCTTCGTGTACCACGTCCAGAATCACCTCAATGGTTTTTGCCAGTGGCATATAGTCGAACTGGAGAATGTTGGCGAAATTCAGGATTCTTGGGCCAGCCACTGCCAATCCGGGCTCAATACGATCATTATTGGGATCATACACCGAGGCCAGGTGCATCATGGCACCGTGGGATTCGGCCACCGAAATGTCCAGTTTTGAGAGGCCGGCCTCCTCGCCGTCAAGGAGGTTTAACTCCCTTCTCGCAAGATCTGCCGCATAAAAGTTTACCTGCGAAGTCTTCAGCTGATCACGCAATGAAGAGATCTGCAGCGTCGGGTATTTGGGCGAGAAACGCCATGCCTTTTCACCCTCTACCACGTACCGGCCCAACCCCAAGGCTACCACAGCACAACCGTCATCAGGCTCCATGTGTGCAACCGGGTAATAATTATAGGATTGAGCGGTACCGCTTATGTGTGGGTAATAATAATTATCAAATTGATTACCCACCAGTTCCTGAATAACAATTGCCATTTTCTCCTCCTCAATCCGATAATTGACGGCCTCGAAATACATCCTGGCCTCCGGCGAGAAGATTGAAGCGAAAACCATCCGGATGGCCTCCTGCAATTGTGTAAACCGAACGTTGAAATCAGGATCGGAATTCGGAAGAACATAGGTTTCAAATATTCCCGCGAACGGATGAAGCAGCGAATCTTCAAAAATGCTCGAGGAGCGGATTGCAAGCGGACGGTTAAGAAGCTGAAGGAAAGTCCTGAGCTTTTTCCGGAGGTTAAAAGATAGCTCCCCAGCCATAAAGGCTTTCCGTATTTCTCCATAATCTTCAATTTCCATGACACGGTTCAGGAGATTATTTCTTTGCATGAACACCTCGAACTCATCGGTTCCGATGATTGCCGTTCGTGGAGTACGGATGTTTATATCCGGAACTATCTGACTGAAATCCAGATTATTGATCAGAGTGTTGATAAAAGCCAGACCTCTCCCCTTCCCACCCAGAGAGCCGGTACCCAGGCTGACAATGTTCCGCCAGTCCAGGACGGCTGACTCATCAAAATTGACAACCTTTCCCTTGTCCTTGTCGATCCGGTAGTTCTGTATGACATCGATGATATATTCCCGGAGATCTTTCGGACTGCTGAAATCGGTTGCCTTGATCGGGCTTATGATACGGGCCAGCTGAATCTCTCCCCTTGCCATGAGCCAGAGGGAAAAGTGATTTTTCAGGGCATGGTAGAGAATGGATTCATCCGGGATCGTTCGGAGGTGATTTTCAAAATCCTTCATCGATCGGGCAACGGCAATTTTTCTACCCTGGGTATCCCGATAGACGAAATGGCCATAACCGAGCGAATAGGTAATAAAGGTCTTCAGATCCTGCAGAAGTGTTTCGGAATTCTTGTTCATGAAAGTTGCCTTCAACTCCACTGCGGCTGAGGAATACTGGGGATCCGATGATTGAAGGATCATGGGAAGTTCGGCCCTGTGACCATGAACATACCTCAGGAAACTGATACCTGCTGTATCATCCACCAACCCGCTGCGTTTGAATTTCACGTCGGATATCACGCAGGCCAGGTAATCCTGATATTTAATAAAGTAATTCAATGCCTCCTCATAATGGGTAGCCAGCACGATTTTGGTCCGTGCCCGCATGCGGCTTACCTTGTCCAGCTCATTGGTATTGGCTTCGGCGATCAATTCCTGAGTCTGTTCAAAAACCAGGGTGTAAAGCATGGGCAAATACCGGGAATAATATCGGGGTGAATCTTCAACCAGAAGGATAACCCTCACTAATCCCACGCGGGTATCCTCCTCCAGGTTCAGCTCATCCTCAAGAAGCTTAACCATTGCAAAGAAAATCTTGGAATCGCCATTCCACACAAAGATCCGGTCTCTGGCCGGAAGCTGGGTGTGGTTTTCATCGAAAAGGCCGATTTTTGAGCTATTGTTAAGAAGCAAAAATATCTTGACATCCGGATTGCGTCGTCGGATTCGTTCGGCCAGCCTGAGCGGGCTTCGTGTATCCACCCCCACCATCAGAACAACAAAATCGAATTCCCTTTCCTTTAAAAGTTCCAGGGCGTCCTCAGCAGAAGTTGCACCGGTGATCCTGGGTAATGAGGAGAGGCTTAAATGGTAGACCTCGCCCATTGCCTGCTCAAAAAAACGGTC
>Ga0154558_1124_pt1 | contig 14854 bp, 13 predicted proteins | sample RifGroF2_FD_105701 | JGI IMG/M metagenome (GOLD analysis project Ga0154558, IMG submission 105701) | Bacteroidetes bacterium GWF2_49_14 | reverse complement strand
ATTAGAATAACCCGGAAGCTCTTTCTCCCCTAAAATGTTTCTGGCGAAATTGAAGGCGAAATCACCGTTAAATTTGTAAATCTTCCGGTATTTTGACTGCGCGCCGAGCTGCCAGGAACCTCTGGAGTATATCCCGCCGGTCAGCGACAGGTCCATTTTGTCATTGATTGCAAAATAATAACCCCCATCTCTCAAGTAAAACCCGCGTTTCCTCTCCTCACCGTATTTTGGCATCAGGATGCCCGAAGCTCTTTTCTGCTGCTTTGGAAAAAAGGCAAAAGGCAACCCTATCGGATAAAGCGGAACCCCTTCCACAACCATGTATGCAGGACCGGAAACGATACTCTTTTCAGGGAGCATGATACCTTTAGTAATCGCAAAGTAAAAATGGGGCTCATCGGCATCACAGGTGCTGAATTTTCCGTTCATGATATTCAGCGTGCCGGTTGAGTCCCGCTTGGTCAGGTGGCTGTGCAGATAGCCTTTGTCACCCTGAACGTCCTGGTTCATAACCACGTCCACTACAAAAGCTTTCTTGGTTTCGAAATTATACCGGATTTCGGAGCACTCATAAGATTCCTCACCCTGCTTGAATACCGGCTTTCCCTTGATCTGCCCGGTACTGTCCTTACGACCGGTAGCATATACCTCCTTCCGGTCAATGCTCATCTCGATATAATCTGCAGTCAGTTCAATCGTCTCATAGGTGACCTTCGCTTCGCCATACTGCCGTATTTTTTTATCAGACAGGCTTATGACGGTTGAGTCCTTGGCAGGATAGATGACTGGTGCATCGAGGTAAGTTTTTCCCTTGACAGTGGAAACCGGCTTAGAAAGTGAGGTTGCCTTAACCGTATCAACCTGAGCCGCTACCGGTAACGTCATCAGAATAAGAATGATGACTGCAATCGTTATTTTTGCTATTTTTATGAGCGAAATCAATAGTTTACCGGTTATTCCAAGGTGTGGAAAAGAATCAAAACTAAAGAAAAAAAGACAACCATGAAGGGCATCTTGTCATTGATAACGATAAAACCCAAAAACCATTGCTTTTCAGGAGGAGGAAATCTCTCTTTCTCTATACTCATCGTGCTTTTTACTCTCTTTAATTTCCAAGGATTTTGCCTTAATCCCGATAAGAAGCCGAAAACCTTTGTAGTCACCATTGATCCCGGTCATGGCGGGAAGGACCCCGGAGCCACGGGTAAGAAGACCGTGGAAAAAAAACTTACCCTTGCCATCGGCCTCAAGGTGGGGCATTATATCGAAAGCATGATGGACAATGTTAAGGTGGTTTATACCCGTAGCACGGATGTGTTCATTCCCCTTGATGAGCGTGCCAATATTGCAAATCAAAACCGGTCCGACCTGTTCATTTCCATACACGTGGACGGCTTTAAATCTTCCACGCCCAAAGGGACTTCATCATTCGTTATGGGTACCTCCAAGACTTCCGTCAACTTTGACCTGGTTAAGCGTGAAAACCGGGTTATAACCCTTGAGGATAATTATCAGGAGAAGTACGAAAATTTCGATCCCAATGATCCAGCATCATACATCAAATTTAATCTTTACCAAAGTGTCAACCTGAAGCAGAGCTTGCTTTTTGCCACTCTCGTGCAGGATGAACTTAGGGTAAAAGCACAGCGTGTGGACCGGGGGGTGTCACAGGAACCGTTTATGGTGTTATGGAGAACCACCATGCCGAGTGTTCTGGTTGAAACCGGGTTTATTTCCAATCCCCAGGAAGAAGAGTTTCTGATAACTGAGAATGGTCAAAATATAATTGCCACCTCCATTTTTACCGCTATCCGGAAATACCGGCAGGATCTGGATGATTCTGACGAAGATAAAGCTGGCATTTCCACCGCCAGACAGTCCGATTCTTTTGCACAGGAAAGACTTAACCGGATTATTGAAGCAGAACGGATCAGGACAGAACAGTTTCAAACCGAAAAAGATACCGCCAGACCTGGCTCATTGGAAAGTAAAGGGACACCGGTAAAGGTGAATGTGGAGAACAAGAATTCAACCCCGAAGGCAGGTGAAATTGAATTCAGAATACAGATTCTGGCATCTACCCGTCCTCTTGCCCCATCTGCACCCGATTTCAAAGGCAGAAAGGGTTTTGAGGCCATCAAACTTGATGGTTATTATAAGTATATGACCAGGCCTGTTAAAACATATCCAGAGGCATTAGCGTTAAGAAAAGAACTTTCCACCCTGTTCAAGGGAGCTTTTATTGTCGCGTTCAAGGGAGGCATCAGGGTCCCCTTGAATGAGGCGGTCGGCGAATAATATCAAACCTGGAGGAGCCATGAAGAGCAAAGTGTATATCCGTGTCGGAATCCTGTTTTTTGCAGCGATTATCATTGTTTTTTGGGGCATTAACTATTTGAAAGGCAAAAATGTATTCACTTCTGAAGAGCCTTATTTTTCAGTTTATGAAAAAATCGGAGGGCTAACCGTATCAAGCCCCGTGACGCTGAATGGATTCACGATCGGGCAGGTCAGGGATATTAACCTGTCAGAAAAATCGCCGGGTCGCATTGAAGTAAAATTTTCCATTACCTACCAGAATATCAGGATTCCACAAGGCACACCCGCCAGAATTTACAGCACTGACCTTATGGGAACCAAAGGCATTTCGCTGGATTTCACCGACAGTCAGTCATTTTTTTCCAGCGGCGATACCCTTCCCGGGTCAATTGAGGGGGATTTGCGCGACCAGGTTAACACCCAGATGCTACCGATAAAGCAGAAGGCAGAAGAGCTCATGTCGTCGATGGATTCAGTTCTGGCAAGTCTTCAGATGGTCTTTGGCAAGAAAAACCAGGCCAATCTAACCGAAAGCTTCAGCAGTGTGAATGGTGCTCTCCAGAATGTCGAGGCTGTATCACTGTTCCTGAATGATTATGTGCGGGAGGAGACGAAAAAAGTAAGCATGGTTTTAGGGAACCTCGATAGTCTCAGTCGCAACCTTCGGGAGCAGACCGGGGACCTTCATGGATTCATGAACAATATGAACCGGTTCAGTGACACGCTTGCCAGCATTGAGCTTGCAGGAACCTTCATCGCGATCCAGGCCGTTCTGGATGATATAGAGCAACTAACCCAAACCATCTCTTCCGGAGAGGGGACCCTTGGCCAGATCGTAAGCAGTGATTCTCTTTACCGCGCCATTCTTGCAACCAATACAAACCTGAACCGGCTGATTGAAGATATCCGGATAAACCCGGGAAGATACATCCGTGTTTCCCTGGCCGACCGGAGCAGATCCATTTATACCTCAACGGACACTGAACTGGCCAGGACACTGGCAGGCGAAGGAACATCTGAATATTATGTCTGCCTGATCCAGAGCTCTTCCCCACTCCAGCCTGATGATCCGGGTCTGAAGGGGCACAGCGATTCTGATTTTATCCAGATCGGATCACTATATTATTATTATACCTACCGTTCCAATAAAATTGACCCCTGCCTCCGGCGTTTGTCGGATCTCCGGAAAATCCATCCTTCTGCAGGTATTTTCACCTGGGTGAACGGCAAGTGGACGCGTCTCGTTTTATAATTATGCGGGAACTCCCTGTCAGCCTGATGGAATCTATTTAAGCATCAATGCTTTAGATTTAAATTGTTCATCTACAATGATTTAATTCGATTTAAGTCGATATAATTTTTAACTCGCTGATAGAAAATCCATTGCACTTTTTTTGAAAAATAATACGGTTTCTCTATTGTTTTGTTAACCAATTTTTCACCATCTTGCAATACATAATCCCTTTGTCTAATCTTTTAATAATCAGTGTTAATGAAGTCAAGCCATGTCGAGGTATGGAACAAATGCCTGTCCATTATTAAGGACAATGTTCCATCGATAAGCTATCGGACCTGGTTCGAACCCATCGTTCCTCTAAAGCTTGAGGAAAACATTCTGACCATCCAGGTTCCCTCGCCATTTTTTTATGAATATCTGGAAGAACAATACATCGACATCCTGAGTAAAACCCTGCGTAAGGAACTGGGTGCTGAGGCCAAGCTTGAATACAGTGTGGTCATGGAGCAAAACGGATACTCGAACGCAAAACCCTATACGGTAAAGTTCCCTACCCAGGCTAAAACCAGCCTGAAAAACAGGCCTCTATCCATGCCACTGGATGAGGAGGAGCGCACTATTAAAAATCCTTTTGTGATTCCTGGCATCAAAAAACTTCATGTGGATCCGCAACTCAATCCGGATTATTCCTTCGCCAATTTTGTTGAAGGAGACTGCAACCGCCTGGCCCGTTCTGCCGGGTATGCCGTTGCACAGAATCCCGGGGGTACTGCCTTCAACCCCTTGCTGATTTACGGTGGTTCCGGCCTTGGAAAAACGCATCTGGCTCAGGCCATTGGAATAGAAGTAAAAGAAAAATCACCGGACAAGATAGTTTTATATGTAAATGCCAATAAGTTCCAGACTCAGTTCGTTGAAGCCATCCGTAACAACAACCGGAACGATTTCCTGCATTTTTACCAGATGATCGATGTGCTCATCCTGGATGATGTTCAGGAATTTGCCGGCAAAGAAAAAACTCAGGATACCTTTTTTCATATTTTTAACCACCTGCATCAATCAGGAAAGCAGTTGATTTTGACATCGGATAAGCCTCCGGTGGAACTAAAGGGTATGGAACAGCGCCTGCTTTCAAGGTTCAAGTGGGGTCTCTCAGCGGACCTGCAGATACCTGATTTTGAAACACGGGTGGCAATTCTGCAGAAAAAAGTCTATGCCGACGGAATTCATATGCCAGTTGAAGTTCTTGAATATATTGCTTCGCAGGTAACCAATAACGTCAGGGAACTCGAAGGCGCCCTGGTCTCCCTCCTTGCACAGTCCACACTCAATAAGAAAGAGATTACACTGGACCTGGTAAGGGAAATGATTGACAAGCTGGTTAAAAATACGACGAGGGAATTATCCATCGATTATATTCAGAAGGTTGTCAGCGACTACTTCAATATTCCGGTTGACCTGATGCATTCCAAAACACGCAAAAGGGAAATTGTTCAGGCCAGGCAAATCTCCATGTACTTCTCAAAGAATCTCACAAAATCTTCTTTAGCACTGATCGGATCGCAAATCGGGGGTAAAGACCATGCAACGGTCCTGCATGCCTGCAAAACAGTCAACAACCTGCTGGATACCGACAAACGATTCAGGCTCTACATTGAAGAGATCGAAAAGAAACTCAAGATGTAATCATCACGGCCTCCCTGTTTTTCCTCTAAATGGGACAACACACCGGTGAATTTGCCGCACTCCTGACGGCCGTCCTTTGGACAGTCACCGCCCTGTCCTTCGAACAGGCTGCTAAAAGAGTTGGATCCCTTGCTGTTAATCTCCTTCGTCTTGGCTTTGCACTCGTTTTCTATTGCATCCTTTCACTTTTTCGATCCGGCAGACTTTTCCCTTCTGTTGCAGATGACAGCGCCTGGCTATGGCTTTCAGTCAGCGGAATAATCGGCTTTGTTTTTGGTGACTATTGCCTCTTCTCAGCTTATGCAGTTATTGGGTCCCGGGTAGCCAACCTGCTGATGGCCCTGGCCCCTCCCCTCGCCACCCTGTTTGGCTGGATGATCCTGGGTGAAAAATTTGGTCTGAAAGGATTTCTCGGCATGGGCCTTACATTGGCCGGTATTGTAATGGTAGTGCTAAGGAAGCCCGGCAACAAATTCAACTTCCATTACTCGTCAAGAGGCCTGCTCTTCGGACTTGGTGCGGCTGCAGGTCAGGCTATCGGACTGGTATTCAGCAAATACGGAATGAAGGACGGAGATCCCTTTGTATCTTCACAAATACGGGTTATAGCGGGATTTATCGGATTTCTGGTCCTGTTTACAATTCTAAACAAATGGTCTTTACTTAAACTGGTCTTTCAGCGCTCATCCACCGTTGGGTTCATTGCATCCGGGTCCTTCTTCGGACCGTTTCTGGGCGTCTCTTTCTCTCTGATGGCTGTTAAATATACCACCACCGGGATTGCAAGCACCATCATGGCCCTTACTCCTGTTCTGCTGATTCCGCCGGCAATCCTTCTCCTGAAAGAAAAAGTATCCTGGCGTGATATCGTCGGTTCAGTTGTTGCCGTAGCCGGTGTGGCAATTTTCTTCCTGTAACCTGTGCAAAACTGCTTTTCATCCTTGCAGTTTGTAGCTGAATTGGATACATTAGTTCCGATCTGTAACTTAACCATGATAAGATATATCTCCCTTGTAATCATTGCATTATTCGTTTGGAACAACCAGTATGCCCAATCGGTTATACCGGTCAAAAGGACCGAAGTGGCTCCTGTTGTCGATGGTTTTCTTGACGATACTATATGGAAACAGGTAGTGCCATATCAGGATTTCATCTCCTATACACCTGAATTTGGAAAAAAGTGTGAATTCAGTACAACTGCGATGATAACCAGCGATGCCACCGGTTTCTACGTGGCATTTGACTGCCGGGACCCGGAACCTGGTAAGCTTAAAGCCACCATTTCTGCCCGGGATCAGATAAAGAAGGAGGATTGGGTTTGTATCAACCTTGACCCCTACTTTGACCAGCAGAGCCTGGTGACACTTTATGTCAATCCTTTCGGAATCCAGGAAGATGGCCGGTCTGGTTCAAACCATGAGGACACCGGTGCTGATTATGTTTTCTATTCCAAGGGAGTCATTACCGAAACCGGATATACTGTAGAGATCTTTGTTCCCTTCAAGAGCCTTCGCTATCAAAAGACAGAACCGGTGACGATGGGCTTTATTTTTGAACGGAGAATTCAACGTCTGTCACAACAATCTTGCTGGCCTGCCCTGAAAGCTGAAAGTGGGATGAATTTTCTCACGCAGACGCAGGGATTCTCATTTACCGATATACGCCATTATACCCTGGTTGAACTTCTGCCAGCCTTCACCTATTCAAGAATTAAGGAACAACGCGAGGGTGCCTTGTTGCTTACCCAGAACCAGCCACTGGTCAGTTTTACAGGAAAGTTAGGCATTACCTCCCAGTTGACCCTCGACATGACCATTAACCCCGATTTCAGTCAGATTGAATCCGATGCAGGTCAGATCCAGGAGAACCAGCGATATGCCCTCTATTACCCTGAAAAACGGCCGTTCTTCCAGGAAGGAAAGGAGAATTTTGACATTGCCGGAATCAGTGAATATGGATTTCTTCAGCATGCTTTCCATACCCGTCAGATCATCAACCCACTTGTGGGGTTAAAACTCACCGGAAAAATTTCTCAACGAGACCGGATTGCCCTCCTGTATTCCCTTGACGAGCCTGATAAACAAACCGATACAACCCGTATCTTTAACAATTACCTTATTGGCCGGTACCGCCACACCTTTACAGGTGACACCTATTTAGGCACCATCCTGACAGACAAGGAAGGCGTAAACAATTTTAACCGAATGGCTGGGATCGATGGTCGTTACCGATTCGACCGGTCCACAACCCTGGAATGGAATCTTCTGGGATCATCCACCAAGGCAAAGCCGGATACTACTGCCTTGAATGACTGGATGGGGACATTGATCCTGAAAAAAAATACGGACCGCTTGTCTGCCAGTATCGAATTATTTCATGTTGGTACTGATTTTAACCCCGAGAGCGGATATCTCCGAAGAGCAGGCATAAACAAAATTGGTCTGAATTACAACTATTCCTATTACCCTAAGAAGGGATTCTTTAACAAAATTGGACCCAGTTTTTTTGGCATTATCAACAAGGACATCCCTTCAGGTCTCACTGAGCTTGATTTTGGATTCGGTGTATCTGCAGCGGGGCCGAGATCCACCCAGATAATGGCCTATATCAATCCTTGTAATGAAGTGTACAGGGGCCAGCGACTGAATACACATTGCTTTCTGGTTTTTGGTGGTACCCAGATTCTCAAATCACTACGATTTGAAACGGAATACCGGTTTGGTCTCCTTACCCGTTATGTAGAAAATCCCTATACCGGGTTTGGTAACACGGGTACATTCTCATTCAATTACCAGCCACTTGAAAAATTCCAATCGGACCTGATCCTTACCTATTCTGATTTCTACCAGCTTACGGGAGGAGCTCAGGAGTTCTCTTACCTCATTCTCCGGAGCCGGAACACGTATCAGATTAACAGTAAGCTATTTATAAGGGGTATTGTTGAGTATAATTCCTTTGAGAAAAATGTATCTACTGATTTTCTGATCTCCTTCACGTACATTCCGGGAACGGTGGTACACCTGGGCTATGGTTCTCTTTATGACCGGTCAGAATGGAATGGACAGACGTACCAGCCCGGTACGGACTGGCTGGAAATGAAGCGGGGGTTTTTCTTCAAGGCCAGCTACCTCTGGCGGAACTGATTAAAATAGGAATGGCCGGAAACCCGGCCATTCGTATTTCAATGCCAAAACCTTACAATTTGGCTTTCCCTTTCAGAATGCCAATAAGATCTATCGGCTTCTCCCTCCAGAGATAAAGATCGGGCGAATATTCAAGCAGGTCAGCAGGCTGACATCTTAACGTCTCACACAAAGCCTCCAGTGTCGAAAACCTGATTGCCCTTGCCTTGCCTCGCTTGAGGTTCGACAGGTTTGCCTGAGTGATATTCACCTTCCCGGACAGTTCGTTTAAACTGATCCTTCTGGCTACCATAACCCGATCAAGGTTGGTTTGAATTGGCATAATCTGATGATTAGCGGATCCGACCCGCTATACAATATAGAAAGGTTAAAGTATTCACAATTAAAATCTTAGCTTTTCAACCATCAAGCTGACGGTGTAAAGGATAATGATCAGCGTGATAATCATCCCCAAGAGCCTGATTCCATAAGAATCCGGGTTTGACTGCTTCCCTCTGTTGCCTGATTCAGTTTTCATTTCCTTGAATTTTGCTTCAAATGTACAATTATTTATCGATAAACGAAATATTTTTGTTGTTTTTCGATAAATAATTTATTTAGATTCTTGACTATTTTTGAGGTCACAATGAATTTCTAAAAAGATGAAGAGATACTTTTCCATTTTGATTATGCTGGTATCGGGTGTTTCCCTCACAGCCCAAACCCTTGGTACCGCTATTGAATCCATCTCAACCCAGGACATACGCCGGCACATGCTGGTTCTTGCCAGCGACTCCATGGAGGGTCGTAAAACAGGTGAATCCGGAATCACGAAAGCTGCTGATTACCTGACAGGTGAGTTTGAAAGATTGGGGCTCATCAACCCGGGAACTGCTGAGAACCCCTATATCCAGGAGTACCGGCTATTTCGGTCAGCATGGGAGGAATACTATTTTATACAGGGTACAGACACTATTCGTTCGGAACGGGATCTCCTGATCCAGGGTAGTGTTCCGGAAGTGACCGGTGAGTACGATTTCGTTTTTGCCGGATTCGGTATCGATCACCCAAAATATTCCAATTATAAGGATCTTGATGTGCAGGGAAAGATTGTACTCTATATAACCGGAGAGCCGAAGGATAAAAACGGGAAATATATAACAACAGGGAATTCTGTTTCTGGTTTCGGTAAATTCTCAAGCAACAAGGACTCCATTGCCTATTCCAGAGGTGCCATCTCAACAGTTCGGATTGATCCCTCCGATGAGACCGCCGGACGTATGATCCGGTCAGCAGCTGTTTACGGTCAGACCGGAATGATGTCACTTTCTCTTCAAAGCCCGCCGGGCCCGCAAACCCGAAGCTATGTTTACTCCACGGCTGATGCAGGAGCCAGGATCATGGGGATCACGAAGGAACAGTTAAACACAGCCATAGACGAGTTGAATTCCGGTAAGAAAACCTATACCCGCTGGTCGGGCCGGATCAGGATGAAAGCAGTGAAGTATCCTGATTTTTTTGTAGCCGAAAATGTTGCCGGAATTCTTGAAGGAACCGATCTGAAAGACCAGTTTGTCATTGTAACCGCCCACTTTGACCATCTGGGGAAAAGCACCGTCGGCATTCGTTACGGAGCTGACGATAACGCATCCGGAACCATTGGTATCCTGGAGGTTGCTGAGGCTTTCGTCAAGGCTGCAGAATCAGGTTACCGGCCTCGCCGTTCTATCCTTTTCCTCCCGGTTTCCGGGGAGGAAATCGGACTTCTCGGAAGTCGGTACTATGTTAAAAAACCAATTGTTCCGTTGGAAAAAACACATGCTGCCGTCAACATGGACATGATCGGTCGCAGGGATGCAAACCATAGCGATGAACAGAAGTATGTTTACCTGTACCTCTCGGGAGATGAAAACGGGTGGCTCCACCAAGCCGGACAGGCAGCATTAGCTCTTCTGCAGACTGACCTTAAGCCTGAGTTTCAGTTCCGGTCAACTTCAAAGCAATCCCTGGGAGGATCCGACCATATGTCTTTTGAGTCCGCAAAGGTTCCGGTTGCTTACTTCTTTAACGGATTGCATCCCGACTATCACAAACCTGCTGACACCTGGGACAAAATACTCTACGAACAGATGCAGGAGACTGTACGTCTGGTATTTACGTTGACCTGGGAGATCGCCAACTCCGACCGCAATTCATCAGAAGAATAAACACCCGGTGTTCCATCACATATTTTTGTAATTTGGTGCCTCAATTCCGGAAGGGCAATTCAATATTATTATGGCAAAAAAACTTACCTCAGAAGACCTGCGTCAGATTGCTGACCGGGGCATGAACCGGGAAACTGTGGAAAAACAACTGCTGAATTTCAGCCATGGTTTTCCACCTATCAAACTCGTTGCAGCAGCAACATCCAAGTATGGCATACAGCAAATCCCGCCCAAGCGGATTGATGAATTAATTGAGCTCTATACCTATTACTCCAGCAATCACAGGATTGTAAAATTTGTTCCTGCGTCCGGTGCAGCCTCCAGAATGTTCAAGCATCTCTTTGAATTCAGAAGTCTTTACCGGGGAACCAGTGAAAACCAGCTGGACTTTTTAAGGGATAAAGGACCCGATTCGGTTTACTATTTCTTTGAAAACATACAAGATTTCCCCTTTTTCCAGACGCTTCTTGATGCACTGGAAAACCGCGGCCTTGATTTCGAAACAATTATGGAAGAAAGCCGGTACGAAAAAATCCTGAACACCCTGTTGACTGAAAAAGGCCTTAATTACGGAAGCCTGCCCAAAGCACTGATTCCTTTCCATGATTATCATGGCGAGATCAGGACCGCCTATGCTGAACATCTTGTTGAGGGAGCCCACTATGCTAAAAGCGGGAACCACAACTGTCTGGTTCATTTCACTTCACTACCGCAAAATGTTGATCTGATGAAGGAACATTTCGCCGAACTTAAGAAAGCATATGAGGCTAAGTATAATGTTACCTACGATGTATCCTACAGCATCCAGCATCCATCCACAGATGTCATTGCCGTGGATGAGGAGAATAACCCCTTGAGGGACGAGAACGGCAAGTTGATTTTCAGACCGGGAGGCCATGGTGCCCTGCTGAAGAATCTTACTGAAATCGATGCGGACCTGATCATCATCAAGAATATAGATAATGTATGCCATGACCGCTGCAAGGAAGATACCTATAAATTTAAACAGTTGCTCGCTGGCAAACTGATTTCCTACCAGGAACAGATTTTTGCGTTTCTGAACGGGTTGGATCATTCAACTCAACCATCCATGAAAGTAATTGATTCCATCTGGGCTTTCGTTGAACATAAGCTCAGGGTAATTCCACCGGAGGGAAGTGAAAACTGGAAGAAGGATCAGAAGATTGAGTATTTGCGAACCAAACTTAACAGGCCAATCCGCGTTTGCGGCATGGTGGAGAATGAAGGCGAACCGGGAGGCGGACCTTTCTGGGTTAAAAACACCGATGGAACAACCTCACTGCAGATTGTGGAAGCTTCTCAAATAGACCGGAATAACCCCGAACAAGAAGCTATTCTTCAGAACTCCACTCATTTCAATCCTGTTGATATTGTATGCTCAGAGCGCAATTATAAAGGTGGGAAATTTGACCTGACCAGTTTTACCGATCCGGTTACCGGATTCATCAGCCAGAAATCATTGGATGGAAAGATCATCAAAGCACAGGAACTTCCCGGCCTCTGGAACGGATCGATGGCTAACTGGAATACCGTTTTTGTTGAAGTGCCACTTTCCACCTTTAACCCGGTTAAGATTATCAACGACCTTCTGCGTTCCGAACACAAAGAGCATAACTGACAGTATGGATGGTCAGCGAAAGCTGTTGGGACTGATCGGATTCCCGCTGAAGCACTCTTTTTCGCAGCGATATTTCACCGAAAAGTTTAACCGGCTGGGGCTATCCGGTCTTGAGTATCGGAACTTTGAGATGGAGAACATCAGCGCTCTACCGCTGATGATGGAGAATCATAAAGACCTGATCGGTTTCAATGTTACGATTCCTTACAAGGAGGCGGTTCTCGACTTTATGGATGAAATTGAAACTGAAGCACGGATTATCGGAGCCGTGAATGTTGTCAGGATTGACCGTTCCAAAGGATTTCCAAGGTTATCGGGCTATAATACGGACCGCATCGGCATCGATATAACACTGAATCAATGGGATTTACCAACGGGAATTAAAGCCATGGTCCTTGGTACCGGGGGATCCTCAAAAGCGGTTACCCATCAGCTCGCATCACGCGGTATCCCTTATCTTCAGGTATCCAGGAAAAGCAGTCCAACCGCAATTTCATACGCCGAACTGACTCCTGCGATGATTCATGATCATAAACTTCTGATTAACTGCACACCGGTTGGCATGTATCCCGATCCCGGGAATAAGCTGCCCCTTGCCTGGTCAGCACTTACCTCAGATCATTTCTTGTTTGATCTGATTTACAATCCGGATATGACCGGCTTCCTAAGAGAGGGCCTGGAGCACGGCGCTTCCATTCAGAATGGACTGCGGATGTTGCATGAACAGGCTGAAGCCTCCTGGCATATCTGGGCGCCTTAATCAACCCAGCCGGATCAGGTTTGGGAAAGGTGAGACCGGCTCCGTCGCAAAAAGCTCCGCCGGATAGTCAACCTGCGTCAGAAACAATCCGCATGCCGGGACCGAAATCCCGGCAGAAGACCGGTTCTTTTCCTCAAGGATTGCCTTTACTCTTGCGGGTTCAATTCTCCCCCTGCCTACTTCAACTAAGGTACCGACAGCAGCTCTAACCATGTTTCTCAGGAACCGGTCAGCCCGAATCCGAAAAACAAGGAATCCTGATATTTCTGACCAGGCTGCCTCTGTGACTGTACAAAAATTGGTCTTGACATCCGTATGCAATTTGCTCAGGCTAGTAAAATCCTGTTTTCCAATCAGGAAATGTGCTCCGGCATTCATGCTTTTCAAATCCAGCGCATGGGCCAGCTTCCAGGAAAAACTTGAATGGAAAGGCCCGCCCTGCGTATCAATAAGATAATGGTATGTGCGGGAGGACGCATTAAAGCGGGCATGAAGATCACTCTTAACCTGAACAATCCGGTCAATCCTGACAGTCGAATTCAGAAACCGGCGGAGACGATAGACCAGTTGGTCAGTGTCAGGAACTGCGTCAAGGGTATCAAAATGTGCGACAAAATGAGATGCATGGACTCCTGCATCGGTTCTTCCGCAACCGGTAAGGTTGACAGATTCCTTCAACAGGGTTGACAAGGATTTGTTAAGATATTCCTGAACGGTAGGATTGCCCGGCTGAACCTGCCAGCCGCTGTAGCCGGTCCCATCGAAGGCCAGTTCAATGAAATACCTGTATTTAGGGGCTTCTGAGGTTAACATACGTTAACAAAAATATCAAAAAATTAATACTCCTTTCTGCTACTTTCGGAGCGTTAAAAAGTATCAAAATATGAACTCTATCGACATCCGGCTCATAAATGAGAAGATCCAGCAGGAAAGTGGATTTGTTGAGATGATCACCCTGGAAATGAATAAGGTGATCGTTGGGCAGAAACATCTGATTGACAGTTTATTAATCGGTTTATTGTCCAATGGGCACCTATTGCTGGAGGGGGTCCCTGGCCTGGCTAAAACCCTTGCAATCCGGACACTCGCCAGTACCATTGATGCCGGGTTCTCTCGAATACAGTTTACGCCTGACCTATTGCCGGCCGACCTGATCGGAACGCAGATTTACAGTCAGAAAAGCGAAGACTTCGTTGTAAGGAAAGGACCCATTTTCAGTAATTTCATTTTGGCCGATGAAATCAACCGGGCACCCGCCAAGGTACAGAGCGCGCTTTTGGAAGCCATGCAGGAACGCCAGGTTACCCTGGGTGTTCACACCTATCCCCTTCAGGAGCCTTTTCTGGTTCTGGCCACGCAAAACCCTATTGAACAGGAAGGTACATATCCCCTTCCCGAAGCTCAGGTAGACCGGTTCATGCTTAAGGTAGTTATCAGCTATCCCAACAAGGATGAGGAAAGCCTGATCATCAGGCAAAATATGGCCAGGGAGTTTCCACGTGCAAATAAGATACTGAGTCCCGAGGCCATCATTCGGGCAAGAGAGGTGGTCAAGGAAGTTTATATGGATGAAAAGATTGAAAAATATATTGTGGACCTGGTTTTTGCCACACGCCAGCCTGAAGAATATAAACTACCTGAATACAAGAGGTATATTTCCTTCGGAGGAAGCCCTCGCGCCAGCATATGCCTGGCCCAGGCTTCAAAAGCCTTTGCCTTTATCAAACGCAGGGGGTATGTTGTACCCGAAGATGTCAGAGCGGTTTGTCATGATGTTCTTCGGCACCGGATCGGACTAACATATGAAGCTGAGGCAGAGGATGTTAAGGCCGATGATATTATCACAGGAATTTTGAACCAGGTGGAAGTGCCGTAGATAAGGCG
>Ga0154558_1149_pt1 | contig 14937 bp, 11 predicted proteins | sample RifGroF2_FD_105701 | JGI IMG/M metagenome (GOLD analysis project Ga0154558, IMG submission 105701) | Bacteroidetes bacterium GWF2_49_14 | reverse complement strand
AGAATTATCCACCGAGAATCGTTATAACTGAGTATACGCGCCAGCCGGGCATCGGAAACACCACATTCAACCTGCGGGTGGAAGCAACCGATGCTGAATTGGATCCACTCACTTTCAGCTGGGAGTCCGCCCAGGGAACCTTTGTCAAGGATGCCGGCAAAGCAGAAACTTCCTGGACCGCTCCGGTATCAACGAGCGACCAGAGCTACCGTATCTGGGTGACGGTTTCCGATGGCAACAGTGATGTTTCTGATACGCTTGAAATCCCGGTGGCTGCGGTCACTTATGGCAAGCTGACCGGTATGGTATATTTTACAGGAACCAAGGTACCGGTTTCGGATGCCATCGTTACCGTTGACGGTAAACGGGATACCGCCTCCTATGAAGGAGCATTTGAAATCGACGGGGTACGGTCAGGCCGCCAGACCATCACCGCCCAAAAGGCGGAATTCATTTCGGGATCGATCGATGTATTAATCCGTCAGGGCACAAATACAGCAAACCTGTTCATTACCTCCCCCCTGCATACCTCCCGGGTATACGGGCAGATTACCGGTAACCGCACCAACGAGCCCAAACCTTACCATACCGTGATCATCCTGAATCCTGACAACACCGAAAGCGAGCTTCTCAGCATCGCTAACGGAACCGGCAACTATTCTATCACAGGAATCCCAATGGGCTTGAGACGAATTGTTGTCAAGGATGATATCCGGGTCCGGATGGAAACCCTGATCTATTTCGAAGGAGGGGATAAGGAATTCAATTTTGCTATACCCGAGCCTTTTCAGTTCACCGATTCCCGGGATCAGCATGTCTATCAGGCCGTTAAGGTTTCGAGCCTGACCTGGATGGCTGAAAATCTGGCTTATCTTCCCAGTGTTGCCCCGGCCTTTACTCAGGGCGGGGTTTGGGTATACGGCTTTTCCGGTTTCGATGTGGACGCTGCGCGGGCTACGGAAAACTACAAAAAGTTCGGCGTTCTCTATGACTGGCCCACCGTCATGGCTGATACCCACGGGAATGGCCGCGATATCTGTCCTCCGGGCTGGCACCTGCCGGATGATGATGAGTGGAAAGCCCTGGAACTGGCCCTGGGAATGGATCCGACCGAGCTGGATTCGGTTGCATGGCGTTATACCGGTGAAGTCGGTAAAAAGCTGAAATTCGAATCCGGCTGGGATAATGACGGAAACGGCTCCAACACGTCGGGCTTCAGTGCCCTGCCTGCCGGTTACCGAACCTCCACCGGTATATTTATCGGGCTTTATAGCCATACAAACTTCTGGTCTTCAACCTCTTTTGACGGCGAAACCATCTGGCGCAGGCAGCTGGACCAGAACCATCTCGCGATCTGGCGGTATAATGAGTTTACAACCAACGGGTTTTCGGTGAGGTGTGTGAAAGATCGGTAGGTATCGTAAATCGTAAATACTCATGCGTTTCCTCGGTTTTATCCTTCTTCTGGCCTCCCTGGCATTTGTTCCGGGAACCCATGTTTCTGCTCCGGATACGGACCAGAATGTGATGTCGACTCTGTGGTATCAGAAATCCGGCGAGATGAGGGCTCTTTATTATCAGGCCTATAACCTCGCGGAGCTTCATATCCGCGAGTACCTGGCCGGGCCGAAAACTGAGAGGCCGGCCGCTGTAATTTTTGATATTGATGAGACGCTTCTCGACAACAGTCCTTCGGAGGGGCTGAACATCCTTGAGGGTAAAACATACAGCGCGGAACGCTGGCAAGCCTGGAGCGACAAGGCGTCTGCGCGCGCCCTTCCGGGTGCGGTGGAATTCTGCCGGTTTCTGGCCAGAAATGACATATCGGTCTTTTATGTATCAAACCGTCAGAACACGGAAGTAGTGTCGACACTGCTGAATTTGCAAAACAGAAATTTTCCTTTTGCCGACCGTAACCATATTTTTCTGAAGGAAGAAACCTCCAGTAAAGAATTTCGCCGGAGTAACATTGCGAAGAACTTCGATATCCTGATGTTAGTTGGGGACAACCTGGCCGACTTTGACATGATTTTCGAAGACCGTTCACAGAATTTTGGATTTAACACGGTCGACAGCCTCCGGAATGCGTTTGGAAAAAAATTCATCCTCCTTCCCAACCCGATGTACGGCGACTGGACCAAACCGCTGTGGGGGGCGAAGAAGAATCTCACACCGGGTGAATTGGCGGACTTTCGGAGGAGCCTGCTGGAAACCCAATAATTGGTTCGCTGCTCTCACTCATTAGCCTCCCGTTGGTCGGCTAATTGGCCAGACCCATCCCCTATGCCCCTATGCCCCCATGCCCTATGCCCGACAATCTTTCTTATTTCCAGAAAACTTCCCATCTTTAAAGGTTAGAATTACACTTAAACCTATCAATAAAATGAGTGAACCAAAAAAAATCGACCGCCGGAATTTCTTTGGCAAGATGGCCGTTGGTGCAGGGGCAGCAATAACGCTTCCCTACATCATTCCGTCAAGCGCCCTCGGCAAGGATGGCGCCGTAGCGCCCAGCAACCGGGTTGTTATGGGTTTGATCGGGTCGGGCTCCATGGGAACCGGAGACATGCATGAATTCATGGGTAAACCCGATGTTCAGATGGTCGCTGCCTGTGACGTTGACAAGCAGCACCGGGAAAGTGCCAAGGCAGCCATGGATGCCAAATACGGGAACAGCGATGCCCGCATTTATTCTGATTACCGTGAGTTCCTTGCACAGGAAAAGATTGATGCGGTGATCCTGGCCCTGCCTGATCAGTGGCATGGTATCATTGCTGTTGCCGCTGCCAACGCCAAACTCGACATTTATGGCCAGAAACCGCTGGCCCGGACGATCTGGGAAGGCAAAAAGATTATTGAGGCCGTTGAAAAGAATAATGTTATCTGGCAAACCGGTTCCTGGCAGCGCTCAGAAGCTCATTTTCACAGGGCCTGCGAACTGGTTATCAATGGACGTATAGGAAAAGTCAGTTTCGTGGAAGTTGGCCTTCCGGATGGCTCCCCAACCTATTCAGCCCATCCGGTTCAGCCTGTTCCTGAAGGACTTGACTGGGACATGTGGCTGGGGCCTGCCCCATCAGCCCCTTATCGCGGCGTATGCCACTGGGACTGGCGCTGGATCCTGGACTATTCGGGCGGACAGCTCACCGACTGGGCAGGTCACCATATCGATATAGCACATTGGGGACTCGGACTGGATCGTACCGGCCCGATTGAGATTGATGCCAGGGGAGTTTATCCCCGCGACGGCATTTTCGATGTTCCCGTTGAATACTCCATACACGCCAAATATGCCAACGGCATTGAGATGCATTACGCCAATGCCCGACAGGTGCCTCATGGGATGGGGGTTTGTTGGTATGGTGACAAGGGGTGGATTCATGTTGACCGTGGCGAGCGCCTTTTTGCCAGCGACCCGAAGATCCTTGAGGAAAAGATCGGTGACAATGAGATCAAACTTTACCGGAGCCTGAATCATACCCAGAACCTGATCGACTGCATCCGCAGTCGTGAGGAGACCATTACTCCCTGCCAGGTTGCTCATCGTTCCATTTCAGCGGCTCTGCTGGGTGAAATTTCCATGCTGACCGGACGGAAGATTAAATGGAATCCGGATACCCAGGAAATTATTGATGACCCGATGGCCAGCCGCCTGCTGAGGCGTCCGTTCCGCACTCCCTGGAAACTCGAAGGCAACTAATCCTAATCCGATCAAATCATGAAAAAACTGATATTCTCATTCCTGATGCTGGCCTTGATGGCCGGCGGAATTTTTCTCCTCCCCTCATGCAAGCAAAACCAGGCCGGGAAAGCCCCTTACAAGGCCTTGATTGTTACCGGACAGAATAACCACGAATGGAAAGCCTCAACCCCGATCCTCAAACAAATCCTGGAAAACTCAGGGCTATTCGCTGTTGAGGTGGCACAATCGCCGGAAGGTGGCAAGGATATGTCGAATTTTAAACCGGTATTCACCAAATATAACCTGGTTGTACTTGATTACAATGGGGATGCCTGGCCTGCTGAAACGCAAAAAAACTTTGAAAGCTACGTAGCCGGGGGCGGGGGCGTTGTGGTATATCATGCGGCCGACAATGCATTCCGTGAGTGGAAGGAGTACAACAAAATTATCGGCCTTGGCGGCTGGGGCGACCGGAACGAGTCCGACGGCCCCTATGTCCGCTGGCGCGACGGACAGATTGTCCGTGATACCATCGCCGGCCGGGGCGGATCGCATGGCAGGCAGCATCCATTCAGAGTTACCACACGTGAGCCTGAACATCCGATCATGAAAGGGCTTCCGGCCAACTGGCTGCACTCCATGGATGAGCTTTATTCTGAACTCCGGGGCCCGGCGGAAAACCTGACCGTTCTTGCCACAGCCTGGTCAGATTCTGCCAAAGGAGGAACCCATCAGCACGAACCTATCCTTATGACTGTAGGATACGGCAAAGGGAGGATTTTCCATACGGTCATCGGGCATGCCATGGGCGACAGCACACAACCTGCGATGGAGTGCGTCGGATTCATTGTTACTCTCCAGCGCGGCGCCGAATGGGCTGCAACCGGAAACGTTACCCAGGCGGTTCCATATGATTTCCCCCAGTTCAATACGGAAAGCAAATGGTCGCTTTTCAGGCCGTTGGAATTTGAAGAGATCCTGGCTAACCTGAAGAATTATCAGCCCGGTGACACCCGGTACAACCTCCAGGATCTTACCAATTATATCCGAAACAACAATGACGGCGGTGAGAAATATGCCAAACTGGAAACGGCACTTCTTCGTTATCTCCAGGGGACAGGAACAGCTGCATCCAAAAATTTTATCCTCAAGGAACTGAGCATCCATGGGACGGATAAGGCGCTGCCAGTGCTCAAAAAGCTGGAAAAGGATGAGGAGACTAAAGAGATGGCGAGGTTCGCATCCGAACGCATAACTTTGCAGTATAGTAATTAATAATTGGCTCGCTGCGCTCGCTAATTGGTTCGCTAACGCTCACTAATTGGCCCTACGGGCTAATTAGCGCGAAGCGCCAATTAACGAAGCGAAGCGGAGTCAATTAGCGACCGCAGGGAGCCAATAATAAATCGAAAATACGTAATACTACTATGTCAACGAGAAGAGATTTTGTAAAGACAAGCGCAACGGCTGCCGCGGCAGTTGCAGCCGTATCAGCCGTACCCGGTGCGATCAGTTGTGCCAATCAGGCCAACAACAAACTGGTGATCGGTGTGATCGGGATCAACGGAATGGGTTTTTCCGATGTGAAAGCCTTCCTTAAACAGGAAAACGTGGAATGTGCGGCAATCTGTGATATTGACCAGACCGTTCTGAATAAGCGGACCGGAAATATCGAGGAATTGCAGGGGAAAAAACCGGAGGTTTTCAACGATTACCGCAAGCTGCTCGAACGCAAGGACATTGACGCTGTAATTATCGGAACGCCTGATCATTGGCATGCCCGTATCATGGTGGATGCCTGCGATGCCGGAAAACACGTGTATGTTGAGAAACCCATGGCCAACACCATTTATGAAGCCTTTCAAATGGAAAAAGCCGGCCGCCGTTACAAGAAAGTGGTCCAGGTCGGCCAGTGGCAAAGGAGTGATCCGCACTGGAACGATGCTTTTGCTTTTGTCCAGTCAGGTAAACTGGGTAAGGTGAGGACCGTCAAGGTATGGTGCTATGAATCCTGGCTGATGCCCCCCGGACCGGTGCCCGACGAGAACGTTCCGGACGGAGTCAACTACGATATGTGGCTCGGACCGGCTCAAAACCGTCCCTTTAACCGCAACCGGTTCCATTTTAATTTCCGCTGGTTCTGGGATTATGCCGGAGGTCTGATGACAGACTGGGGCGTACATCTCCTGGATATGGCTCTCGCAGGAATGCAGGCCGAACTGCCGAAATCAGCCATGAGTTCGGGCGGGAAACTGGCTTTTCCTGAAAGCCCTATTGAAACACCTGATACACAACAGGTTATCTATGAATATGACGGATTCAACGTAATCTGGGATCATGCCATGGGCATTGGCAACGGTGACTGGCGGCGGGATCATGGCGTGGCCTTTATCGGCAATAACGGAACCCTGATTGCAGATCGCGGTGGCTGGGAAGTGGTTCCGGAACAGGGCAAGGACGGTCCTCTCGTTCAGGAGGTAGTTCGCATCCCGGGTACGGGTCAAGGACTGACACTTCATGTGCAGAACTTTATCGAATGTATCAAGAAAAATGAGCGTGAAACCAATGCCAATCCCACTATCGGCAGAGCTGTTGCAAGTATGGCCCATATGGGCAACATTGCATTTAAAACCGGTCAAAAGATCTATTGGGATCCGGAAAACGAGAATTTTAAAAACAACCCGGAAGCCAGCCGACTGATCACACCGGTTTACCGTGATCCATGGAAACTGCCGAACGTCTAAACAATGGGAAACACCCGTCGTAAATTTTTAACCGACAGCCTGAGTCTGGCTGCCGGGGCCGGACTGGCAGGAGTTCTTCCTGCCAGCATTGGTCTTCAGGGCTGTACCACACGAAAAAACCCAGGCGATCCCATCCGCATTGCACTGATCGGCTGCCGAAACATGGGCTTTACCAATGCCTGCAGTTTCATTGAACAACCTGATTGCCGGCTGGCAGCCCTGTGTGACATCGATAAAAACATCCTTGATTCACGCGCTGCTGATATCCAGAAATATGCGTTTGACAAAAAAATCGATGTTCCAAAATTCGATTTGTATGGCGATTTTAGAAAAGTCCTCGACCGAAAGGACATTGATGCCGTCATTGTGGCAACCCCCGATCACTGGCATGCCCTGATCACCACTATGGCCTGCCGGGCCGGGAAGGATGTTTATGTTGAAAAACCCGCGGCCAACTCAATTTTTGAGGTCAATCAGATGGTAAGGGCAGCAAGGCGCTATAAGCGGGTGGTCCAGGTTGGGCAATGGCAGCGGAGCGGCCTCCACTGGCAGGATATGGTAGATTACATCCGGTCGGGCAAACTCGGAAAGATCACCCGGGTGGAAACCTGGCGTTATGGCGGAAATCCGGTGCCCAAAGTTCCGGACAGCCCTGTACCTGCGGGTGTCAATTACGACATGTGGCTCGGTCCGGCACCACTGCGGCCGTTCAACCAAAACCGCTTCCATTACAATTTTCGCTGGCATTGGGATTACGCCGGAGGAAAAATGACGGATTGGGGAGTGCATATGATCGATATGGCTCTTTGGGCTCTTGACCTGAAACATCCCAATACTATCTCCGCTACCGGCGGTAATTTGGTGTTTCCAGATGATGATATGGAAACCCCTGATACCCTTACGGTTACCTATCGGTTCGGGGAACTGGAACTGATCTGGGAAAATAATTTCGCATTGCAGACAAATGCCTACGGTTTTGATCACGGTGTTGCCTTTCATGGTGAAAACGGTGAGCTCCGGGCTAACCGTTCCTACTGGGAAATCTATCCGAAAATGGTCAACGGAATCCCGGCCATTGAGCCGGTCAACCGGAACATGAATGCTGGAAATGACCTCCGCCTGCATATCAGGGATTTTCTGGATTCAATCCGTAACCGAAATTTTGAAACTGCAGCTAATATTGAGATCGGCCGTGATGTAGCCATCGTGGCGCATCTGGGCAATATAGCTTACCGAACCGGCAAGGAGCTCCACTGGAACGGTGAAACCGGATATTTTAACGAACCGGAAGCGAATGCCCTGCTCAAGCCAAATTATCGTAAACCATGGGAATTAAACAAACTATGAACAAAACACTCTTACTATCCGCAGCCATCCTGCTTTTCAACCTTCCTGCCTCCGCACAGGATCCTAAAGAGTCCGAAGACTGGTCGCGAAAACCGGTGATTATAACCCCCGGCTGTCGTTCTTCGGCACCTTCTGATGCCATCATACTATTTAAAAATGGCAGGGACCTCGACAATTGGACATCCCGCAGCGGGCCGGCCAAATGGAAAACAGGGTTTAAAAAAATGAAGGTTAACGGTACGGGAGATATCCTTACCAAAGAGAAATTCGGCAGCTGCCAGCTGCATGTTGAATTCCGATCACCGGCCAAAATAGTGAGCGAAGGCCAGGGACGCGGAAACAGCGGAGTATATATTCAAACCCTGTATGAAGTTCAGGTACTGGATTCCTACAACAACGAAACCTATTATAACGGTCAGGCCGGTTCCCTTTACAAACAGTCGGCGCCGTTGGTAAACGCTTCGAAGAAACCCGGAAAATGGCAGGTTTACGACATCGTATTCCATGCTCCGGTATTTAATCCGGATGGCACGGTGGATAAACCCGCTACCGCTACCGTTTTCCATAACGGGGTTTTAATCCAGGATCATTTTGAGCTCAAGGGACCAACCGTTTATGCGGGATATCCGAAATACCAGGCACATGGAGACATGCCCCTGCTCCTTCAGGATCACGGGAATCCGGTGCAGTACAGGAATGTGTGGATACGGAAATTGTAAAAAAGACGGACGACAAATGAAACGCAGAGAATTTATTAATACAACCGGCCTTGCGGCAGCCGGATTGGCCGCCGCACCCGGATTGCTGCAATCGTGCAGCAAGGAACCCCGGTTTCAGATATCGCTCGCTCAGTGGTCGCTTCATCGTGCATTGAGCGGAGGAATGCTTGACAATCTCGAGTTTCCGGTTAAGGCCAAGCGCGATTTCGGCATTACCGCAGTTGAATATGTCAGCACCTTCTTCAATGACCTGGAGCAAGATCCGAAATATCTTACCGAATTAAAGCGAATTACCGATTACCATAAGGTTACCAATCTTCTCATTATGGTTGATGGGGAGGGTAATTTAGGCGAAGATACTCCGGAAGTAAGAACCCGGACGGTTGAGAACCATCAGAAATGGGTGGATGCCGCACTCTTTCTGGGATGCCATTCCATCCGTGTTAATGCCGGTGGCCCGGGAGATGCTGAAACCCTGGCCGGAAACGTTATTACCGGACTCACCGAGCTTGGCGGCTATGCAAGAAACAAGGGTATTAATGTCATTGTTGAGAATCATGGAGGATTTTCTTCAAACGGTAAATGGCTCAGTGGTGTAATACAAAAGGTAAACATGCCCAATGTGGGAACCCTCCCTGATTTTGGAAATTTCACCATCAGCGAAACGGAGCAATACGACCGCTATCTGGGAATGGAGGAACTGATGCCCTTCGCAAAAGGGGTCAGTGCCAAATCGCATGATTTTGACGGTGACGGAAACGAAACTACGATCGATTTCGCCAGGATGATCAGGATTATCAGGAAATCAGGCTATCGCGGATATATCGATGTCGAGTATGAAGGTGACAAGTTCACTGAGGATGAGGGCATCATGCTCACGAAAAAGTTGCTGGAACGATTGATATAAATTTGTTCCCGTCGGGGCGCACCGCGTGCGCCCTTGCTGAAAATAGTACGAGGCAACACGGGCGCACGCGGTGCGCCCCGACGGGAACGAATTAATGGTCAAAGGCCGCGTCGAACGCGCGGTCCGATGCCGGAAAATCAATCGAATTAACGTACTCGCAAGCTTCGGCAGCACCGTGCTCCCGGTCCATGCCACTGTCCTCCCATTCAACCGATAGCGGTCCGTAGTATTTAATCCGGTTCAAAGCCCTTATAATCTCCTCAAATTCGATATTTCCGCGGCCCAGGCTCCTGAAATCCCAGTAACGGCGCCGGTCGCCGAAATCCAGGTTGCCGCCGAACACCCCGGCTTCAGTGGGGAAAGGCGACCACCCCACATCTTTCATATGGACATGGAAGATTCGGTCGGCAAACTTGTAAATGAACCCGATATAGTCCACACCCTGATAGCCGAAATGGCTCGGGTCGAAGTTGAAGCCAAAGGCAGGATGATAATCGACCGCTTTCAGCGCCTGTTCTGCAGTGGCAATATCGAAAGCGATCTCCGTGGGATGCACCTCCAGGGCGAATTTTATTCCCAGTTTCTGATATTCATCCAGAATGGGTTTCCAGCGGCGTGCAAAATCTGCAAAACCCTCCCCGATCATGTCCGCAGTAACCGGCGGAAATGAGTAATTAAGATGCCATATGGAACTGCCCGTAAAGCCACAAACCACCTTTACACCCATTCGTTTGGCTGCATGGGCGGTCCGGATTACCTCGTCCGCGGCCCGCTGCCTTACCCCTTCGGGCTCCCCGTCGCCCCAGATATAATCCGGCAAAATTGATTTATGACGGATATCGATCCGGTCACAAACGGCCTGGCCCACGAGGTGTGTGGAGATGGCCCAGGTCTTGAGCCCGTGCTTTGCCAGAATAGCCTTTCGCCCATCACAGTATGCCTGATCGGCCTTATCTACTTCAAAGTGATCGCCCCAGCAGGCAAGCTCCAGTCCGTCATACCCGAAGTTTGCTGCCTTTTCGCACAGTTTCTCAAAGGATAAATCTGCCCACTGGCCCGTGAATAAAGTAACTGGTCGTCCCATAGATATTGACTTAATGATTGGATTAACCAAAATTATCTATTTTTAAGTTCAGAAACTAAACCATTTCAAAATGAATACGAAAGAATACAATGCAAAACGGCTGTTCTGGATGAGTTGTGTGGCTCTCGTTGTAACTGCAATGACTTTTGCCATCCGGGCCCGGCTCGAGCTGGTTTGGGAAGGGGAATTCAGCCTGACCGCCAAGAACCTTGCACTGGCCATGGCTCCGGCCTTTTGGGGCTTCACACTCGCTCAGTTTATCGGAGGACCATTTGTTGACCTGATCGGAATGAAGCGATTCGTTCGCCTGGCCTTTTTCCTCCATGTCGCCGGTATTGTCATCACAATTTTTGCCCGCGATTTCTGGACCCTGTTTATCGGCACCCTGTTTATCGGGGTAGGTAACGGAAGTGTTGAAGCAGGCTGCAACCCGCTGGTCGCTTCCATTTTCCCGAATTCCAAAACAAAAATGCTCAACCGGTTCCACGTATGGTTTCCGGGAGGTATTGTCATCGGGAGTGTGGTATCCTACCTGATCATGGATGTTCTTGAACTTCCCTGGCAGCTTCTCGTGGGCACCCTGATACTTCCGCTGATCGCTTACGGTATTCTGATGTTCGGCCAGCAATTCCCGAAAACCGAACGCGTTGAAATGGGAGTTTCCTATTCGCAGATGTGGAAAGCCATTGTCAAGCCGCTCTTCCTCATCATGCTCTTCTGCATGCTCCTGAGTGCTGCCACGGAGCTGACCACAGGCCAGCGGATCAGCTCACTGCTTGAAGGCACGGGTGTTGCTCCTATACTGGTTCTCGCTTTTATCAATGGCATCATGGCAGTGGGTCGCTCCTTTGCCGGGCCGATCGTTCACCGGTTGAATACCACCGGCATGCTTTTCTTCTCGGCCATCGTCAGTATGATCGGCCTCCTCCTCATGAGCTATGTGAGCGGCGGATTCCTCACCTTCCTGGCTGCCGGGGTTTTTGCTATCGGGATCTGCTTTTTCTGGCCCACCATGCTGGGATTTGTATCTGAAAACATACCGGAAAGCGGCGCCCTCGGCCTCTCCATTTTCGGCGGTGCCGGGATGCTTTCCACCTCGATATTCCTCCCGATCTCGGGTTGGTTCACCGACAGCGCCTTCACCGGCCAGGAGATTCTACGATATACAGCCATCCTTCCTGCTGTCCTGATCGTTCTCTTCGCCATTGTTTTCACCACCATGAAAAGAAAAAAAGCCTGATATGAAGAGATTTCAATGGGGAATGATCGGCGGTGGGAAAGGCGCCTTTATCGGCGGCGCCCACCGCGTAGCCGCGAAAATTGCCAATTCCTTTGAACTGGTGGGCGGGGTTTTCGACATAGATTTTGAACGCGCCAAAGAGTTCGCCGCTCAGGAAAATATAGATTTAAAGAGGGTTTACCCCGATATTGATTCGTTCATCCGGGGAGAATTATCCCTTCCGGCAACCGACCGGATTACGGTTGTCACAATTGTGACACCAAACTATCTGCATTATGATCATGCAAAAAAACTCCTCCGGAACGGATTTCACGTGATTTGCGAAAAACCGGTAACCCTGACTTCTGCTGAGGCACTTGAGCTCAAGGAGCTGGTTGAAAAAAACAAGCTGGTTTTTGCACTGACGCACACCTACACCGGGTATCCGATGGTGAGGGAAATGAAGCGGCGGATCGAAGCCGGGGACATCGGGTCGCTGCAGCGCGTGGATGCCCAGTACCTTCAGGGCTGGATCAACCCGATCATTCACGGCGGCGAAGCCAAACTGGCCGTGTGGAGGCTCGATCCGAAAGTGGCCGGCATCAGCTCCTGCATGGGTGATATCGGAGTGCATGCCTTTAATATGATTGAGTATGCTACCGGTCTGAAAGTGAAAAAGGTCCTTGCCGTTTTAAATGCCCTGAAACCTGAAAATCCCCTTGACCTGGATGGAAACGTCCTGCTCGGGTTCGATGAGAACCTGACCGGCGTGATCCGCTCCTCTCAGATCGCCACGGGTGAGGAAAACAATTTACAGATCAGTGTTTACGGAACAACCGGCGGCTTCCACTGGGAACAGGAGAATCCGAATGTCCTGAAGATGTTCCATGAGGGTGCTCCCTATGAAATCATAACACCCGGATACGGATACCTGACCCCATTTGCCCAGGAGAGCCATGTGCTGCCTCCTGGCCATCCGGAAGGGATCTATGAGGCTTTTGGCAACCTTTACAAAGGTGCCGCCAAAGCGATCAGGGGAGAAGAAACGGTTCCGGGCCAGTTCCCCGGTATCGACGACGGAGTGAGAGGGATGCTGTTTATCGAGTCGGCCGTGAAGTCGAATACAGAGGGAAATGTTTGGGTGTCCCTGTAGGGGCGAGCCGCGCTCGCCCGTTTACAATGTAGGGGCGAGCCGCGCTCGCCCGTGCTGACATAGTAATAATCCCGCATTGATAAACGTGGATCTTTCTTTTTGGCGCAGAGTTTATGAAAATTTCGTTGGTTATACCGTTGTACAATGAGCAGGAGCTGATCGGTGAACTGGTTCAGCGATCGGTTGCGGCGTTGAAGGGCATAACGGACGATTTTGAAATTTTGTTTGTCGATGATGGGAGCCGTGATCTTACTCTCCGGCGGCTCCTGGAGTACCGGTCGGTTGAGCCACGCATCAAGGTCCTGGAGCTCTCGAAAAATTTCGGTCACCAGGCAGCCTTCACAGCCGGCCTCTCCCTTGCCAAAGGGGAGTTTGTCGCCATGATGGACGGGGACCTGCAGGATCCGCCTGAAAGAATTCCGGAAATGTTCGGAATGCTCCAATCGGGTGACTATGATGTGATCTACGCAAAAAGGACCAACCGGGTCGACTTCAGCAGCCGCAACCTTCAGGCCTTGTTGTTTCACAAGAGCTTTACCCGAATGAGCGGCCTTTCCGACATGGACAAGACCGGAAATTTTTCCATGATGAACCGTGCTGCTCTCTCGGCCCTATTGCAGTTTTCCGAAACCACCCGGTATATGCCGGGACTCAGGAGCTACATCGGATACCGGCAGGGATTCATCCTTTACAACCGGGATGATAGGCTCCGGGGTAAATCCAAAATGAAATGGTCAAAACTGCTGGGACTGAGTTCTGATGCCATCTTTTCGTTTTCCAAGCTTCCGATCAGGATTTGCCTGTACCTCGGTCTTACCGGTATTATTGTTTTCTTTATCGCCGGAATTTATACGCTCATCGCCAAAATCGCCGGGTTTGCCATCATTGGCTGGTCATCCACCCTGTTAAGCATCTATTTTCTGGGTTCCATCCAGCTCACTTTTCTTGGTGTGCTTGGCGAATACATCTATCGGATTTACAAGGAAATCCAGCGGCGCCCCCTCTACCTGGTCAGAAAATTCAACGAATAATGCTCCGCGGAATACCCTTGAGCTCCTTCCCTATGCCCTCACGCCCCTATGCCCTTAAGCCCCTCTTTGTCTTTGCCTGCATCCTGCCCTTCTTACTCCTGCCGGTTCTGAGCCTAAGCAGCGGCATATCCGGAGACGAGCCGGTTCATCTGGCCCATGCAGAAAAGGTATACCAATATTTTGCAACTCATGGAGCCGATCGGGCCGCCCTGAATACTCCTGAAACATACCTCAAGTATTACGGACAGTTTGCCGATGACCTGAGCTACCGGATCCAACGGCTATTAAATTCCGATGATCCGTATCTCATCCGGCATCTCCTGAACGCACTTTTCGGCGCCCTGACCATCCTGTTTTCCGCCCTGATCGCCTATCATCTGGCAGGACACCTGGCGGGAATCCTGGCGGTTTTGTTCCTTCTCCTCTCTCCGGTTTTTCTGGGACATACCTTTAACAACATAAAAGACATTCCCTTTGCTCTGGGCTACGTGATGACCCTGTTTTTCCTGCTGCGCTTCCTTCAGCTCCTGCCGCAAATCCGTTTGCTCCCGATTGCCGGAATGATCCTTGGGACGGCTTTCAGTCTGTCAGTCAGGGCGGGCGGCCTGCTCCTTTTCCCGATAATCCTCACCTTCACGGCCATTCAGGGATGGAGGCTCCGGCCTCACGGCCGCACTGAACAAAATAAGTTCGGGCTCAGGCTGGCCGCTTCTTTGGTTCTGATTGTCTGCCTGGGATGGCTGACCGGCATTCTCGACTGGCCCTATGCCAGGCTCTCACCGGTGACCAATACACTCAGGGCTCTCGCAATGATGACACGATACAACGTAAGCATCAGGCAGCTTTTTGATGGTCAGCTGATCTGGTCCGAAACCATACCCTGGTTTTACGCACCTAAATACCTGCTCATTACCACCCCCGAAACCATTCTATCCGGCCTTCTTTTCTTCTTATTATCTTTCTTTCGCCTCTCGCCTTTCTCCTTTCGCCTTCCTGCGATTAAAAAGCATATCCCCCTGATTGCCATACTTTTCAGTGCCATCTTCCCGCT
>Ga0154558_1106_pt1 | contig 15002 bp, 9 predicted proteins | sample RifGroF2_FD_105701 | JGI IMG/M metagenome (GOLD analysis project Ga0154558, IMG submission 105701) | Bacteroidetes bacterium GWF2_49_14 | reverse complement strand
CGAACCTCAAACCCTACACCCCGAACCTCAAACCCTACACCCCAAACCCCAAACCCCGCACCCCACACCCTACTCCTTTATGCACCGCAGGTAGAAATACCCGTCCATGTCGCCCCACCGGAAATCGACACCGTCATAATTCCAGGTCAGCCCGGCATAAAACTGTGACAGACTGGGCTCCAGGTGCGGCCTGTAGGTTAAGGACAGGTACCGGACCTCCATTTTCATACGTTCGAAATAGAAAATGGCAGTGGAATCCCCGGTTACTTCGTCGATTAACCATTCAATGTGTCCAAAACCGAAAAGCTGTGCATTAAATCCCAAAGAGCCGCCAACCGCCATGGATTCCCTGCCTCCTGTTGCCGGGACCTTTTTTTGCAACACTTCCCAGTCTTCGCGGGTGGGTATCCTCCAGCCGTCAGGACAGATCTGCTTTCCGGCCCGGGTAAAATAAATCGACCGGATTCCCTGGTAAAGGGATCCGTACCGGTCACATCCATCCTCCGATTCCTGCCAGCACTTTTGCAGCAAAGGTATATCCATCTTGGGGTTGGTGCGATAGTCGAGGTTGTCCGACATCCACCACTGTTCCCCGATTTTTACCGTGCCGTAATACTTTCCGTTGCGCTTGTCAATGATATAGCCGGTTTGATTGGGATGCTCCGATACTTTAATCAGCCGGGATGTTTTTCCCATTTCTCCGCCGGCATCCTTGGCCTGGAGGGTGAGTTTGTAATCACCCGGACTGGTATACTGATGGAACAGGAACTTATCGTAGCTCCAGTCGGTATCCCAGATCCCGTCCCCGTCAAAATCCCAGCGGATGAGCATCTCCGACGGCGACGTGCGATCGTCAATTGAAGCCCAGGCATCGATGTAAAACTGAGTGGTGATGTTTCCGAAAGGAGTAGAAAGGTTGATCCCCGGCTGGGGCGGCTTGTTTTCATCGTAAACATAAAGGTCTTTCGATAAACTGTTCTGCAGGCCGAACTGATCGGCTACCGTCAGCGTTACGGTCTGCTCCCCTTTTGCCCAGAAAACATGATCAAACCCCGGACTTTCCCAGGGTCCGAAGATCATCTCGTTTCGGATATCCCAATGGTAACTGAAGATTCGGCCGGTATCAGTTTCATGGCGTGTGGCGGAGGCATCAAACAGGAAAGTATCCTTGACGGTATTGTTTTTTGATATCCAGGTAAAATCAACCCGGATGAGCGTATCCCGCCGGTGGACTGAAACCGGAATCACCACATCGGCATGCCTGAAGGTGGGATCGGTCACCTGGAGCCTGATATTCCATATCCTTGGTACCTTAAATATATGTGAGATCTGTGGAGTGGTCAATGACTCCGTATCCCAGATTCCGTCGTCTTCCCAATCCCACCGGTACCGGAGGGTTGAAGCCGGGTCCTCGTCATCGCTTGTCAGGCTTGCATCCAGGTTAAAATTGGTAAGGAAATTCCCCTCAGGAGGATCAATGGAGAACCTGGGTTGCGGGGGAGAGAATCCTTGTTTAACCCGGATCACCCTGCTTAAAATAACCCTTTGTCCGTCCTGGGTCAGGATCTCTGAAAGTACGGAATGATTTCCCGGTTTAAGAAACCGGTGCGACGCCGAGGTGGTTACAGAGAATGGGGTATCCCACACTGAATCCCCATTCCAGTCCCAGCGGACAAAGAAGGCTTCCCGTCCTTTCGGGGCATTGGTAACCCTGGCCTCAAAACCGAAAATATTTGTAGTAACCCCGCTGTCAGGTTTTACCGTGAAATCAGTTTCCGGTTTCCAATCCTGATAGTCTTTGTCGCACCCTGCAAGGATGAGGCAGGAAAGCAAACCGGTCAGAATGGTTTTTTGAAGCTTCATCGGGGTTCTGGTTACTGGAAAATGATGTTTTTCGTAAAAGATTTTCCCACCTCAACGTCAACCCAACCCATCGTCCACCAGATGCTGAGGTTCCCACCCGGAAATCCGGCATACATGCAGGTGTCACCTCCGGCTGAGCAGGAAATTCCGGCCTGATAGAAATAGCGTCCCGGAAGGAGGGTAAAGGAATAGGTCTGCTTCAGATCAGATACGTTTGCCGCACTGACAAACTGTTTCCGGTAAAGGCTGTCGGCCGTACAGGCCAGGCTCAGGTCGATCCTGTGCAGGTTTTTGTCGGATACGTCCAGGTCAGGGATTTCAAATTCGAAAACAATGGTTCCGTGAGTCGGCTTATATAACTCTGAGTCACCGGTGGTGCCGGGATCTCTTGGATCGCATGCGGCCATTACCAGAGCGGAGATCAGAAAAAAGCAGATTTTACTTTTCATGTCATTGCCCCCTGCTGTCTTTAAAGTTAAGTTTTGCCGTTACTGCGCCATGGGCCAGCTCATCAATGGTGACGTTTGAAAGTTCAAGGTTGCTCACCCTGGAAACCGCTCGGGATGAGAAGATCCCGATCCCGTTGATCAGGTTTGAATAATCCCCGAAGTTGGTAAAGTTGGTGCCGCTTTCCATGGCGGATTTGTACAGGAAGGAGAGATCGAGCCCGCCGGATATCATGATAAATTCTACAGAAATAACTTTTCGGCTAACGTCTTGTATAACAGGTATTTGTTGGGTCATATCCTTAAAAAACTGCTGTCCCCCCAAAACATGATCCAATAATTGGTCGGTTCGGAGGTCATAGATGCCACCGCTCGAATAATCGGCTGACTTGAACTGATTTCCCGAGGCGGAGGAGTCCTGGTAATGGATTCTGAAAATGCATTCATACACGCCCGAATATTCCCCCGGGTACCATCGGATCATGTATGGCTGGCCGGCTTCAAAATTAATTTTACGGAACGGAATCGGAGCAGGATCAACCAGTGTGGGAAGCCCGTGTGCCGTGGTTCTTCCCGAAACCATTTTACCCAAATCAGGAAAATAGACATACAGTTGATATTGGTTTCCCGGAACCGGACTGAATTCCGATGAATAAACGGCCATACCCTCTGCCGGGAAAAATCCCGAATCTTTAGCAAGGGAGTAATCAGGTGAGAATGAGAAGGTTTTTTGCAGGCCGGATCCGGAATACTCCTCGATATAAACCTCATATTCTTGTTTCCATATCAATGAATCTGCCTCCGGTGGCCGGGCCATCAGAGTGGAATCCCCGATATAGCTCCGACCCAGCCGTATATGCTGGATCGAACTCCCGGGATCCAGGAGGCAGTATACCACCGGCACGGAGTCGCCCCCCGTATAAAGGCTGACCTCATTGTTGCATGCGGCCAGTAAAATCATGGCAAGTGTAAAACCGAGTTTTTTCACCGATAAAGTCTTGGGGGGACTGATCAAAGGTACAAATAATTCGAAATGCGAAAAGAAAATGACGGATGACCGATGACAGATGACGGATGTAAAGCAGGTCGACCGTCATCGGTCGTCCGTCATCGGTCGTCCGTCATCAGTCGTCGGTCATAAACAAATACCCCTTCCCCTTCAGCGTCTGAATCTGTATCCCCGGATCTTCTTTCAGATATTCACGAAGTTTCCGGATATACACGTCGAGGTTTCGAGAATTGAAGAATGAATCATCGCCCCATACCGAAAGCAGGAGCTCACGGCGGTCGGTTACCCGGTTTGGTGCGGAAGCGAGTATGCTGAGGACCTGCATGTCCCTTTGCGAGAGCCTGATAATACCGGATGGGGCATGCAGCTCGTACCGGCGGGGATAGAAACGGTATTTACCAATCAGGATCTCCTCCCTGTTTTCGGCAGGCCGCTGGCCCATACCGGTTCTCAACTGCAGCTGGTTGTGGATCCTGACGACAAGCTCCTCCATGCTGAAAGGCTTGCGGATATAATCAGTCCCACCGGCATCGAATCCTTTGACAAGATCGGCTGTCTCGGTTTTGGCCGTCAGAAAAATGATTGGCAGGGCAGGGTAGAGAGAACGGATCTGGCGGCAAAGGGTATACCCGTCGATGTTAGGCAGCATGATGTCGACGACACAGATATCGGGGCTAAACCGGCTAAACTGATTCAAAACAGCCGCGCCATCCATCTCCCAGAGCACATCAAAGCCCTCTGATTCCAGGGATTCGGAAACGATTTTTCCAAGAAACTGCTCATCTTCAATATAGAAAACCTTGATTTTCATTTCTGTACGGGAAAGCAAAGAGTAAACATACAGCCTTTATCCAGATTTTTCAGGCTGATTGTACCCCCGTGCTGTTTCATCACCTGCTGTGCAAAGGTGAGCCCAAGGCCATATCCCTTGATATTGTGCCTGTTGTTACCGGGTATCCGGAAAAATTTCTCGAAAATCCTGGAGTGGTATTCTCTGGGTATGCCCGGACCGTTATCCGCGACGGACAGGAAGGTATTGTCCCCTGATGAGTGAATCCTGATATGAACTTCGGCACCAGGGGAGGCATATTTAAGGCTGTTGTCGATCAGGTTTACCAAAACACTGCTGATGTAGAGCTTGTCACCAGAGATGCCGGATGCATTACCATCATTTTCGAATTCAAGGCGGGCGCCTTCTAATTCAGCCCGGAGTTCAAAACCTTTAAGAACCTCCTCAACCAGGTCATTGAGGTTAACGGTTTCGGCGTGGGGCATACCGTTTTTCTCTTCCAGGAGCGATTGGTCGAGAACTCGGGAGACCAGCTTCTCCAGACGGTTCATTTCAATGGAAGCCATGTTCAGGTACTCTGCGGTTTTTACCGGATCCATTAGCCTGTCGGATCTTTGGAGGGCTTCCAGGGCAACCTTCACCGTGGCAACCGGTGTTTTCAGCTCGTGGCTTATATTCCCGACAAACTCATTCCGTAGTGCATTCAGCACCAACTGCTTTTTAAGGCTCAGAAAAGTGATCACAAAGGCTGACCCGGTCAGCAGCAGTAAAATCAGGCTAAAAGCAATCTGGCCTGATATCTTCCTGATGATCAGTGGACTAAACCGGCCAATCCGGGCCACCGGAAAACTGGCCCATTCAGGTCCCTGCAGGACAATGGCCTTTTTTTTCTCGGTTCGGACTAACGAATCCGGATGGCCGATCCAGGTGTATGTGACTGGAATCCCTTTCCGGGAAAGACGCTCGGCAAAAACGGATTTAAAAAGGATGGTATCGGGTTCACCGGGAAAAATTCCCTGATAATGAGCGTCTGAAGGAATGGAGTCCGATGTCTGCGCAATGAAAAGTTTTACGGATCTGAGCAGTACATCTTCTTTGCTGGTGATCGTTACAACCGCATTGGTGTGGGAAAGGGTGTCGATTGAGGCCCGATGCCTGAGGCGGATGGCGGGATTCACAACTTTATTGATAAGAAGGCTGTCGAAAACCTGTCCCTGGGATTCATCATATTGACCTATAAGCTCTTGGGTCAGTACTTGTTTTTCCTCCCGGTACTGGTAGATGAGCCATTGGACAACAAAGACACTAAGTAATAGCTGACTGAATATCAGTAGTAAACCTAACCAGACAATTTTTTTACTGTTTTTCATATTATGATCCTGCTGCAAATTTACCCTCACATTTCTAATACTTTGCAGTCATTAACCTTAATTAACCTTAATTTATGAGTGGTTAACCATCCTGTTTTGACCCGATGCCTACTTTTGAATCGAAATTAACTGAGAAAAAAAATGAAAACTACTGTATTGCTTTTAGCCGGAATCGCAATGTTTCAGATTGCATCCGCACAGAATGAGGTAAAGAAGGCTGTTGCCGGAACTGTTAAGTATGAGGAAACAATCAAGCTGGAAATACACCTTGAGGGTGATGGTGCCCAGTTTGCCAACATGCTTCCGAAAGAGAGGAAATCGAATAAGATTTTAATCTTCAATCAGGATGCTGCCCTTTACACCAGTGACAAGGCAGCTGCCGAGGATGAGAATATGGCGCTTGAAGGGGAAGGCGGGATGATGCATATCCGTATGATGGAACCGGATAACAAAATGTTTACAGACCTGAAAAACAAAAAACAGTTAGAACAGCGCGAATTCATGACCCGCATGTTTCTGATCGAAAGCCAGATGGGTACATCACCATGGAAACTGACGGGCAATGAGAAGGTTATACTCGGATTTACCTGCCAGGAGGCTGTCATGGAGAAGGACAGTGTCAAAACCGTTGCATGGTTCACTCCAACCATACCGGTTTCTGCGGGTCCGTCTACCTATAATAACCTTCCCGGGCTTGTTCTTCAGGTTGATGTTAAGGATGGCAACCGGGTAATTACCGCAACATCTGTGGATCAGGATGTTCTGGATGTAGCCAGGTTGGTTAAACCGAAAGAAGGCAAGAAAGTTACCGAGGCGGAATTCAGGGAGATTGTGGACGAAAAGATGAAGGAGATGGGTGTAGAGAATGGACAGGTCGGCCATGCTGAAGGGGCTACCATGATGATCAGGATTCAGAAATAATTTTCCGTTATGCGTAACTATTTAATTCTATTACTGGCATGGTGTTCTTTGCCAGCTTTTTCGCAAACCAATGTTCTAAAGGGCGATGTGCTTGGCGATAAAGGAGTGCCGCTTGCATCGGCAACTGTCGTGCTGCTTAACCCTGTTGATTCCACCATGGAGTTTTTCGGAATTACGAATGACAAGGGGCATTTTGAGCTGAAGGACCTTAAAACCGGGAAATACCTCATGCATGTGGCGTTTCTGGGCTATCAAACCCAGTACAAAAATGTTGCTGTTCCCATCCAGGGTGACGGGTATTTTGGAGTAATCATCCTGAATCCGAAACCTGTATCCCTCAAGGAGGTACAGGTTGTGGGTGAATATATCCCGCTCCAGATAAAAAACGATACCATTGAATTTAATGCAAAGGCCTTCAAGACCCGTCCGGATGCAAACGTGGAAGAGTTGCTCAGGAAACTGCCGGGCATTGAGATTGACCGGGCTGGAAACATTAAGGCTCTGGGAAAGGATGTCAGAAAGGTACTGGTTGACGGGAAAGAGTTTTTTGGCAATGATCCCAAGGTAGCCACCAAGAACCTTCCTGCGGATGCCATTAACAAGGTTCAGGTCTATGACAAGCGTTCCGAGGAATCGGATTTTACAGGAATTGACGACGGAACCCGCGATAAAACGGTCAACCTGATTCTTAAGGACGACATGAAAAAGGGAATTTTCGGGGATGTTACTGCCGGCGCCGGAACCGATTATCATTATGTTGGAAGCGGCAAGGCATATAAGTTCTCTGATAAGTCACAGGCAGCCGTTCTCGGCATGATGAACAATATCAACCAGTTCGGATTTTCATTTGGTGATTACATGAGTTTTAGTGGTGGGCTCGACGGCATGTCTGGCGGTGGTGGCCATATTGTGATTGGCGGCGATAACAGTTTTCCCATCAATTTCGGGACACCGGTATCGGGTCTTACGGCCTCAGCGGCCGGTGGAGCCAATTACTCCTATTCCTGGGCCAAGGAGAGCCGGGTTTTTGCTTCCTACATGGCCAATGGATCGCACAAGAAGCTAAGTGAGTCGACCAAAACATGGAACTACACGGAGCAGGGATCCTTCTTTCAACAGCAGCAAACCAACCAGGTTGAACGAGATACCTCGCACCGGGTCAATTTCGGATTGCGGTACCGGATCGATTCGACCCAGAATATTATTGTAAATGGAAATTTCAGCCTGTCATCAGGTTTTAATCCGATGAATTCACAGGGCTCAAGCTTCCTCAACGATCTGCTGGCGAATACGCTGGCCCGCACCAGCACCTCAGAATCCGGGAGTCTGTCTGCAAGTGCCAGCGGTTCCTATCTGAAGAAACTCAACAAGAACCGGTCCGTTTTCAGGGCGTCGGGAAGCTTTAACCTCAGTAACCGGGAATCCGCCAGCCGCTATGTGAACACCATAGCCTATGGTACCGGTCAGGAAGTGGCTGACAGTCGTTTTCAGAATGTTGGCAATAAAAGCCTGAGTTATTCAGGGGGGATTTCGTTGAACCAGCGTCTTGCCCCGCGGCTGTACCTCGAGCCTGAGATTAAGGCCGGCAATAGCCGCGAGAATTATCGGAAAAGCATGGGGATCCCCCTGGAGACCGATCTTGTGATCGATTCGCTGAGCCCTGATTTCACGAAGAACTATCAGTACCTGCGGCCAGAATTGAGCCTGAAAAGAAATACCGACAAGGTTCAGTTCACGGCGGCTATCGGACTTGAACTCGGAAAGCTTTCGTCCAATCTCTGGGACCGCGATCCGGTCCGCTCCGACCTGGTTTACCTGACTCCCCGGATTAGTTGGGAAAATGAGTACAAAACCGGTCGCAGGCTTTCTATATTTTACCAGTCGAATGTAAACACCCCCTCGATCAGCCAGCTGATGCCGGTGGTGGACAATACCAATCCGCTGTCGCTGATGTTCGGAAATCAGAACCTGAAGCCGGAATACAGTCAGAATCTAAATTTCCATTGGCTCATTTTCGATCAGTTTTCCTTCACCTCCCTGTTTACCAGCCTGAGTGCCAGCTATACCCGCAACAAGATCAACTGGGCCCGGAACATCGATCAGAACCTGGTGCAAACCTTGCAGCTGGTGAATGTTGATGACGATTTCAATGCCAGCGGCAACATCGATTTCAGCACGGCCGTTCGCAAACTGGGCGTTAAGGTAAATACTTCGGTTCGTGAGAGCTTCAACCGCGGAATCAGCCTGGTGAACGGAATTGAGAATATTAACACCAATCTCAGTCATCGGGTTTCAATTACCGTTGACAACCGGAAAAAGGTAAAATGGGATATTAATGCAGGAGGAGCCTTGACCCTGACCGACACCTGGTACTCGATTCAGGAATCCCTGAACAACCGGTATGTCGATTTTTCGTGGTTCGGAGAAGTCCGATACACGCCAAACGATCACTGGCATTTCAATGTAACGGCCGATATCACCAACTATACCGCCAGGAGTTTCGACAAGGCGATCAGCATACCCCTGATCGGCGCTGACGTGAGTTATACGTTTCTCAAGAACAACCGGGGAATCCTGACCCTCCAGGGGGTTGACCTGCTGAATAAAAATACAGGCTTGCAGCGGATCAGTGAAATGAACTACCTGCTTGAACGACAGTCCAATATCATCGGACGGTATGTCCTGCTTTCATTCAAATACCGGCTCAATAAGTTCGGGAGCAACCAATCTGCGTTCGACATTAAGATTAAGAGGTAAAGGAATTGGAGGTTAGAATTATGTTGATTATTTTAACAGAATTGTTAAATCCCCTTCTAACCCGGGTAAATTGTGACGTCAACCAGAAAGATTATCCGCATTCTTGCTATCGAGGATAATCCTGTTGACGGAAAAGTCCTCATCCAGGCATTAAAAGGAATTGATGATTTTTCTGTAGAAGTATTTATAAAACCAACACTGTCCGAAGGATTAACTGAACTGGAACAGGATGAGTTTGACCTGATTTTTCTCGACCTTTTTCTTCCGGACAGCATTGGGATCGAAACGGTCAAGGCGATCCTTCAATGGTCTGTGTCAGTACCCGTAGTTGTTTTATCGGGGATGGATGACATTGACATTGCACTGGAAGCCATTCGGCTCGGAGCTAAAGACTACATCCGGAAGGTCCAGATCAGCTCATTCGTATTGTCAAAAGTAATCATATACGCTCTTGACAAGGTTGTACAGGACAGCGAGAAAAAACTGATTCTTGATGTCCTGGGGCTCATGAACTGGAAAGGCGATTTCACAGAAACAGTCACTAAGATACTGGATATCATCCGGAGGGACCTGGGGATAGAGTCAGCTGGAATGCGATTCCGGGATGGCATCGATTTCCCGTTCCTGGTTACGTCGGGTCTGCCGGATGCCTTCCTGAACATGGAGAATTCACTCTGTCAGGTTGATGCGGAAGGTAACCTGGTTAGTGATGAAAACGGGTGCGGGAACCTCGAGTGTATTTGCGGCATGGTGATTCAGGGCAAGACAGACCCATTGCGCTCTTTGTTTACCAGTGGAGGCAGCTTCATAACCAATTCCTACGAAGAGTTTGAAAAGGATGCGTTAACCCTGGGTGAGACTACCATCCTTCGCAATACCTGCTTTACCATGGGGTTTGAATCGGTAGCCATTATTCCGATACGGATTGACGACGAGATAATCGGCACCCTGCAGCTGAATGACACCCGCAAAAACAGGTTTACGGCGGATATGACTGCCGTACTTGAGAAAATTGTAGGCCACGTTGGCATGGCCCTCAAGAGGAATGCGGCTGAGCAGGCACTCAAGGAGAGTGAGGAACGGATGCATACCATACTGGAAAACATACAGGCCGGGGTAATCATTGTTAACCCGCAAACTCACAGGATTGTTTATGCCAACCATAATGCGCTCGTTTTGACTGGCCGGGAACCGGAAGAAGTTATGGGAAATTCCTGTTTTGACTTTATCTGCCCGAACCATCCCGGGTGTTGCCCGGTTACCGATAACGGCAAACATTTTGTACATACGGAGTGCACGATTCTGCATAAATCCGGGAGACATATTCCGGTAATAAAAACCGTTGCGCCGGTTCAAGTTAATAACTCATCCCTGCTGCTCGAAACCTTCATCGATATCACCCGCCAGAAAGAGATCGAGATCAACCTGGTCAGGGAAAAGGAGCATGCCGAGGAGTCCGATCGGCTGAAAACCGCCTTTATCAATAACATCAGCCATGAGGTCAGGACCCCGCTGAACGGAATATTGGGGTTTTCAACGATGCTGATCGAGGAGGGACTGGTAAACGAGGAGGGAAAAGAATTCACGAAGGTCATCGAATCCTGTTCCGAACAACTCCTGAGGATTATGACGGATATTATGGATTACTCGCTGATCGAATCTTCGGGTTTAATGTATGAACTCTCAGAAATTCCGGTTCAACCTGTCCTTACTCATTGCCTCGAATTCATCCGGAACCTTATAACCCATAGCAGGAAACCTATCGAAGTAATCCTCCGGACACCGCCTGACGTGGCAACCGACAAGCTGTGGGCCGATTCCCAAAGATTGGAACAGATCATAATCAACCTCCTTGACAATGCACATAAATTTACCAGTGAGGGAACAATCGAGTTTGGATACCGGATTAATGATCAGGTATATACCTTTTTTGTTAAAGACACGGGAATCGGCATAGAACCGGAATTATTAACCCTGATATTTGAGAAATTCAGGCAGGCGGATGTAGATTCGTCACGTAAGTTTGGGGGCACCGGCCTGGGGTTGCCCATCAGCAAAGGAATCGTAAAGCTGTTTGATGGATCCATTTGGGCGGAATCGGATCCGGGTTCCGGATCAGTGTTTTATTTTACGGTTCCCGGTAACCAGCGTTAATTACCTTTTGGGAATGGTTTTAGTTTTACCTACCTTTGCGGCCAAATTAATAAATTGGCTATCAGGTTCTTTGATCTGACGCTTTAGTAGATAAAATCATGAGTTTATTTGAAGATTTCGGTTTGCGTCAGGAGATTCTGAGGGCAATCGGTGACATGGGTTTTGAACAACCCACCCCTATTCAGGAACAAACAATCCCATTTTTACTGGGTGACGGTGGCGACCTCGTTGCCCTGGCTCAGACCGGTACCGGTAAAACGGCGGGATTCGGATTGCCGATCCTGGAAAAAATCAACCTGAATGAGAATTCGATACAGGCCCTGGTCCTGTGCCCGACACGTGAGCTCTGCATGCAGATTACCAGCGACATGCAGAAGTTTTCACAGTATGTTCCCGGCTTCAGGATTCTCGCTGTTTATGGCGGCGCAAGTATCCAGCCACAGATTCAAGCCCTGAAAAAAGGTGTTCATATGGTGGTGGCTACGCCCGGGAGAGCGATGGACCTGCTTAACCGGCGGCTCCTGAAAGTGCAGTCGGTTAAGTGGCTGGTTATGGATGAAGCGGATGAGATGCTCTCGATGGGATTCAAGGATGACCTCGATGCCATACTTGCCGACACCCCTAAAACGAAACAGACCCTGTTGTTTTCCGCCACCATGGCTGGTGAAATCAAGGAAATTTCACGCAAATACATGACCAATCCGGTGGAAATATCCGTTGGCAAGAAAAATGCCGGTGCGGAGAATGTATCCCATGAATATTACATGGTTCAGGCCAAGGATCGGTATAATGCCCTGAAAAGGATCGTCGACATCTATCCCAACATTTACGGTATCATTTTTTGCCGCACCCGTATAGAAACACAGGATGTGGCGGATAAACTGATGGGGGAGGGCTACAATGCCGATGTGCTCCATGGTGATCTGTCGCAGGCCCAGCGCGATTTTGTGATGAGCCGCTTCCGCCAGAAACACGTTCAGCTTCTCGTGGCTACCGATGTGGCAGCCAGGGGGCTCGATGTCAACGACCTCACCCACATTATCAATTACAACCTTCCCGACGAACTGGAACTCTACATTCACCGGAGCGGCCGGACCGGCAGGGCGGGAAAAATGGGTATCTCGATCGCTATTATCCATACCCGTGAGCATTCCAGGCTGGAGCAGCTTGAGCGGATCCTGAAAAAGAAGTTTACACGCAAACCGGTTCCAAATGGCCGGGAAATATGTGAGAAACAGCTGTTTAATCTTATCGATAAAGTTGAACAGGTGGAGGTGAATGATGCTGAAATTGAACAGTACCTTCCGGATATTTTCAAGCGCTTGAGCTGGACGGATCACGATGACCTCATCAAACGTTTCGTTTCGGTCGAATTCAACCGATTCCTCTCCTTCTATGAGAATGCGCGGGATCTGAATGCCGACATACACGAACCCAAGAGGGGATCGGTGCGTGATGACGGAACCAAAAAGCGGAAACCCTCATGGACCTTATTCTATATTAACCTGGGAACGAAGTTTAATTTAAATCCGGCCAGCCTTATCGGGCTGATCAATGATGTGACCGGAACCAAGGAGATCCGGATCGGGAAAATCGATCTCCAGAAGAATTTCTCCTTTTTCGAGGCCGACAGCGCCTATGAGAAGGATATCCTTGAATCCCTCAACGGAGCACAGTGGGGGGGTGTAAGGGTAGTGGCTGAAAAGAAGATGCCGAAACCATTAACAAAGCGTTAACGAATAACCGGCGTTTTTTCACACTATTTAACACTTTTCGGTGTAACGTTTGAGTGTTTAATCTGTCTTATACACAGAAGATACTGCAAGGAGTAAGTGTTTGTTTTCGAAACAGTCCCGAAGACCCGGTTTGCAAGGCCGGGTTTTCCTTTTCTACCCGGTCCGGTTTCAAATCTGACTGATCTTGTGAGCCTGAACAAAACGAAGTTCCGACCAGCTGACAGCATCACCCAAATGGTCCTTGATTGCCCCGATATTGCTGGTCTCCAGCTCTGCTGCAGCCTTTTCAACCAACGCAATTTTCTCTTCGCTCACCAACTTGCGAACCGGTATTTTCCCGTCGGCCACATAAATAATGAGGTGTCCTTCAATGGTGGACCTTGCAAACCCCCGCTCGGCGGCAATCTCATCCAAGCTCTTGCCTTCAGAGAACAACTTGAATGTGACCTCTTTTGTATTTGTCTTCGCTTCTGCCCTGAATTTCTGGTTCCTGCTACCAGCTGTATCCGGTTTCGGACCCTTTACCGTCACCTTGCTGTGAGCCAGCCGGATAGCCCGGTCACGCTCCTTGTTGAACTCTGATAGTATTTCTGATTCACTGGACAGCTCCCGGTTCTGCCGTACCGACTGAACAAGGGCATCAACCTTGTTGATCAGCTGAAGCTGCCTGAAAAAGACCTGCTCAAGGGTTTTGAGTTCATTCTGATAGGTTTTGCTCTTGGCATGTCCCTTCACAACCGCAATATGGTCGAAAACCCGCTGTGAAAATCCTGTCAGCTGCTCACCGAAATATTTCCTGGCTGCCATAATCCTTTCACTAAGCTGAGCCAGATAATCTTCTGAACCGGAACTGAGAATCCTGCGAACCTGGCCAATAAACCGGTCGGAAGTTTCCTTGACCGGAGCCAGGTCTGCTTTAAGCTGGTAAGCCCATGTTTTGTAAAGTTGTTTAACAGATCGTTTTTCATCTTTAATATAGGATTCGCAGTAATACTGAACCTTGTTCAGCATCGGGCCAAAGCTGAATGCATCAATTGCGGATTCTCTGACGTACCGCTGGGTTTCTTTTTCAAGTGTTTCATCGATGCCCGGCTGAGCATTCTTGCTGCTGACATAGGATTCAAGAGATTGGTCCTGCTCCGGGCCATTCTGCGGTACACGGGATGAAAGGACCAGCCCTTCCAGTGTCACCAGCCTGGAAAGGGCTACATAAATCTGCCCCGGTGCGAACGCGCCGGCCACATCAATGACCGCTTTTTCAAAGGTCAGGCCCTGGCTTTTATGCACCGTGATTGCCCATGCCAGCTTCAGGGGATAGTGTGAAAATGTACCCGTAACCGTTTCAATGATCTCATTGGTTTCCCCGGAAAGGGCAAATTTCTTGTTTTCCCAGATATACCTTGTGACAACTGCTGAAGGAGTGCCATCGGGGAATCCCACCTCGATCCGGTCTTCCTCAAGGCTTGTTATGGTACCGATTTTACCATTGAAGAATTGCTGCTCACCGGAAGGATCGTTCTTGATAAACATCACCTGGGCGCCCTCTTTCAGGTCGAGCCTGAATTCAACCGGGTACTGCGATTCCCCGAATTCTCCCTCGATTTCAGCTTCGAACGAAACAACCGCCGCGGGCAGTGCTTCCAGTGCCTCCCTGTTTATCTTGTCGGCCTTCCAGTTGTGGGTGGTCAGGAAAATATACCCGGGGTTTTCCTTCAATTGAAAACCCGGGTCATAGCGGGTGTTCAGCAGGTTGATGTCTTCGCTGGTGACGCAATGGTCACGGAAATGATTCAGCAGATTAATGAAGAAATCATCCACCTGGCGGTAGACTGTTTGCAGCTCGATATACACAGGGGGATTGTTTCTCAGTACCAGGGCATCGAAAAAGAATGACGTGGAATAATGCTTTTTCAGATACGACCACTCCTCCTCCTTCACTACCGGAGGCAGTTGAAA
>Ga0154558_1009_pt2 | contig 15520 bp, 11 predicted proteins | sample RifGroF2_FD_105701 | JGI IMG/M metagenome (GOLD analysis project Ga0154558, IMG submission 105701) | Bacteroidetes bacterium GWF2_49_14 | reverse complement strand
GCTTTCGGCGGCCGCCTTTTTCAGGTTCCGGCGGGTATTCTCGGAGTAAGCGCCTGAGAGTTCCTCATAGGAGTGCGACAGATCAAGCCTGTAGGTAGCATGCTGGTTGAAAGCCGGATTATCGGCCACGGGATTATGCTCCCCCAGTGTGATCTCGATGAGTCTGAAAGAGGGCGGGATGGCCTCCAGAAAAGCAGCGACCTGTTCACCGGCGGCGGGCTGAACCGACAGGATGCCGGATTGCTGGCTGAGCAGGGGCTGGCACAGATACGGAACGCCAAACCGCCTGCGGGCAGTGAGGGGCATCACGCAGGCATAATCAGTGGTAACCAGGGCCTGCCAGCCCGGACTCACCGCATCGAGATACCAGGAGAGGGCATAAAGATTGCTGCCGCGACTGGCGTTGACGGTATGATTCCATTGCTCCTTTTCGATCTCAGCATGCTGCAGGAAGCGGATTTCCATATCGGGTTTTATTCAGATGAGAGCTCCTTAACCATTTGCCGGTAGACCTCCGACCAGCCGGTCCATTCCTTCCATTCGCTCAGCGACTCATTGTGCCACAGGGTGATAAAGGTTCCGCCCGTCTTCCTGACTTTATCAGCCAGAGAGAGGATTTTTTCCAGTGCTTCATCGGGATTCAATCCCAGATACTGCCTGAGTCCGGTATCCATCACCTGGAACGGATAAACCGTCAGGTCGGTGGATTTATTCTCTTCCAGATCAAAAAACCGGAACGGCACAGAGATTCCAGCGCGGAATCCCGGCCGGTCGGCAAAGCCCATGGAATAATCCCCGGCAATCCCCATGTGTGAAAGGGTGCGGTATGTGTCGGGCAGGTGTATTCTCAGGTAATGCTGGCGGCTGCGGGTGACCGGCTGTCCGGTGATTCGGGCCAGCCGCTGGATCTCCTTCTGGATCATGCTGGCAGAGGAAGTGGATCCGTAGGAAGGATGAATTCCTGAAGGATATTCAGACGCTATTCTTCGGATTAAATTCTGAAAATGCCGGTTTCCGGGCGATATGTTTTTGTCAAACGGTCCGGGGTCGCCGAGCAGAAAGAACCAGATGGGTTTGATTCCGGCCTCCTGGTTGAAATGCTCCAGGAGCGCGTAGGTATCAAAGGGGTCGGGCTGATTTTCCCGGAGCACCTGAACCCTGAAATTTCTCGCCTCCATATTGCGCCGGTCGCGCCAGAATCCGCCGAGGAACCTCCGGATTCCCTTGTGCGCATAGGCCCAGGCATTGTCAATATCGATCGTCGAAATATATTGATAATCAGGCTTTTTTATCCTGATATTTTCTCCGAAAAGTTTAGTCAGCACCGTTCCAAAGGCGTTTGCCCACTGATTGACGATAGGTTCCTCGATCAGGTTGAGGTGAAAAGCCAGGCTCTCAGAAGAGTGGAACCGGTTGTGCGCGTCGGGTTCGTAGGGCAGGTACTCCTCATACCTTGAAACAAAATAAAACACCGCCGAAAATATATCAAAATCCACGGTACGGGAGGACCTTTGTGTCCTCCCGGCAAATTCATCCTCATCATTCGCAAAAATCGTCGGCAGTCCTTCCCATTTCCTTGGGATCAGGCTTGCTGAGAGGTCGTGGATATCGCGTTCGAAGAGGAGGCCGGAAGCCCGGATCCAGGGAAAATCCCCCATGGGTTTGAAAGAATAGCAAAGTTTCGGACCCTCTTCATGCTCAAGTTCCTCTGGGAAAGTGGTTATTCTGTAGTCCACTCCGAGCAGGCTTTTAAACAGGATTTCGAAAGTCCAGGTGACCCGTGGGTTTTCTTCGGGGCTATAAATCAGGATCATAACGCTTCGGAATTTACCTGTCAATATACGAATTTATTCCGATGGATCGAACGGCTCAGGGCATCAGGTTGTCATCGGCCATGCTCATGTACCCCTGATCGGAGAGGATGAGGTGGTCGAGTACCGAGAGATCGAGGAGTTGTGCTGCCTCCTTGATTTTCTTTGTGATTTTGATGTCGGCATCCGAGGGGCTGAGGTTTCCGGAGGGGTGATTATGGGCGAGGATCAGGGCGGAGGCCAGTTTTTCGACGGCTGCATTCAGGATCAGCCTGACATCGGTGACCGTTCCGGAGATGCCTCCCTGACTGATCCTTACCGGTTCGATCACCTGGTTTGAGCGGTTCAGCAGGAGGATCCAGAACTCCTCGTGCTGCAGGTCGGTGAGCGATCCCTCGAGCAGCTTGAAGGCGTCCTGACTGCAGCGGATCCGGGGACGAACGGAGGGTGGTGTGGCTTTCCGGCGGCGGGCGAGCTCAAAGCCGGCCTGGATGCGGATCGATTTAGCCTGTCCGATGCCGGGGATCTTTTCCATTTCGGCGAGCGACATTTTTGCCAGCTGGTGCAGGTCATTGCCGGCCTGCTGCAGGAGGGTCCGTGCCAGGTCGAGCGCCGAACGATTGCGTGTGCCCGTACCGATCAGGATTGCCAGCAGCTCCGTATTGCTGAGCCCGCCGAGCCCCTGGCGCAGACATTTCTCGCGCGGGCGGTCCTCGACCGCCAGATCGCGAATCTTAAAGTTGGGATATTCCATGAAAGTATAGATGCACTTCCTGGATGGGAATGGAAAAAAAAACCCTGCTTTTTGGGCAGGGCGGGATATTTTGATGCAGGTGGCTGACCTACAGACTGTTTACATGCTTGGTGAGGCTCGACTTCAGGTTGGAGGCTTTGTTATCGTGGATAACATTGATCTTAGCCAGCTTGTCCAACATGGAGGATACCTGCGGCAGCATTTCGGCGGCAGCGGTTTTTTCGGTTGTGGTTCTCAATTTCTTGATCGCATTCCGGGTGGTCTTGGCAAAATACTTGTTATGCTCAGTCCTGTCTTCCGTCTGACGGATACGTTTTAATGCCGATTTGTGATGTGCCATTTTTTAACTTCTAAATTTTTCGTAGCCCGTAGGGGAATCGAACCCCTGCTACCAGAATGAAAATCTGGCGTCCTAACCCCTAGACGAACGGGCCATAAATCTTCCCAACAAAAACTTGGGACTGCAAAAGTAAAGAAAAATTTATTTCCTGCAAATTCAGGAGGAAAATTATTGTTGCCAGTTGCCGGTTGCCGGTTGCCGGTTTGGGCCAGAAGTTACATTTGTGATCAGGGACGCGGTCCCCGCTTTCGCGGGGATGACAACGCTCTTCAGGCAGCGCTGTGGCACTTGTCATCCCCGCGAAAGCGGGGACCGCGTCCTTACGAACAAAAACAACTTCAGAGCAAATAACCGGCAACTGGCAACTGGCAACTGGAAACTGGTATTTGCTATCTTTGCCTCATGCCAGCCCTGGACTTTGAATCGATCCTATCTGACAGCAGCCGGTCGCTGGCGGATTACGCGGCCATGACGGTTGGTGATGATCCGAAGTTGCTGAAGCAGGTTTTTGACCTTTCCCTGCTCCAGAAAAAGCAGGTCAGCATGAGGGCTGCGCGGGTGTTTGACCTCTGCTGCGAGCGGAATCCCGGATTTGTGAGGCCCTGGCTGAAGAAAATTGTCCGCGAACTGCCGAAGCTGAAGGATAACTCCGTGAAACGGATCTTTTTGCATATCCTGGTCCGCCATCCCTGGGTGGATGATGAAGTGGGAATGGGCCGGCTGATCGACACCCTGTTCCGGTGGCTGTCCGATGATGCGCAGCCGATCGCGGTGAAGGCTTACAGCCTGTCGATACTTGAAAACCTTTCAACGCTATACCCCGAATTCAGGAATGAGCTGATCCTGACGCTTGAAGAGAGCATCCCGTTCTGGGAATCGGCCGCCCTTCAGTCGCACGGTCGGAAAATGCTGAAAAAACTAACCCGAGCCCGATGACTTCAAAACAAAAAACCGCCCGCCTGCTCCGGCAGTTCGGACTGATGCAGCCCGTTGATTATTTCAGGTTCCTTTTTCTTCGCCGGAAAAACCGGGCGATCAACCAGGATTTCCGGAAGCGTTATCCTGATGTGGTGCTGCCGCCGGATTACATGATGTATGAATCCTTCAAGCTGGATTATGAGCGCTATTATATACATGGCCAGCTGACGGCCGAGTGGCTCGCGCAGCTCGTTGTGCCGCACATTGACCTTAACGGGGCCAGTGTCCTCGACTGGGGTTGCGGGCCCGCCCGTATCGTACGGCATCTGAAGAACCTGATCCCGGAGGCCACCTATTACGGGACCGATTATAATCCCGATACTATTGCCTGGTGCTCCAACACCTTCAATGACATCTATTTCCACTCCAACGACCTGATGCCCGGACTGGTGTATGAAAAGGAGATGTTCGACCTGGTGTACGGCATATCCATTTTTACGCACCTCTCCGAGGAGGCGCATCACGCCTGGCTCCGCGAACTTACGCGGGTGCTGAAACCGGGCGGTCTCCTGCTGCTGACGATGCACGGAGCCGGTTTCCGGGAGAAATTAACGGATCCGGAAGCAGCGGTGTTTGATTCCGGACAGCTGGTTATCCGCGGCCGGGTTCGCGAAGGGCACCGGACCTTCGCCGCCTTCCATCCCGAAGCCTGGGTGCGCGGATGGGTGAAAGAGCTGGAGATTGTTCAGTTTATTCCCGGATCTTACGATGAACAGGATGTTTATATACTCAAACTACGTTTAGGAACCGGGCATCTGTCCGAAGATTTATCCACAGATTACACAGAATACACAGATGGCCAGAGCGACATATCTGTGTAATCTGTGTCATCTGTGGACAGTTAAAGAATCAGCAGCAGGATTGCGGCGGCGATGCCGACTTCCAGAACGGCCGGAACCACGGTGATGCCGTTGGTGGCGCGGAACAGTTTAACCGGGTTGATTGAAGCGGACTTTTCGGCGGATAATTTGACCTGCCTGTATTTTTCGGGAATGTCAGGGATGCCGTTGCCGTTGGTGTCGGGCAGGCTGCTGGCATATTTCATTACCGCCACCCACTCCTTGATTTCCTGAATGCCAGGCTGATTGGGGTCCATGTCCATGATAGACTGCTTAAAGCCGGCAATCGGCTTGCATTCGCCGTCTTTTGGCACGACTGTCAGGATCCCTTTGGTTACCTCCTTTATCAGGCCAAAAAATTCCAGGACATAAATATTGCTTGCGATGCTGTAGCAATCATTGAGGTCCTTTGATATCCGGATCGCCTCGTATCCATCCCTGTCGTTTCCCAGTTCAATGTCGTACACACGGTCGAGCGGCATTCGCAGGGTGTTGTATTTAAACCTGATGCCCGACCAATAAACATAGGTTCCGGAGGAGGATGCCCCCGAAAAGAGCATCACATCGAGGATGGTTTTCAGCTCGGCACCTGTAACGAAAATTTGTGCCATGGAATGGCCGGGAGCCTTATCAAAGGTTCCGAGCCCGAGCGGCAAAATGCGAAACAGGTCGGCCGGCAACTGCTGGCCGGTCTGGCCCCTGGTAATTTCATCGCGGGTCAGGCCTGCGGTTAACAGTACCACATCGGTGGGGTACACCTCCCTGAGATACTCCCAGATAGCATCAGCCAGGAACGGGCCCAGATTTGAGTTTTCCAGGCAGGTCTGCTCATTGAAGTTCAGATCGAAGGCAGTCTCCACTAAGGGTTTCTCAGCCCGGAAACCGTAGGGTTCAAACAATTTTTCACTGATCAGCCGCTGCTGGTTGAGAATCATGCGCTGGACCACGGGGTCACCCTGGATTTCATCGTTTACAGGTATCAGGTCGCCGGAAAGCACAACCACCCCCTGTGGCGTTTTTTCAATCTCCAGCTTGCCGACATAGCGCCCCTCACTGCCGGCCTGAACAATGGGTATGTTATTTACGATCAGTGGTTTAGTAAGGCTGGTATGAGAGTGTCCGGAAATGATCACGTCGAGCCCGGGAACTTCCTTTGCCAGGTCAACATCTTCGCCGATCCAGCCTTTCTTTGTGTTAAACACTAATCCGCAGTGCGACAGGCAGATCACGATATCGGCCTTTTCACTCTCCTTTAAGAAGGTTACCATCTCCCTGGCTTTCGCGATGCGATCGGTAATAACGGCAGGTCTGACATAGGGAGCAACATGGGCTGCTTCTAATCCTATCAGGCTGAAGAATCCGATTTTCAGGCCGTTACGGTCGAGTGTCCGCCAGGTTTTGAGCACCCCTGTTTTATACAGGTTTTCCAGGGCATCATCGCCGGTGGAATCAGGGATGAAACTGATGTTTGACAGCAGCATTCCGGGGATCTCCTGCTCAGCGGATTTTGCCAGCATTTTAGCGAGCATATCAATCCCGAGATCAAATTCATGATTTCCGATGGCCACCATGTCATAGCCCATTTTTTTCATCAGCCGGAGCTGAAAGCCAGTCTCTGCCTCAACGGTGTGAAAAATCGTTCCCATGCTGAAGTCACCGGCATCCAGAACCAGGAGCGATCCGGGAACCCGGTTTTTATACTCCGATATGATCGTGGCAATCCGGGCAAATCCTCCAACGGTCTGATCATCATGAAGGGTCAGCGGGGTATAGTCGGCTTCCGGACTATAACCCATGAAACGTGAATGCATGTCGTTGGTATGCAGGATGGTCAGTTTTTGGGCACTCAGCGGCTGTACCGCAAATGCCAGGAGAATCAGGCTTGATAAAAACCGTATCATAGTGATATTCATTTTTGTTAAATATACAATTTATGGGTTACGTTCATGTTTGACCCTGATAAAAAGCTATTTTCATCAACCAAACACTTTACTATGAAACAACTGATAATCAATTGTATTTTCGCCCTGGTTCTTTCAATATCAGGGTTCAGCCAGCAGCTTTGTGTGGGCAATTACTGGACTGAGGCACAGGGTAAAGCGCATCTCGACAATGTTTTACAGCAGGTTAGGGATAAATCCCAATGGGAGGTCCGGGCTCAAATAATCCGGCAGCAGATACTGGCCGGATCCGGGTTGACGGATCTGTTCAAACATCGTCAGGATCCGGCAATAAGAACCGGAAAGGTTCATGAGCTTGAGGGATACCGGGTCACCAATATGGCCATTGAGAGCGAGCCCGGATCCTGGATCACCGGAAACCTGTATGAGCCGCTGGGGCAGAAGGGACCGTTTGCCGGGATCCTTTGTCCTCATGGTCACTGGTCGGATCCGGCCGATTACGGCCGCTACCGGCCCGACATGCAGAAGCGATGCGCGGTGCTGTGCCGCATGGGTGCGGTGGTTTTTGCCTATGATATGGTGGGGTACGGTGACAACCACCAGGCTGCAGGTCACGAGGATCCGATGGCCTTTCAGATCCAGACCCGCAACAGTGTCAGGATTGTTGATTACCTGACCAGCCGAAAGGATGTCGATACGGAACGGATTGCGGTTACCGGCGCCTCCGGGGGCGGAACGCAGTCCTTTATCCTGGCGGCCATTGACAAGCGTGTGGCGGTATCGGTGCCGGTGGTGCAGGTATCGGCCCATTTTTTCGGCGGATGTGTTTGCGAGAGCGGCATGCCGGTCCATAAAAACGGTTCCTTCCAGACCAATAACGTTGAAATAGCCGCACTTGCCGCTCCGAGGCCGATGCTGCTGATCTCCGACGGGGTCGACTGGACAAAAAACACCCCAAATGTGGAGTTTCCTTTTATACAGAAAATATATCAGCTTTACGGGCGGAAAGATCGGGTTGAGAATGCACATTTCGGAACCGAAGGGCATGATTACGGATTTACCAAGCGGCAGGCGGCGTATGGGTTTTTGGCCAAATACCTTTCCCTGAGGGCGGATCCGGATGTGCTTTCAGAAAGGTGGGTGCGGATATTTACGATGGACGATTTGCGGATGGTGGAATAGGGAAGAGGTTGCCGGTTACCGGTTACCAGTTAGGCCAGAACTGTCATTCCGGCGGAAGCCGGAATCCCCAGCCTCAGAGCATCTGGCAGGAGATCCCGGCCTTCGCCGGGATGACAGATACAGGGTACGGGCTAGCCTAAGCGCCAGCCTAACCGGCAACCGGCAACCGGCAACCGGTAACTGGCAACTTGTAACAGAAAACTATGGATATCAAAGGAGTGATTTTTGACCTTGACGGGCTGCTAATTGATTCGGAGAAGCTGTACCGCAAGGTTTCGTATGCGCTGGCGGAGAGGCTGGGGAAGGAATTGACGGAGGAGGTCCGGGAGAAACAGATCGGGCGATCGCCGCTGGAGGCGAACCGTGTTTTCCGAGAAGAGCTGGGGATTACGAGCCACACGGCCGTGGAACTGATGGATCTGAGGAACGGCATGATGCTGGATGAGTTCAGGAACCACGTGGAGATGATGCCGGGTGCCCATGATATGATCCGGGCGCTCCATGGCCGTGTAAAGCTGGCGATAGCTACCGGATCGCCCCGGCAGCTGACGGATGAGGTGGTTAAGCGGCTGAATATCGGAAGGTATTTTGATCATATACAAACATCGGACAACGTGCTTCATGGTAAGCCGGATCCGGAGATCTACCTGATTACTCTAGCTGCGCTCGGTCTCAAGCCTGAGGAGTGCGTGGTTTTGGAGGATTCCCCTGCGGGCGCTGAGGCTGGCGTACGCGCCGGGTGCCGGGTCATAGCCGTGCCCGAAGCAGGAGTAGATAATTTCCCGGGCGTAGAGAGGGTGGTGGGGGGGCTTTCAGAGGCGCAGCAGGTAATTAGAAATTGGCTCGGCTGACGCCTCGCTAATTGGCTCCCTGCGCTCGCTAATTAGGTTCTGGCCCAATTAGCGCGAAGCGCCAATTAGTGAGCGTTAGCGAACCAATTAGCGAGGCGTTAGCCGAGTCAATTATGTTCTTCGTGGTTATTTCCTGCGCCGGTATAGACCATCCCACTGCGTGCTGTATGCGAGTCCGCCGTCTTTGGATTGTTCCCAGATCTGCCGCACGGTGCCGTCGGGGTTGTTGTACCAGGTGATCTTGTTGATGACACGGTTGAGTTTTTCGTCAACGATTTCGTCGCTGATCATGACCATTTTTTTGTCCTTAAAGTCACCCCTGACATCCAGCGAAATGCCGTCGCTGCCGATCCAGATGTGCCGCCATTTGCGGAGGTTTTTGTCGTAGAAGTTGTAGCTGGTGCCGGAGTGGGAGCTGACCTGGGATTTCCAGTTTTCGCGCAGAACACAGTCGGCCTCGATTTTGGTGATTTTATTGAACCCGACCATCTGGCCGCCGGAGTATACCACCCAGTCTCCGATCCAGAAATCGAGTTGCTTGTACTCATCCGTGCAGCATGCGCAGGGTGAACCGGTATTTTGCGCATGAACTGAACCGACGAGAATATATATCAGAATAAATCCAACAAAGTTTTTTATCATACAGAAGTACTGCCAGTTGAAAGACAAAATTAACCAATTCCCGTCAGATTGATTCCTGAAAGAATAACTTATACCCCCCGCGTACTAATTAATCAACGCATAATCTAACTTTGACCGGTTAACCCGGCATGTGATGAAGGACAAATGGCTTCGGGCCGCAACGATCGGCAGCATCTGGGCTTCCTTTGAGATAATCATCGGAAGCTTCCTGCACAATGTGCGGTTGCCGTTTGCCGGGACTATCCTCTCCTTTTTCGCTGTCATCCTGATGGTCTCTTTCCTTCAGCTCTGGCCGATGCGCGGCATCATCTGGAGGGCAGCCCTGGTCTGCGCCCTGATGAAATCCATCTCTCCGAGCGCGGTGATCCTGGGTCCCATGACGGGTATTTTTCTTGAAGGATTGCTTCTTGAGCTGGCCATCGGGGTGCTGGGACTGAACGCGGCCGGCATGATTCTCGGCGGGATGCTGGCGGTTTTCAGCGCGCTGATTCACAAGGCTGTGAACCTGCTGATCCTGTATGGCTGGGACCTGGCCAGGCTGCTCGACAGATTGGTGGGTTATGCCACCAAACAGGTAGGGCTCACGGGGATTGAAGGAGCCGATATCCTGATCATCCTGTCGGTGGTCTATCTCGTTTCAGGTGCCACTGCGGCAGTCCTGGGGCTGATGCTCGGGAGGAGGACCCTGAAGGACCGCGGCGCCGGGACTCAATATCAGGCTATAAACCAACCCAATAACACCTTATTTGAATTTTCCGATGCGGGCCGGTACTCCGCCTGGCTGCTACTGATGCATCTGGTGCTTCTCACGGGAATCCTGATTGCCCTGATGCGTGTAGATACCTGGTGGGCGCCGGTGATACCGGTTCCCTACCTGGTTTTCTGTTTTTTTAGGTACAGGAGAAGTTTGCGCCAGCTGTTCCGGGCCAAGTTCTGGATTCAGGTGATCCTGATCACCTTCCTGGCCTCTGTTTTTCTGACGGGTTTGCAATCGGGCCACTGGCTCAACGCCGACGGCCTGAAGGCCGGCCTCCTGATGAACCTGCGTGCCGTGCTGATGCTGACCGCCTTTTCCGCCATCAGCAGCGAGATGAAGAATCCCGTTATCAAGGCGATCCTGTACAGCCGAGGCTTTGCACCGTTATACCGGTCGCTCTCGATGGCTTTTGCCGTGCTGCCGGAGATTATCAGTTCCGTTTCCGAAAAGAACAGACGGCTAAAGGGAATTTCGGGATTGCTCGAAAAGCAGCTCCTGAGGGCCGACCAGCTGTACGAAAGGATCCGGACGATGGGCCTCTCGCTGCCCAGGATCATCCTGATCACAGGCGACCGCGGGGAAGGGAAAACCGGGCTGCTTCGTAACAAAATGGAGGAGCTGAAAAGGGAGGGCAGGGCGCTCTGCGGGTTTATTGCCGAAGGGATTCATGATGCGAGCGGCGAACGGACGGGATACGGAATCATTAATATCAATACCGGCGAGCGGATTGGTTTTTGCCATATGGAGGGGCCGGACCACTGGGAGCGGGTTGGCCGCTTCCGGGTGAATCCTGACGGGCTGGCCAAGGGATATGAATGGATGAGTCCGGAAAATGTTCGCAAGGCCGATCTGATCGTCATCGACGAACTCGGTCCGCTCGAACTGGCCGGAAAAGGCTGGTCGCCCCTGATCGACCGTATTCTCAGGGATGACCCGAAACCGATGATCTGGACTGTCCGCACCCAGCTGGCCGCGAAGATCGCGCACAAATGGAATGTGGGAGAGGTGGAGGAGATAAAGGCGAAAGAATAAAATACATGAAGTATGAGATATCAGTCGGAAATTGAACGAAGAATGTTGAGATTCGAACGCAGAGTGTTGAATGTTGAAAATCAGATTCAGGGAGAGACGCATGATAATTTAGAGACGCATGATCATGCGTCTCTACGACGAATTGGATCTGGCTTTCAGCATTCGACACTCTGCGTTCGAATCTCAACGTTGATTTTCATCCTTCAATCCTTCATCAAACTCGCGGCACAGGAGCCGGCGGTTCCTCCTTACTTCAACGCCGACTGGAGCTGGGTGGATTCGGTGTACAGCACGCTGACGCCTAAGGAGAGGATCGGGCAGCTGATCATGGTGGCGGGGTTTTCGAACAAGGGTCCGGAGCACCAGGTTCAGATCGAGAGCCTGATCCGTGACTATGGCATCGGAGGGATCGCCTTTTTTCAGGGCGGCCCGGTCCGGCAGTCGGTATTGGTGAACCGATATCAGGAGATCACGAAAGTTCCGCTCCTGATGGCCATGGATGCCGAATGGGGCCTGGGCATGCGGCTCGACAGCACCACGCGTTTCCCTTACCAGATGGCACTTGGGGCGGTGCAGAACCCCGACCTGATCTACCGGATGGGGAGTGAGATTGCCCGGCAGCTGAAGGAGACGGGTATCCAGATGAATTTCGCGCCGGTGGCGGATGTCAATAACAATCCTGCCAACCCGGTGATCAACTACCGTTCCTTCGGGGAGGACCCGCTGGAGGTTTCGGTGCGCTCCCGCGCCTACATGAACGGGATGCAGGACATGCATGTGCTGGCTACCGGAAAGCATTTCCCCGGTCACGGAGATACCGGGGTGGATTCGCATTTCGCCCTGCCGCAGATCCTCCAGTCGCGGTCGAGGCTCGATTCAGTTGAGCTGGTCCCCTTCCGGCAGCTGATTGCAGATGGTTTGGGCTCGATGATGATCGCGCATCTTGAGGTGCCGGCCCTGGAGCCGGAGCCGAGGATTCCCACCACGCTGTCGAAAAGGGTGGTTACGGACCTGTTGCGTAATGAAATGAATTTCAAAGGATTGATCGTGACCGATGCGCTCAACATGAAAGGTGTCACCTCGGTAACCCCGCCCGGTGAGATCGAGGTAAAGGCGCTGCAGGCCGGGTCCGATTTGCTGATTTATGTGGAGGATGTTGGGTTGGCGATCCGCAGTATCGAGGAGGCTCTCCGGAAGGGGACCCTGACGGAGGTGGACATTGAGCACCGGTGCAAGGCGATTCTTGCCGTTAAGAACTGGAGCGGGCTGCAGGCTTGGAAGCCTATCGGGATAGAAGGACTTACAGAAAGGCTTAACAATACGGAGGCTGATTTGCTGAACCGGGAGCTGGTTGCCTCATCCCTGACCGTGGTTCAGAACCGGAGGAACATCATCCCCGTGAAGGGGCTCGATTCCCTCAGGATTGCTTCCGTTGTGCTGGGCCGGCCGGAGGAGACGCTTTTCCAGCACCGGCTGGGAAGTTATGCCGATATAACCCCTTTCCGGATCGCTGAAACGGCCACTCCGGAGCAGTTCCTGATGCTCCTGCAGGAGCTGAAATCCTATAGTCTGGTTATTCTTGGGGTGCATAACATGGACCAGCGGGCTGCGAAGAATTTCGGACTTACCCCGCAGGAAATCGACTTTATACGGATGATCTCGGAAAATGTTCCGGTTATCGCCGCATTTTTCGGCAACCCCTATGCCGTCAGCCTGATCGATGAGGCCGTGAGTCTGGCCGGGGTGGTCATTGCGTACCAGGAAACCGCGCTGGCCCAGGATCTGGCAGCACAGCTGATCTTCGGCGGCATCGGGGCCAACGGGCGCCTGCCGGTGACGGTTGTGCCCTGGTATCAGGCCGGCGACGGCACCGACACCGAAGGAGGCATCCGGTTCTCCTATACGATACCCGAAGCCGCCGGAATGCATTCGGGGATTCTTAAAAAAAAAATTGACTCGATAGCGGCCGCGGGCATCGCAGCCGGCGCTTTTCCGGGCTGCGAAGTGTTTGCCGCACGCAACGGGAAGGTCATCTTCCAGCAGTGTTACGGCCATCATGTGTATGAATCACTGCAGCCGGTAACGCCCGGGGATCTGTTCGACATGGCCTCGGTGACCAAGACTTCCGCGGCGCTGCCGGCGATCATCAGGCTCTATCAGGATAAAAAAATCGACCTGGATGCGCCGTTCAGCCGGTACTGGACCGATTTCAGGGGGACCGATAAAAAGGATATAACGGTGCGCGAGGTGCTGGCTCACCGCGCCGGGCTGGCTTCGTGGATCCCCTTCTGGACGGATACGAAAACGGTCACCGGCGCCTATAAAAAAAATACGATGCAAGCCGATTCAAGCAACCGGTTTCCCGTACGCGTCTCGGCGGGATTGTGGAGGTTCAGGAATTACGACAGGGAGATCTATAAACAGATCCGCGAGGAGCCGGTACTGAAGGAGAAGAAATATGTGTATTCTGATCTGGGTTTTCACCTCTGGCCGAAGGTGATCGAAAAACTCAGCGGGAAGAGGTACGAGCAGTATATTTCCGATAATATCTACCAACCACTGGGCGCCACTACATTGGGATACAATCCGTTAGGACGCTTTTCTCCCGACCGTATCATTCCCACCGAACGCGATACCTTTTTCCGCATGGAGACCCTCCACGGGTATGTTCACGATGAAGGGGCGGCGATGCTGGGAGGGGTGAGCGGGAATGCGGGCCTGTTCGGGACCGCGGAGGATCTGGCCAAGGTCTATCAGATGTACCTGTGGCGAGGGTATTACGGCGGCCGGCAGCTGCTGGAGCGCGATGCGATGGATGAGTTCACCCGTTATCAGTACGAACCGGAGGGCATCCGCAGGGGGCTGGGGTTCGACAAGCCCATGATCGGGAATGATACCCTCTCCTTTGAGAACTGCTACCCTTGCCCCTCGGCCTCGCCGGCCAGCTTCGGACATACGGGGTATACGGGAACGATGGTCTGGGCGGATCCCTCGAACGGACTGCTCTATGTTTTCCTGTGCAACCGGGTCTACCCGACGCGGGATAACAGTAAGTTGACGGATATGTATATCAGGAAATCGATATTGGAGGCACTGTATGAAAGCATTGGTGAGTAGGTTGAATGGGTTGAATTGGTTGAAGGGGTTGAAATGGTTGAATTGGTTGAATTGGTTTAAGGGGTTGAAATGGTTTATGGCCGCGGTGGTTTGGGTTGCCGCGGGGAACGTTTTTGGCCAGGTTCAGAACAAGTATAATGATTCGGTGATACGGCAGATTCATGATCTGGCGGACAGGCGGGATGCGGCGGGGTTGTTTCCGTTTTTGAAGAGTGAGAATCCGGAGTACCGGGGGGAGGCGTTGTTTTGTTTCGGGAGCATGCAGGTGCCGGGTTCGGCCGACAGTTTATTGGCGGCGATGAAGGTGGAGCAGCAGCGGGTGCGGATGATGGGGGCCTGGGCGATCGGTCAGATTGGCAAGCCCGATGCGATGCCGGCTATCCGGAAAGCCCTGCTGGTGGGCCAGGATCCGCTGGTGCGGGGGATGCTGTATGAGGCGCTAGGCAAATGCGGATCGGAGGATGATCTCAACTGGCTGGCGGCCATCGATGTGCCGCTGCAGGAGACCGAAGGTCAGGCGATGGGGATCTTCCGGTTTGGGTTGCGGAGCATCACCACCGTGGCAGGCAATGAGCGGATGCTCAGGCTGGCGGCCGGCGGTACGAGCCAGGTTGGGATGATCTATGCTTCCTATTTTCTGGGCCGCTATGCCGGCATGGACTGGCTGCAGACAAAGCCCGCCGAGGTGGAGCAGGTGTTTCAGAAAGAGCGGAATGAACTGGTGCGGGCCAACCTGATCAAGGCCGTGATCCGGGCAAAGGATGAGGAGGCGTGGCTGTTGTGCAAAAGTATCCTCGAGTCGGACGAAGATTATCGGGTTAAAGTCAACATACTCAATTCCATGCAGCTCATTCCCTGGAACAAGGCGGTGAAGAGTGTGCTTAAACTCGTTGAGGGCAGCGATCCGAACCTCTCGGTGGCCGCAGCCGAGGCGGTGGAGAAGTATGCCGTTTATCCCGATTTGCCGCTGCTGCTGGCCAGTATTGATGCTACAAAAAACTGGAGAAGCCGAACGCTGCTTCTGGGGAAGACGCTGGATCTGGTGACGGGGAAAAGTGGATTGGTTAACAGAGTAATTAAGTTGATCAAGGAGGGGGTAGCGGGGGCGAAGAGCGCGACGGAGAGGGCGTGGTATCTCAAAACCCTTGTTTCGGATCCCACGCAGTATGCTTTTGTAGAAGAGAAGATAAAGAACTCTAAAGATGCGGTGGTTTATACCTATTCGCGTGAGACGGTCAGTTCCATGCTGAAACACGAGAATTTTGAAACGGCGGCCAAGGGATTGACTGCCAGCGGGATTGATCTGGCCAAAGAGA
>Ga0154558_1106_pt2 | contig 15675 bp, 13 predicted proteins | sample RifGroF2_FD_105701 | JGI IMG/M metagenome (GOLD analysis project Ga0154558, IMG submission 105701) | Bacteroidetes bacterium GWF2_49_14 | reverse complement strand
GTGGGTGTGAGTGTGAGTGTGAGTGTGGGTGTGCGGGGGATTCCGGCCTCCCTCGGAATGACAGTTCTGGCGACCTAACCGGCAACCGGCAACCGGCAACCTCTTCCAACCGGCAACTGACAACCCTATACTAAAATCCCGCCACCACCATCAAATGATCGGAATAGTAGTTCTTTCCGTCATGGTCCGGTCTGACTTTATAGAACGATAGGCGCGGCAGGTTGCGGACCAGGATGTAATCGATGCGATCGCCGTGGGGTTTGGTGATGTCGAATCCGGTGAAGGTGTGTTCGGGTCCTTCAGGTGGGGTTTGGGTGATCAGGCGGCTGTCGGCGAACCCTCCTGAGATGACATTGAGGTAACCGGCATCGCGCGGTGAGGAATTGAAGTCGCCGGTGACAATGGTTCTATGGTTGCCGGCAAGGCTGTCGGCCGCATGAACGATAAGCTTTGCGCTCATTTCGCGGGCTTTTACCCCGATGTGGTCAAAATGGGTGTTGAAGACAAACAGTGTATCGCCCGTGGCTTTTTTTTTCAGGCAAATCCAGGTGACCATCCTCGGACAAGCTGCATCCCAGGCCAGCAGTCCCGGTGTATGCGGATCGGGTGCCAGCCAGAAGTTATCGGTCCGGATCAGTTTGTAAAGGTCCTTACGGTAGAATATCGGGACATATTCCCCTTTCTCTATCCCGTCATCCCTGCCTGCTCCGGTCCAGCCAAATCCGGGCATCGCCTTCTCAAGATCTTTTATCTGATTGTTCAACACTTCCTGAAGACAGAGAATTTGTGGGTTTACCTCTTGTATCAGTTTATAAACTCTTTCTTTTCGATTAGACCAAGCGTTTACTCCATCGCCGGGATTGTTGAAGCGGATGTTCAGGGTGGCGATGATCTCAGAACTAACAGCCTGGCTTTTCCCTGGTTGTGGGAACAGGCAGGTGAGGAGGAAAAGTAAAGACAAAATCTTTCTCATGCCTACTATATTATTTGCTAAAGTAGACCAATTCTTTTTTGTTACCTTTACATGTCCCCCGACATTTTTAAGAAACCTGAACACCTGATCAGCATGAGACATTCGTTGCACATCATGGGTTTGTGCGTTTTTGTATTCCTTACCCTTTACGCATGCAATAAGGAAACTACACCTGATAATCATCCACCTGTGCTCAAAATTAAAATTCAACCACCGGCCGGGGATTCAACCATTACGTTTGTAGTGGATGCTTCCCGAACTACCGACAGGGAAGATGCCTTATCATTTATGCGATTCCGATGGGACCTGAATGGTGATTCAATATGGGATACCGATCCGGATCCCAGTCCATATGAGGTTTTTCGTATTCCGGACATCGGAATGCACCAGTTCGGAGTAACCGTACAGGACCGGTTTGGATCGTCCGATTCCACCTGGTTTTCGATTGAGACTTGGGGATTGAACCGTGATACCTCCAGAATGATTGATCCTCGGGATTATCAGGAATACCGAACGGTGAGGATCGGCCGCACCTGGTGGATGGCAGAAAACCTGAATTACGGATACCTGATCCCGGATACCTCCGGTGCGACTGACAACGGGATCCCTGAAAAGTATTGCTACCTGAATGACACCGCAATCATACTTAATCCGGGCGGCCATCTGACCTATTATGCCTGGGAGGAATTGATGGAATATGATACTCTTAATGTGACCGGACTTTGTCCACCCGGCTGGCAAATTCCCAGTCGTAAAGATTGGCAGGCACTCAGGGATTCTCTGGGATACCGCGGATATCAAACTTATCTGGCAGGAAGAGGGTTTTCGGGTCTCAGTCTGACCTACTCGGGCTACCATTTGTTAACCCAACCCTGGAACCCCGATTCACTCAATCCTGATTTTAATACCAGCCTGTTTTTTTCGCGGGATTTTTCGAGGGAAGTGTATGGCAGACGCCGTCAACCCTGTCCGTGGGTCGCCGACCAAACCGGTCTGATCCTCCTCCGGTTTGCTTCGAAGGAGGCTGCCTTCTTTAAAGCAGCACTTCCTGTAAGGTGCATTAAAACTGATGGATATGAGTAATCGGAGGTTTCTGACAACCCTTTTGGCTACCATTATGACACTGACTCCGGGTTGCAATGAAGACCCGGTTATTTCTCCGGTTTTTGTTACACCGTTACCGGTGGTTCATTGTATTCTCAGTGCCGAGGATACAGCTCATTACGTGAGGGTAACCCGGCTGTTATCGGGGCCAGTTAATCCAGGGGAATCTGCGGGGAATGCTGACAGCCTCTATTTCAAGGATATCCAGGTGTTTTTCGAAATCTGGGACGATTTTTTTATGCAACGGCTGAACATAATCCAGCTCGGGCCCACCTTTGAGATCCCCAGGGATTCCGGTTTTTTTAACTACAATTATCCCCTCACATTTAAAACCAGCGAAAGGCTGGATGGGCCAGTCAGGCTGAGAATTGAAATTCCTGATCGTAATATTACAGCGATAAGTTTTGGGAGTGCGCCCTGGCCTCCCGTTCTGGAAAAACCCAATCCTGCATTGAAACGGGAACTGGGTTTTTTTGAGGATTATCCGGTGGTAATCTTTTGGGGGAATGATAGTTTAAATTATCGCCAGACGATCATCAGGATGAATTATCTAAAGGTAACGGCATCGGGCATTGATACCTGTCGGCTCGATTGGAAAAGATCCGGAGGCAACCTTTACATTACCGGAAAGGAGTATTTGGATTATATCGCCGCATGGATAATGGCCGAACAGGCGGTAATTTACCGGAAAATTACCGGGATCGATATTATCATGAACTATGGAAGTCAGGCCTATAAAACTTACATAACCCGAAAGGATTGGGCCTTTGATATAATCGGCCAGCCTTATTCCAATATCATCAATGGATATGGTGTTTTTGCCGGACGGTCAACCGATACCATCTTCGGCTATCTGCCCAACCAGAAGTTTCTCGATACCCTGGCAAATAGTCCGCTTACCCAGAAGCTGAAATTCGTTACCTGGTAAAGACCGGTTGCCAGTTGCCGGTTGCCGGTTAGGTCGCCAGAACTGTCATTCCGGCGGAGGCCGAAATCCCCACCCACACTCACCTCCTGGTAAGATTAAAGTTTGGTAGAGGCGACCCTTGCGGTCGCCGTGCAAATGGTAAGGGCCCCAGCCGTGGCATCCCGTTGATATAGGGCGACCGCAAGGGTCGCCCCTACGAAACATCCGCGGGGAAAATTATAAGGAAGTGGGTGAGGTGGGTGTGGGTGTGGGTGTGAGTGTGAGTGTGAGTGCAGGGGATCCTGACTTTCGTCAGGATGACACTCACTGGCGTGAACCAGAAACTAGGAACCAGCAACTTTCATCAACACCACGTGCAGGATCACCCCAAGCAAAAACAGCAGGCTGAACCGCTTGTTATACTCGAAGGCGTAGCGCACGAAATAGAGCGGCCAGGCTTCGGCTTCGTAATTGTCGGGCTTGGTTTCGGGACGCTTTTTCAGGAACGGTCTTCCTTTTTTCCAGAGGTAGGGCAGGGCGAGGAAAATCACCAGTACAGGCCATGTAAGAGCCTTGGCGAAAACCAGCCAGGTAAATGCTGCGTACTGTCCGATCCACAGAACGAGCACCGTGTATCGGCTAATGGTTTCTCCCAGAATTACCGGGAGGGTGAAAATCTTCTTTTTCCGGTCTTCCTTCAGCTTGTCAATATGCTTGCCGAAAATGACCGAGGTAGGGCCGATGGCATAAACTGCAGAAATCCAGGCTACATCCCAACTCCAGACAAAACCGGAGGTTACGAAATAGGTTCCGCCGATCATCAGGGGTCCCCATACCAGGACTACGGTAGGTTCTCCCAACCCGATATACTTCAGCGGCCAGGTATAGAAAAGCAGGAAGAAGAGTCCGGCCAGCCCGAGATACAGGGTGGTGATGGGTCCGGTGATTGCCAGATAGGTTCCGGCTGCAATAGCCAAAAGAAGGGTAACCAGCAAATACACGGCGAACTCCTTTCCGGTCATCAGGCCGTGTTCTATCACCTGAGGGCCATACTGCGCCCGGAAATAGTTGTCTTTATCGACTCCTCTGCGATGGTCAGTCCAATCGTTCAGCAGGTTGTTCGCCGCATGTGCCAGAACCAGTCCTAAGAATGCAACCACGAAATTGACTGTATTGAAGGTGCCGTCGGCAAAAGCAAAGAGCCCGCCGAGAATAGCCGAGATGGCCGTCATGATCAGCACACCTGAGCGTGTGGATATCAGCCATTTGGAAATAACATCAAGCCGGGTCCATTCCTCTTTGGAAACCCGTGGAATCGTCTGAAGGGCCTTGCCCCACATTTTTATGTTTACTGCCATGGGATTAACTTTTGGGTAATAACAAGTGAAAGGCAAAATAGTTGCCGGTTAAGATCAGTTGCCAGTTGCCAGTTGCCGGTTGCCGGTTGTTCGCCAGAACTGTCATCCTGACGAAAGTCAGGATCCCATGTCTCGGAGCGTTGGGTAGGAGATCCCGGCCTTCGCCGGGATGACAGTTCTGGCCTAACTGGCAACCGGCAACCGGCAACTGGCAACCGATATTATCCGGCAACCGGCTTGAAGTGTAAGTAATACCCACCTCCACCTGAGCCGCAAAGTTTTATTACACCAGAGCTATCGGAGAGGCACGCCTGGGCTTTATTCAGGATATCCGGAGTGAAAAGTTCCTTGAAAAGCTGAAGTTGGAGGGTTGAAATCCTTTGGATATCGGAATAAAGTGTTTCGAATTCTTTACCTATGATATTGTTAATGACCTGGTTAACCAGCGGAATGTATTCGGATTCGTAGAGATCCGCCCGGTTGGGATCGGTTTGGCGATTGATGGTGAAGCCCGATACGCCGGTTTTGGTCTGACCGGGTGTTCCGCTGTCTATGAGGTTGATTTTGATGTGCTTGCGCAGTTCTTCCAGAGTGATATCGGGAGTGGTTACACTACCAGCACGGATGCACACCGGCCGGTTGAGGTAACAGACCAGCGGATCGGTACCGGAACTGGTGGAGTGGAAAAAGGATTCAATAAGGGCAAACCTTTTACGCAAATCCTCCGGGGATGTTTCATTTTTATGCCCGAACCGGCGGTAGAGGGAGGCTACCAGCGACCCGGAGCTGCCAACGCCATAGTTGGCCGGAATGGTTGACAGGAAAAAGAGCTTTTCACCGAGCTCCGACCGGAAGCGTTCCAGGTTCAGGATTTGTTCGGATTGTCCAATCCTTTCGCCAGTGGTCAGATAGTCAAACAGTTCCTGCAAGGATCGGTTCGAATCCACCCACGCCGGGTCGGGATCACTCATGCTGCCCGGCAGCACCAGCTCGCCGCTGAAGCGCTCATAAGGAAAGGCCAGTGCGGCCGAACCGTGGAGGACGGAGTATTCGCCGAAGAGGAGGAGTTTGGCCGGGGACATAGGGACTGGTTACTTGTTGCTTGTTACTGGTTGCTGGTTACCCAGGTGTACTTGTCATCCCCGCGAAAGCTGGGACCGCGACCCTTGAAGCGCGGTACGCGTAGGAACCGGTCCCCGATTTCGCGGGGATGACAAGTGCTCCGAGGCTGGGGATCCCGGCCTTCGCCGGGATGACAGTTCTGGCTTAACTGGTAACCGGCAACCGGCAACCGGCAACTTTCTTCGGGCCAGTGCCCACTTCGTCGTCGATCCATCTTCCGTTTTCGCAGAGCGGGGCGAGGGTGGATTCAATTAATGCTTTGATCGCTGCACGTTCTTCATCGGGATAGAGCAGGTGTACATTCGGACCGGCATCGAGTGTGAAAGCAGGATGCAGGCCTGTTTCGGAGCGAAATTCCGTTATTTTCCGGATGATTTCGAGCGTGGCGGGTTCCATCAGGATTTTGCCTCCATCGGAGGCAAGAATCAGGCCATGGAGGGTTAACGCTTCCTGCTCTACCAGCTTGATGAACCCGTCGCGGTCGCCGGAACCCATAATGTGAAACAGTTCATGGATATTCCTTCCGGCACTTTCATATCGGGCCATGGCAAAAGGATTGGCCTCCATAAGGGAATGACCTGCACTGGAGGACAATGCTTTAGGGTGCGAACTGACAACGAGCACTGCATCATGATAGTTCTGAAAAACCGGCGAAATCCCGGAATGAAGGGGCATGGCATATTCATCCGAGGAGCCGGTCAGCGCATCGGTTGATCCCCAGTGCACAAATCCGCCGTAAACGGATCGTGCGGCGCTGCCGGAACCCAACCGTGCCAGCGTTGAGGCCTTCCGGTAAAAATCGGATTCAGGCAAGGGAGTATCCGTAATGATTCCTTCAATTTCAATGAGGCATAATGCAAGGGATGACATCGATGAAGCTGAAGAGGAGATTCCGGAAGAGTGGGGGAACGTGTTCCGGCTGCTGATGCTGAGAGAATATTCATGCAGGAATGGAAGGAGGCAGGTGATTTTATCCAGGTATCCGAGCACCCGCTTTTCAAAACCTGAATATTCATGGCCTTCAAAAAGAAACCGGTGCCGCAGATTTTTGCCGGCGCGGGTCCAGCTTACCTCCGTAATGGTTACCGACCGGGAGAGGGTAAGGCTTACCGAAGGATTCCGGGGAAGCTGATTGCCATGCTTGCCCCAGTATTTAACCAGGGCAATATTCGCCGGGGATTCCCAGGCAACGGTTCCAGAGGCTGCGGAATTCGTCATAGGATGATCTCATCCCAGGTGAAATGAACCGGATATCCTTTTTCAGTAAAGAATTCCCTCATCATGCGTTCGCTGTCGTTGGATACGGCCATCGCGAAATCCCCGCCCCATGCACCAAGGGATTTGATCGTCCCGTCGAAATCCGGGAAGAGGTCGGCTTTCAAAGGGGGACGGCAAAGAAGGGCGCCCATAAGGTCCTCGTGACGGCTGATGCCCTCAATAAACTCATCCAGGTCGCGCGTCTGGTACAACATCTCTGAGATTTCAGAGATTTCTTCCATCGAAGGAATAAATTCCGGATTCTTTCTGAGAAAGGCGTCAATCTCGATGTTGGTATCCTGCTTCCGGCCCAGGTAAACGAAAAGGAGGTGATGGTGAAACCAGGGGTAAAACTCTACGGGCATAACATCGGGCCCCTCTTCGGTCAACCTGAATAAAAGGGCGCTTTCAGCCCGTGCACAGGCGATATCATAACCAGACCCTTTGGCAACCATTTTGTTGAGTTCGTAGGGATCCACATCTGCCCACCAGGCAATGTTTGAGATCAACGTAGAACTGGTGCCCCAGCCCCAGTGGCGTTCAAACATCACGCGACAGTCACAGTTGTAGGTTCCTGTTTCGGAGAGGAATTCCGGGTTGAGGCTCCGTGCTGCGTTGAGCAGGAAGACCAGCCGGTCGGCAATGGCCTGATCGGTTGATTCCAGCAGGGTAAAACCAGCCTTTACGGTCAGCTTTGCCTCGAACCATATCTCTTCCGAATCGGATGCTGTCCAGTTAATCAGCATATCGTCCTCCGGGGTGAACTCAATTTCCATCGCCTGCCCTTTCTTCAGCGGAATGGCCAGCGCGGTTGCCCCGTGCAACACCACGTACTCGCCTGTCATCAACAGCTTTCCGTGTGAATGGAATAGGTATTTTCTTGTTTTAATGGCTTTTACGTTTATGAAGTTTCATATGTCCTTCCTGAATACCATTGGTAATCAGTGCTTTGACTGCCGAAAAGTTGTTGGCCATTCCCGCTGCAGCAGCGATCTGCATGAGTTCGCGGGCTGAAGGATTGCCGAGTATCCTGAGGGATAAGCGGGCCAGCGGATGTGCAGAGGTGAGTCCCCCAACCGTGCCAACGGCCATGGGAACGGTCAATGTGTACCGAAACAGGTCTCCTGTCTGCTCTATCCGGGTAAGGCTCTGATATTTGCCATCCTTTGCGGCCCACGCATGCCCTCCGGCTTCAACAGCCCTGAAATCGTTGCCTGTTGCGAGGATTACCGCATCGATTCCGTTAAAGATGCCCTTGTTATGCGTTACCGCCCGGTAGGGATCGATCTCTGCGATTCTGGCGGCAAGGCCAAATCGCCGGGCAAACTGATTCGGATCGTCTGCTCCCCTGATTCCGGTAAGGTCTTTACTTTGGCATTCCACTGTACAGGAAACCAAGCAGTTGGGGGTGTAATTTGACAGAATCGCCATGATAATTTCCGGTGGAGGAACCGATGGAAAAGCAGCAGCGACATGATCCCTTAGCCTGCCTGCCATCAACTCCAGGCAACTATTGATGAAGTTGGCACCCATCGCATCGGCCGTGAGGAAGCTTACCCGCAACTGGTACAGATGGTCAGCTTCTTCAGAGAAATCAACCATCTCCATGCCGGTGATCCCCCCGCCGCGAGCGTCCATACCTGCGGTGATATGACGCGATTCATCGATCAGCAACGGCTGAAAAACCTGCAGATATTCAGCAAGTTGATGATATTGTCCGTCCCAGGTAAAATGAATCTGTCCAACTTTAATTTCATCCAATACGGTTGTCAGGAATCCACCGCGGCTTCTCCAGAATTTGGCCGACCAGGAGGCCGCCGCAACAATGGAACTCTCCTCGGTAACCATGGGCACGTGATAAGTTTTGCCGTTGATCAGGAAATTTGGGGAAATACTGTACGGAAGGTGGTACGATGTGACCACGTTTTCAGTCATTCTTTCAAAAAACCCGGCGACCAGCGGATCTGTATGCCTGAAAGAGAGGATCAATTCAATATCCTCTGGTCCGATAAGTCCATCGGCCAGCAGCCGGTCCAGTTTTTCATCGGCAGAGAGTCGTGTGAATCCTTCAATGGGATCCATGATTTATTCGTTGATCGTAAGATAAGAATAGGCTATCTCCAGCCCTTTAATCTGATATTCAATAAATTGCTTAAGCGTATCATAATCGTCGCGGGCGTATTTCAGAAACATGGAGGCTTGTCCGTAAATAGCCGGTAGCCGGCTTTTACGAATAAAATAGTACCCGTCAAGGAATGTCTTGATCCCACCGGAAATGATCAGCTCGCGGGTTTTAATATCGGAATGTGAATCGACCAGTTTATTCATGGTTTCGAGCATCTCCGAAGCATCGTTACCAACATAGGTGATGGGCTGAAGCATTTCCTGCCGCTGCGGGTCGCTGCGCTGGAGTTCCAGTCTGGCAAAATTGGTGCCACCAAATGCGGCGAACTCAATGGCCTGAAGGGGCAGGGCCGCCAGCTGCTTCAGGCTCTCAGGCCCCATGCCCTGACCTACCTCTTTGATGATCACGGGAAAATCAACCCGGCGCAGCAATTCACGAATGGAATCAACAGGCGGGTTATGGAGCCGGTCACCTTCGGGCTGCAACAGTTCCTGCAGGGGATTCACATGGACGATCAGGCCATCGGCTTCGAGTTCTTTAACCATCCCGGAAATGCGGTCTACGGTATTGTTTTCCAGTGCTTTCTCAATCTGGACAATGCCCAGGTTGGCGTAAAAAGGTGCATCGGGTCCGATATATTTCCGCAGGTAAAAGTGCTCCGGATTCTTATTGTCTTCCAGCAGAACACGGCAGGATCCAAGCCCCATGCCCATGCCGAATTCATTGCAGGCGCGGGCCAGGTTGCGGTTGATTGTAAGGGCTGCATCGGTGCCACCGGTCATGCTGGATACCCAAACAGGTATCCGCATGGTCTTGCCCAGGAATTGAAACGGCTTGAAAACCCCTTCGGGATGCGCACTCATCAGGGGCTCATAGGCAAACCTCCTGTCGAGGCTCCCGGCCGCTGTCTGCGACTGAAAAGCCAGGTCGATGTGCGCCTTTTTCTTGCTTGAGGACATGAATTAAAATTATTTTATTCCGATATGACGCGAAATCACTAATCTCAGAATCTCCGAAGTTCCTTCACCAATCTGTAGGATCCGCTGATCGCGGTAAAACCGTTCGATGGGACTATCCCTGACCATTCCATATGCCCCGTGTATCTGGAGCGCTTCATCGGCTACCTCCTTTGCAATTTCGGAACAGTATAGTTTTGCCATTGCGGCCTCCTTCCCGAACGGGAGCTTCTGGTCCTTCTGCCAGCATGCTTTGTACAACAGGTTCCGCGCCAGCTCTATCTTGAGGGCCATGTCGGAAAGTTTAAAGGAAACAGCCTGATATTTCATGATCGGTTTGCCGAACTGCACTCTTTTTGAGGCATAATCCAGAGCCATTTCAAAGGCACCCTGTGCCAGCCCAAGCCCCATGGCAGCGATCGACAGCCTCCCCGAATCGAGTGTTTCCAGCATGATATGGGGGCCGTGCCCGACTTCACCGAGTGTGTTGGCAACGGGTACGCGCATGTTGTTGAAGAAAAGGCGGCCTGTATCTGCAGCGCGCCATACCATTTTATTTGTGATCGGTTCGCAGGAGTAACCGGGGGTATTCCTGTCAACAAGAATGACTGTCAGTTCTTTACGTCCATCCTTCTCGCCGGTGACAACCTGGAGGGTAGCACCTGCTGCGAGCGGTGATGCAGAGTTGGTTATAAAGATTTTGTTGCCGTTGATCACCCAGAAATCACCCTCCCGAACCGCGGTCGTCTCTGTATTGTTTGCATCGGATCCGGCGTTGGGTTCGGTGAGACCGAATGCCCACAAACCTTCTCCGGAGAGCAGTCGGGGCAGAAATTCCTGTTTCTGTGTTTCGGTCCCGTATTTGACGATCGGACCGATTCCCAGGGAGTTGTGCGCCGCGACTGTGGCGGCCTGTGATGCATCAATCCGGGCAAGCTCTTCAACTGCAATAATATAGGACAGGGTGTCCATGTTCTTCCCGCCATATTCCGCTGGAGCTGTCATCCCCAGCAGGCCGATCTGCCCCATTTTCCGGGTGATGTCAACCGAGAAAGTCGCGGTATTGTCAAGTTCGCCGGCTACCGGCTTGATCTCAGATTCGGCAAATGACCTGACCCTGAGCCGGAAGGCTTCATGGGCTTCGGTCATGAGAGGATTATAATAGTTCAGACTCATTAAGACGAAGGTTTAGTTAGAAATAAGTTCCAAAATCAGGTCGTTTGATTTCACCTGTTGGCCTTCGGTTACCCTGAGGGAACCTACCGTGCCGTCCATCATGGCCAGGATCTGGTTTTCAGTTTTCATGGATTCGATCACTGCGAGTGACGAACCCTTGAGAACCTTGTCGCCTTCACTGACCAGCAGCCTTGTAATTCTTCCTGGCAGCGGAGCGGTCACCCGGGTTCCGCCACATGATCCTGCAGAGTAATCCTTACCGTTTCCATTCCCCAGTCTGCGCGTAACAGCCGGATCGGCAACACAGAAATTGAAGCCTTTCCAGGTTAAGATCATGGTATTGTCTGGTAAAACAGAATACCAGGCTGTTTGTTCATGCAGATCGAGCAAAAACCTGAGCCTGCCGGGGGTGTGGCCGAGTACCTCAACAGGTTCGGTTCCGTTTATCCAAACAATGTATCCCTCAACATCAACTGGACGCATGGACCGGTGTCGCCATCCGGGCAGATGGTTCCAGGGACCCTGTCGGTTCCGGTTCACGCTGTGGTTGTGGCTCCGGTGATATGCCTGCTGATAAATATGTCCCAGATGGTCGCGGTCAACCAGGCTCCGGGCATCATGAATTCGTTGGACAAGGGTTTCCGCATAATCCCCGATAAACCGCGTAGAATACCTGCCGCTCCTGAATATAGGATCCGACATCATCTCACGCTGGAACGGTATATTGGTTTCGATACCCTGAATGATATAGTGGTCGAGGGCTTTGGACATTTTCAACAGTGCAGCCTCCCGGGTGGAGGCCAGGACGATCAGCTTCGAGATCATCGAATCAAAACGCGGGGAGATCTCCGAACCGGTGCGTACAGCGCTTTCAACCCGGATGTTTTTCCCTGACGGCGGGACATAGAGCCCGATACGGCCGGGAGCCGCGTGGAAATGGTCGGCATAATCCTCTGCACAGATCCGGCATTCAATCGCGTGCCCTCTGGAACGGATCTGACTCTGGGTGAAGCCGAGCGGCTCTCCGGCAGCAATACGGATCTGTTCACGAACAATATCGATACCGGTAACCATTTCACTTACTGAGTGTTCCACCTGAATTCGGGTATTCATCTCGATAAAAAAGTGATTACCGTCCTGATCGACAATGAATTCGATGGTTCCGGCGCTATCGTATCTCGCGGCTTTTGCCAGATTTACTGCGCTCACCAGAAGCGCGTTCCGGTTTTCTTCTGAAAGGTTTGGTGCAGGGCTTTCCTCAATTATTTTCTGATATCTTCTCTGAACCGAGCAGTCGCGCTCGAACAGGTGTACAATATTTCCGTGATGGTCACCCAGGATCTGAACTTCAACATGCCGGGCATTTTCAATGTACTGCTCGGCAAAGATGCCGGAATTACCGAAAAACTTGCCGGCTTCGGCAGCAGCCAGTGCGATTTGTTGCTCAAATTCTTCAGGGTTGTTGATAATCCGCATGCCCCGGCCGCCACCGCCGGCGATTGCCTTGATCAGGATGGGAAACCGCAGGCTCCCGGCCTGGCTGATGATTTCATCCGCACTACCCGCAATAGCCTGAACAACCGGAACTCCAATCCGCAAAGCCAGCTCCCGGGCCGGTGCTTTGCCCGACATCTGTCGCATAACCCCGGGAGAAGGTCCGATCCAGCCAACTCCAAGTTTATGGCACAGGGCAGCAAATTCCGGATCTTCGGAGAGAAAACCGTACCCCGGATGTATTGCATCTGCCGAGGCTTTCCCGGCGATACTCAGGATCTGTTCCTTGTTCAGATAGGTTTCTTGAAGGGCTGTTCCTTCGAGTCTGTATTTCTCAACTGTAGCATCCAGGTATGTAAGTCCTTCGTCCTCATCGGTATAGATAACCACCGGCAAAATGCCAAGCTCCCTGGCAGCCCGGATGATCCGGTTGACTATTTCCCCCCGGTTGGCAATCAGAATCTTCCTGAACTGGTTCATCGGTTTATAAAATCATTCAGCCGGGACTGGGCTTCATCAGAGCCTTTAAGCCTGGCCAGACTGCGTAAGGTCATATCAATAGTATCATTGCCGGGTCCACCGGTGATCCTGCTTGCAAGGCGCTTGATTTCCGTGAGTGATTGTCCGGGCATGCTGCGTAAAACGCCTAAAATCTGATTTAGTTCAGATTCGATTTCTGCCCTTGTACCGCAAAAGTCTGCCAGCCCGCATTCCCGGGCTTCCGGTGCAGTGAATACCTTGCCGGTCAGCATCAGCTGGCGGGCCTTAACCGGACTGATCCTCCTGAAAACATAGGGCATGATAATGGCCGGGGCCAGTCCGAGCCTCACCTCAGAAAATGAAAAACGCGTGGAAGTTTCAGCCAGAACCCAGTCGCTGAGAGAGAGCAGGCCCAGCGCGCCTCCGAAAACCGAACCTTCGGCCACGGCGATCACCGGAACCGGAATATTCCGGAATGACTCCATCAGGTCCGATATCATCCGGTTTTCCGCCAGATTCTCATCAAAAGTAAGTGTCCCGGAATTCTTCAGCCACTTCAGGTCGGCGCCGGCACTGAAAGATCCTCCGTTGCCCCGGATAACCATCGCCTGGGTTTCACCCGGTGATATCGATCCAAAGACAGAAATCATCCTGCGGATCATCTCCGGATTCCAGGCATTCCGCACCTCCGGCCGGTTTAGCCTGACTCCTGCAACTCTTTCCTCCCAAATGACCTCAACCATATCGTAAATCGTTTTCGTTTTGACCGATGACCGACGACCGATGACGGATGTAAGACCGTTCGTCTTTCGTCTGTCGTCTGTCGTCCGTCGTCCGTCGTCCGTCGTTCGTCACATCCGGTATATCCCGGGCTTGAATTCCCTCTTCCTGTTTCCGGCAACGGCTGCGAGGCATAGTGCCAATACTTTCCGGGTGTTCAACGGATCGATGATCCCGTCGTCCCAGATCCGGGAAGCACTGAAATATACGGAACTTTCCCTTTCATACTGTTCGAGCAGTGAATGGCTGCTCTTGCCGGTACCTGAGTCTTTACCCTTGACACTAGCCAGGACATGGGATGCCTGAGCTCCACCCATGACCGATATTTTTGCGTTGGGCCAGCAAAACAGGAAATTCGGACTGTACCCGCGGCCTGACATGGCATAGTTTCCTGCGCCATAGGATCCGCCAGTGATCAGGGTAATCCGGGGTACCGTGCTGTTAGCCACAGCGTTAACCATTTTAGCCCCATCCTTTGCTATCCCTTTATGCTCATATTCCTTTCCAACCATGAATCCGGTGATATTCTGCAGGAAGATCATCGGTATGTTTCTCTGGTTGCAGATCTCGATAAAATGTGTTCCCTTGAGGGCTGATTCTGAGAACAGTATGCCGTTGTTTGCGAGAATTCCCACCGGGTAGCCCATTATGGTTGCAAAACCGGTTATCAATGTTGTGGCGTATCCGGCCTTGAATTCATGAAATTCGCTGCCATCAGCGATCCGGGCGATAATCTCCCTGGGATTCGTGACAAACTTATCATTCGACTGGATAATTCCGTATAAATCTCTGATGTCGTAAAGCGGTTCGGCAAAACTGCGGACCGGTGCGGCGTAATTCTTGCGTGGATAGGTTTCGAAAATATTCCTGATAATCTCGAGCGCCTGGCGGTCATCATCAGCCAGGTGGTCAGCGACACCTGAAATGGTTGTGTGTACAAACCCGCCGCCGAGCTCTTCGGCCGTTATGTCCTCGCCGGTTGCCGCCTTGACGAGCGGTGGGCCGGCCAGGAAGATGGTACCCTGGTTTCTCACCATGATGGTTTCATCACTCATGGCCGGGATATAAGCCCCGCCTGCAGTGCATGAACCCAATACGGCAGCAATCTGTGGAATTCCGGCGGCTGAAAGCCTTGCCTGGAGGTAGAAAATGCGGCCGAAGTGTTCTTTATCGGCAAAAAGATTGGCCTGCTCTGGCAGGAAAATTCCGCCTGAATCCACAAGGTAAACGGCGGGAAGCTTGTTCTCAAATGCGATTTCAAGAGCGCGGAGATGCTTTTTAATGGTCTCCTTCACGTACGTTCCACCCTTAACCGTTGAATCATTGGCAATAACAACAACCAGCCGGTCGTGTATCTTGCCGATTCCCGTTATGATCCCGGCAGCCGGGAAGGTATTCTCGTATTGGTCCCATGCAGCCAGGGTGGAAAATTCAAGAAACGGGGATCCCGGATCGAGAAGCAGGTCGATACGTTCACGGACCAGAAGCCTGCCTCTTTCAATGTGACGTTTAACATACAGATCATCAAGCCTGTACATAACCGAATCGAGCCGGCTGTTGTACTCAGCAGCCAGATTGGTATTAAATTCCTGATTCCCTTTGAATTCCTGCGAAGCCTGGTCTATGGAACTTATGATTCTGAACATGGGCAACTTTTAGACCGCAAAGATATTAAAAAAGGGAGGAGGAGGGTTTGGGGTTTGAGGTTTGGGGTTTGAGGTTTGGGGATTGAGGTTTAAGGTTTGAGGTGTGGGGTGTGGGGTGATCCTGGCTAGGGGAGTGGGACAAAACCCTTGGCCCGAAGGCCGGGGTTCCTGAAGAGTAACCTTCTCCCTTGGTGGGAAGAGCTATTGAATAACGCAAGAGATTGATATAGAGAATTGTGAAAATAGAGAATTGTAAAAATCTCTTTTTGTCCCACCCCTCAACCCATGGGCACCCCA
>Ga0154558_1030_pt2 | contig 16414 bp, 15 predicted proteins | sample RifGroF2_FD_105701 | JGI IMG/M metagenome (GOLD analysis project Ga0154558, IMG submission 105701) | Bacteroidetes bacterium GWF2_49_14 | reverse complement strand
CGCCAGGGCACGGTCACGCTCATCGTCCCCGGTCCGGCGGAAAGTGCCGGCAATGGGACAAATGGACGCCTTCACATTCCTTACAATCAGATGTGCTTCCGGTGAGGAACCAAAGATGCGGTAGCCTCCGAAATCGAAATAAAATAGGTAGGGCGACGGGTTGATCGACCGGAGTCTGCGGTAAACATTAAAGTCATCTCCCTGATACTCCTGTTCGAAACGCCGTGACATCACAATCTGATATACATCCCCCAGATGACAGTGCTTTTTCCCAATAGTTACCAGGTTTCGGTATCCTTCATCCGTCAGGTTGGAGGTAATGGCACCGGCAGTGCGGAATGGAAAAACAGAAAAATTCCTGTTAACCAAAAGATTTTCAATGGTTTCGAGTGTATCCGGCCCGTCGTCAAACCGGTTTTCCAGGAGCTGCACTGAATTACGGAAGTGATTTATCGCGATGATATACCGGTAAATATGATATCGGATTAACGGAATCCGGTTCGGATCAGGCCCCTTACGCGCAGCCGGAACCTTTTCAAAGATCTCGGCTGAATCGTACGACATATATCCGAAGAAACCATTCAGGCGGGTCGCGGAATCTATTGTTTCCGGAACAAATGAGGAGATGAACTCCTCAAGAATCGCCGGCACATTCACAAGAGGCCTTGTCACTGCCGGTTCTCCGGGATAGGAAATTCTCACCTGTTTGTCGTCGACCACGATGCCGGCAACCGGTTCCAGGCAGATGAACGAATAGTTGTCCTGCCCGCCATGATAATCGGAACTCTCCAGCAGAATGGCCCTCGGATAGAGATCCCTGACTTTCAGGTATAGGCTGACCGGGGTCACCATATCGGCCAGCGTCGTCTTTACATGTGTGCGTATCTTATACATTGGATCTGATAGTAAAAAAATAGCCCGTCGTGAGTACGACGGGCCATGTATGTGTATTCAGGGCAGCACGTTTACCTCACGGAATCCGAAACGGTTCTGTGCCACCACCAATTATTTAAGTTCGTCGATGTTTTCATTTCGTTGCGAATTTAGCAAGTTCCTCCAGATTTCCAACCAACTCCAACCCGGCTTTTTCAGCTTTTCCATTGTAGACTTCTTTGCCTGATAGGGTCTGAAGGTTCATAACTACCTCAGAATCTATACTTTCCTTAATATATCGATCCATCAGTCCTTTTACCGGTGCCTTGAGCTGTCCCGCTTTTTTCTGAACCGCCACAATGCTTAGCCGGTTTTCCCGGTTGCCCAGCTCCATCGAGAATCCTCCATCCGATAGTTTGAGTGATCTTACTTTTGTATGATTGTACGTCATGAACCGGTAGATTTTACCCTGATGAAGGACGAAGCAGATAAACCCGATGAAAAAGCTGCCGAGCCAGGGGATCTTGGCTACTGAGAGCATCACTGAAGTTCCGGTTTCCGGGAAGGTATTGGCATGAAGCCAAATCCATGACTCCGGCATCGAAGTTCCCCAGTCTTTTTCAATATAGCCCCTTCCATCGTAAAAATTCAATTCTTTACCCTGATAATCGAGCCTGCCCGATACCGTGTGGTCAAGGGAAACGACCCCGTGATAACACTCCATGAATGGAACGAAACTATACCAGCCCATGATTCCGGGAGCCAGTGGATTTCCGGGCCAGGCCATCTGACCGCTGTATATGAGTTCACCTTCCAGATCGAGCTCGTCGCGGTGGATGGACAGCTGGGCTGAAGTTCGTGTAAACCGGTTTGAATCAATCCTGATATCCAGATTTTTGTTGGAAGCTGTAAAAGCATCAACAGGATATTCGATATAGTGAGTGGCCCCGGTGATTCCGTTGATCACCTGTATGAAGGCATGCTGCCGGCCTGCCAGTGAGATCCCCGGTATTATTGCCAGAACCTCGCTGAAATCCTTCGCAACCTGCTTAAAATACCATCCCTCGAAATAGTTTTTCCGATTCAGGCTTCCCTGGAATACTTCCGGATGATATAAGGTACGCAGGCTCATTTCGTGGTGCTTTTTATTTAAGTTTTACTGAGGGGCGCGGTCCCCGCTTTCGCGGGGATGACAATGTGTAAGGCGGTAGTTTGGGACGCGGTCCCCGCTTTCGCGGGGATGACAATTGCTACAGCGTTACCTCTAGAGCGTTGTCATCCCCGCGAAAGCGGGGACCGTGTCCCCCCAGCCACCAAAGTAACTTCTGCCTTCACCCCCCAATCTCCCCCTCGAGAAACGTCACCGCCTCCCCGCCAATCTCCACCCGCAGACCGCGGTTCCGGCAGATCAGGTCGCCGCCGCGCTCCGACAGTTGCCGGGCTGTGAACTCGCTTTTGGCGAGCTGCCGGCTCCAGTAAGGAGTCAGGGAGGTATGAGCGGAACCGGTTACCGGATCTTCATTGATGCCCACCTGGGGCCCGAAGAACCTCGAAACCACATCGACCCACTCTCCAGGTGCCGATACAATGATGCCGCGGGCTTTAACTTTGCCCATCATCGTAAAATCGGGCTTCATGGACTCTATATCGGATTGCTTTTCATATATCAGGAGATAGTCGGTTTTACCCTGATAGCAGAACAATGGTTCCTTGCCATTCAGTGACTCCACCAGGCCATCGGGTAGTTCGGCCGGGTCCAGTTCATCGACAGGGAAGTCAAGGATGTAGCGCTTTCCCTCTCGGAATACGCGCAGGATCCCGCTGCGCGAATTGAAAAGCAATTCATCGTGCGTATAGCCAAGGTGATTGAACAACACATGGGCGGTGGCCAGCGTTGCATGACCGCACAGGTCGACCTCGAGCTTTGGCGTAAACCATCGGATGTGGAAATTATCTCCGTCCGGTATAAAAAAGGCCGTTTCAGCCAGGTTGTTCTCCATGGCTATGTTCTGCATGATTTCATCTTCGGGCCACTCCTGTAAGGGAACAACCGCTGCCGGGTTTCCGGAAAAGAGCCTTGATGTGAAGGCATCAACCTGATATATTTTCATGGGTGTTACTATAAGCGTATAATAGGTACAACAAATTCAAAGTTGAATCGCTTGCCGGAGTCGGCAAAATCGGGTGTTGCGAGAAATGAGAACCGGAATCCCATTGGGAAATCGAGCAGATTAAGCCAACGGGTGTCCAGGATGATTTCAGTGCCTGCCGACAGGAACAGGCCGTATGAATCGGTCAATTCCGTGTAAGGGATATCCGCATATCCGTAATCTGCGAACACGTCTGCCCTGATACGCGAGCAGTAAAAGATGCCCGCGAAACCAAAATCAGGGTAAAATAGTGGAAAATGATAGGACGACTGGACTGTTACCATCCAGTTGCTGACCGGTATTGAATATCCCCTCGGATAGAGGAACAGGTCAAGGAAGGTGTAGTCGTTATTGGCTGGTTCATATTTCCATGCGGCGCTCACCACAAAATTATGGTTCGGCCGGAATCCGCGGATGGCACCATCGGCGAAGGCCATATACTGGCCTGCATAGATGGAACTTATTGATTGCTTGGCGGATAACTCAACGGCAAAGCCCAGCGGCGTGGTTATATTCTGATAGGCCTGTTTTTTTGTCTGCGCATAGCGTAGGTTTGCCGCAACAGAGTGGAATGTATGGAGTTCGCCGATCACATTGAAATCATCAGGCGCAACTTCCTGGTAGCTGATCAGGTTGTACCCTGCAGAGATACCGGCCTGCTTGTAGAAGAGACCTTTCGAGAAATTCAGGGGAATGCTGAACTGGGCAGACCCTACATCCTCAACCCAGGCCCGGGGGTCCTCGGCATCTGCAGCCGGTGACCGGTAATTCCGTGAAAAAGAGAGGCCCAGTATCGGAAATAATCCCCCGTATTGAATCCCTGCATGGAATCCAAAAGCATCTTCATTCCAATAATAGGCGGCGCCACCCTGCATATGAAAATCGCTCAGGATATTGTCGGAAATCAGGTCCAGGTCGACTGATTGAGTGGTCGGTGATAAGGTCCAGCTGTGAATGTTGGCGAAGTGCAGCCAGGGTTTGTAGGGTTTCACGGGGATATTCAGGTCATTTATATTACCCAGTATGTTGCCTCCCTCTTCATTCTGGTACCCGTGGCTGAATTCCGGAAGTTGATGGAGAGGTTTCGGATTAACAATCTTTTTGGGCAAGATCTGAGTGGAAGCGCTCATCAGATGGTACCCTTTCCGGGTAAACTCTGAATACACCAGCGTTTTCCCGTCAGGACTGATTGCCGGGTAATACGCACCAAACCGGGTGGAAGTCATCTGACGAATGGTCCCGGTCTTGCGGTCGAGGCTGTAAATATTGTTGATTCCGCTGTAAGTGGCTGAATACAAAATGGATTCGCGGGAGACCACCACTTCACCGATTATATGGTTTATCGACTTGTTCATTGGCGTTATAGCGCCACTATTTAGTTGCTGACGGCAGATAAACATGGCTCCCGATGACATCCTGATGGCACTGATGAGGCTTTTTCCATCCAGATCCCATTTTGGGAATGTATAATAGATATTATCGGGGTTGGGCAGGGTTTGCTGGATTTTTCCCGACTGGATGTCCAGGATTTGAATTTTATACTGATTTGACAGGTCTGCCTCCAGCACCATCACATTTTTCCCATCCGGTGAGACTGCCGGGGAAAAGAACCGCTGGTGCCGGGTAAGGTAGGTTTTGCTTTTTGTTTCTGTGTTGAACAATACGATATCGGAATAGCTAACGGAGGAAAACCTTGGATCCCACGATAATTCTGCCCAAGCAATCCAGGGGCCTCCGGTGGTGAAATACCGGTCCTGGGCGATGCCCGTTTCGCACAGCTGCTCTTCCGTCCCGTCCGGTTTCCTTCTGTAAATGGCTTCGGTCTTGTCATAGCTGTACTTGCAAACCAGGAGATCCCCATTGTCAAGGAAGACGGGATACCGGTAGCTGGTTATCGTTTGGCGGGGCTCATCCAATCGCTGTGAAGGGGTAAGCACCAGGAGGCTGTCTGCAATGTGCCACTGTTCACGATACTCGTTGAAAGCCTTTTTATACAACTTCCTGGTTGAAAGTTTGGTGTACTTCATTACTGCATCAGAAAAGGGATAAATAAATCCCTTGTACCAGGCCGTTCGCCCAAGAACCTTTTTCCAAAAGTCATTGCCGAAGCTGTCGCGTCCATAGCTGCACAAAAGGTACCCTAGCGTATAATGATCGGGAACATAATCACGAAATGACCCGTTGCGGGCCTTCATGTAGGTGTATTTTGTGCTGTCAAGAAGGATGCTTTTGTATTGGGACATAAAATAGGGAACCCGTCCGCGGCCCTGATCGGTGAGAGCTGTTTCCGTGACAACGGCATCCCCTTCAAAGAACCACTGGGGAACTGCAAGGGTCATCATGGTTCCCCAGCCGGCCTCACCCGACAGGTACCATGCAATTTTATTGATCCCTCGCCTGAGATTTATATACTGGAGTGCATGCCGGTATTCATGGATCGACAGAAGCGTAAGCCAGTCCATTGTGCCTAATCCATTGCCGTCCTGGGGCGGGGTAGTGTAGAATTCCGATCGGTATGGCATGGTGGAAACATATCCATTTGAAATAACCCCCTGATTATTCAGGATCAGATTGAGTTTTTTCGATAAGGGCCCGATGCTGATTCGGTTGTTTGCATCCTCAAACTGAATGGTGTTGGAAACCTGACGGGCCTGGTCTTCAAGACCTTTTGGAAAGATGACACGAAGGTTTTTACTGTTCAGCTGCATCCATTTCATGCCTGGAGGGAAGCTGCCAAAGTCTTGCGACTTTAAGACGAAAGACGAAAGAAGAAAGATAAAAGATAAAAGTTGGGGGAGATAGCGTTTCATGGCAAATCGGGTTGACAGGCCAAAGGTAGAAAAAACCGTGACGCGTGACGCGGTCCCCGCTTTCGCGGGGATGACAACGTGGAGGGCGGTAGTTTGGGACGCGGTCCCCGCTTTCGCGGGGATGACAACGCTCTTAAGGTAACGCTGTTGCAATTGTCATCCCCGCGAAAGCGGGGACCGCGTCCCACAGCCACCAAACTAATTTCTGGCCCTAACCGGCAACCGGTAACCGGCCTACACCCTATGCCACTTTTCAACCTTTATCTGCCCGTCAACCGTAACAACGATCACTTTTACTGGCACTTGTCTGGAGCTCTGTGACAGTGCCACTTCGGCTATCTGCAGCAAACCGTTGCAACAGGGAACTTCCATAACCATCACGGTCAGGGTGTCAATCTGGCTCTCTTCTATCAGGACTCGCAGTTTATCAACATACACTTCCCGGTTGGAATCCAGCTTCGGGCAGGCAATGGCCAGTGTTTTGCCATTCAGGAAACTACTGTGGAAGTTTCCCAGGGAGAATGCGGTGCAATCCGCGGCAAGCAGCAGGTTTGAGCCCTGAAAATGCCCTGCCTTCGGATTCAGCAAATGCATCTGAACCGGCCAATGGGTCAAAGCCGACGGCTGATTGTTAACTGAACCAGAAGCCATAACTGTAGCCCCCGCCCCGAAAGTTTTCGTTTGCGATCCCTGACACCCGCATGCCGCCCCAGCTCCGTGCTCCAGGTGGGTTTGGGTGTCTGTGTGAGGTGTGGGTGTGGCGTGCAACGCCCCCAGTACTTCATCTGCATTAAAATCGAGCTCGTCCTGGTGCTCCAGCATGTATCTCACTCCCTGGCGCAGAAACTCTTTCTCACCGTGTTCTTTCAGATGTCCAAGGTGTGCAATCAACGTATTCTTGCCTTTCGACATCATCTGTTCCATGACTTTGATTTCATCATAGGGTTCAGCTTCCCTCTCTTCAATGGCGATGGCACCTTCCGGACAGTGCCCGATGCAGGCACCAAGCCCGTCGCACATCAGGTCACTGATCAGCCGCGCTTTCCCGTCGATGATTTGAAGGGCGCCTTCATGGCAGTTTGGAACACACAGTCCGCATCCATTGCACCTCTCTTCATCTATGGTTATGATTTCCCTTTTCATGATTGGATTTTTTTTGTCAAAAATATGTTGCCTGAAGTGTAAAAATTGTTACAATTGTTACAAATTCTGATTTACCATGGAATGGATTGAAATGACTTCACAATGCCCGATCATGCGGGGGGTTCCGGCGGATGAGCTTTTACACCTCTTTGAGAACCTGCAGTTCCAGATTAAATCTTACCGAAAGGATGAAATTATGGCTATCCAGGGAGATGAAGTTAAGAGGCTTATGATTTTGCTGGAGGGGTCGGCGAGGGGAGAGATGACCGACAGTGAAGGCCGAGCGGTTAAAATTGAGGACGTCGCAGCACCCAGACCATTGGCTGGCGCTTTTCTTTTTGGTCAGGAGAACCGGTATCCCGTAGATGTGCTTGCGAATGAATCCGTTAAGGTTTTGATCATCTACCGGGAAGAATTTCTGAAATTACTCGGATTGAATCAGACCGTTATGATGAACTACCTCTCATTGGTCAGCTCAAAGGCACAGTTTCTGTCGAGAAAAATCAAGTTCCTGACCTTTAAGACAATCCGGGAGAAGTTGGCCAACTACCTGGTATCCATTGGAGTTCGCCAGAATGAGGTCAAAGAAATCTCGGCGTCTCAGAAGGATCTTGCCGATCTGTTTGGTGTGGCCCGCCCTTCCGTTGCCCGCGGACTGGCGGAATTGGAAAAAGAGGGCGTGATCGAAATACGAAACAGGAGGGTTAAGGTTTTGGATATGAAGGCATTGCTAGCATTAAAATCCTAAATCTCCTCCGTCTCCACCACCTTGGCCAGAATATCTCCATAAGGGATCAGGAAAAATTCCTTACCTTCAATTTTGACTGACTGACCGCCATATTCCTTAAAGTACACCACATTGCCAACCACAATTTCGGGATTGTCAATCTGGCTCATACTTAGCACCTTGCCAAATCGGGGCTTTTCACTTGCTGAATCCGGAATAATAATGCCGGAAGCCGTTTTCTTTTCTTTCTGGCTGTCTAATTCCAGCAGAACCTGCTGGTTAACAGGATGTAATTCTTTCATTACTATTTCAATAAGTCATCAATAACTTTCTTAAACCTGGCCTTGTTTTCCGCATGGTTGGAACTAGCTCCTGAGGCGAGGGAGGGTTTGCCCGTCTTCGGGATTACCAGGAAGGTCGGAATGTTGCGAACCCCGAAAAGGCCGGCCAGTTCCTGCTCCTGATCCACATTGATTTTGTAGATATATACCTTGCCTGCATACTCCTTGGCAAGCTCTTCGAGTGCCGGGGCAACCTTTTTACACGGCCCGCACCAATCTGCATAAAAGTCTATGATGGCTGGCTTATCACCTTTGTAAACCCATTCGGTTTTGTTGGTGTCATAGTCCATAACCCGTTTTTTGAACTCTGCCTTGGTCAGATGTATCGGTTTGGAAGGTGAATCCGGGGTTTGTTCGCCGGTGTTTCCTGCCCGAAGCATCAGTCCGGAGGCTAAAGCCAGGAAAAGAATCAAAGTTGTTTTTTTCATGTATTTGATTTATTTGATTTCCAACAGTGTATTCAATTTCTTCTGATCGAAACCTACCACCCATGAACCGTCGATCTCGGTTTGCGGAACCCCTTGCTGACCGGTTCTGCTGACCAGATTCTGTGCTGCGCCAGGGTCTCTCGAGATATCAACATCCGTGTAGTATACTTTGTTTTTGCGAAGGTAACTTTTCAGTGTTGTACACCAGGAACAGGTTGGAGTGGAATAAACTGTTACCTGTCTTACACGCCTGCCCTCCTTTTCCATGGTTGCACGGTAGGCAGCTTCTTCAAAAAAGGATTTCAGAACCTGTGGCTGCTGACATCCTTTAATTACGTTCCGGAGCTCACCGGAATCAAATTCCAATAGGGCAGGAACCGACTGGATCCCATAGACCGGGTGTATGTCCCTTACTTCGCTGACATCCGCAGATAATAAAACCAGTCCGTCAGTAAGGTTGCTGCTCTTAGTAAAGTTGACCAGTGCACAATCACTCTGCTCCGATCCGCTCTTATACAGAAGTAAATATGCCTTTTTGTTATTGCTGACCAGCTCCTTAAGTTTATTGATTCCGGATATCTTGTTGATAGTCATTGTCTAACAAATATATAGATATGTTGATATAAACATAAATCGTGCCAAAACTTTACCAGGGAAAAATCGGCTGAAATGTCAGTTACCTGACAACCAGACTCTGTGTAAACAATAGTGTAACCTCCGGATCCAAAACTACGGCTGAAGGCTTGAAATCAACCGGAAAGGTTATTCGGGTCTGCCTTTCTGTAACCGGGGGAGTCGTATTCATGACAGCCGAACCGGTTTCATTCGTAATCCTGACAGGAAGTTTGAACGCAAAAGGCTCGCCGCTCCCGTTCTGGGTAAGGTCAATGGTTATCGAATTGTTTTTTGCATCATAATCCCAGCTCCAGGATAGGTCAGGCTGGCCGGCAACCTCGAGCCACTGATGAAAGAATTTGCGGAGCGGCAGCCCTGAGACCTCTTCCATCACCCGGCAAAAATCTGAGGATAAGGCGTTTTTATTCTGATATTCCATGTAGAATTGGCGGATTCCCTTCCAGAAAGTATCCTCTCCCAGTTCCTGCCTCAGCATATGCAGGACCCATGCCCCTTTCTGGTAGGAATTCGTACTCAACAGCTCCATGTAATTTGTAATAGTGGTGTCAATAACCGGCTTGGGATCACGCTTATAGGATATGATAACCTGCTCGCGCATTTCTTCCATGCTTTTGGCAAGCGATCGGCCGGGGATGAGTGAATCTGCATAAACCGCTTCAAGGTAGGTTGCAAAACCCTCACTGATCCACACATGGTGCCAGTCTTTTTCCGTAACCGCATCACCAAACCATTGATGGGCGATTTCATGGGCCAATAAACTGTGCATCTTGCTTTTACCGTTAACCGATCCTTCGTAATAAAAAATGCAGCTGGAGTTCTCCATTCCTCCATAGATGGTTTTCGACTGCACATTTGCCAGTTTTTCGTAAGAATAGGGTCCGATAAGATCCTGAAAGAAGGTCAGGATGTCAGCTCCGGGCTGATAATCAGTAAAACCCTCCAGCCGGTCCTCACTGTACACCCAGGTCTGAACCGGTACTCCCTTTGAGAAACCTGATGTTTCCCATGCAAAATCAGCCAGGCCTATTACCATAACCTTGGTCGGGATATCAACATCCTCCCGCCAACGGGTCACACGGTATTTTCCGACAGGGTTCAGCGGCTCAAAGGCGTACTCACCTGCCAGGTATCCAACCCCGACCACCTTGTAATGTCCCGGGGCCTTTACAATGAACTCGACGGTGGCCTTGTCCGACGGATGATCCACGCAGGCAAGCCAGTTCCGTGCCCTGTCGGGCCAGTTGTCGCCAAAAAAGGTGCGGTCCCCGAATTTATTCTTCGAAATGATCAGGCCGTCAGCCGGAATCCCGGAATAATGAATCCTGATTTTGAATTCTCCGGGAACGGAAAGGGAATCGGGCAGAGTTATACTGATCCTGTTATTTAAATGACTGAACGGGAGTTTCTGATCACGGAGCAAAACATCAGAAATAATCATGCCCTTTCCTTTATCATTGAGGCCGGTTAAATCGAGCCCTAAAATCCTTGTTTTCAAGGTCATCAGGATGGTTAATTCCGATACGACGTCTATCCGGTCTGTGGTATCTTCCAGATTAATTGTAAATGTATAGTGAAGGACATTGATACCCTTATCAACCGGGTAGCCGTCACTGGCATCCAGTGCGGTAAAGGCCGACAATGCAATTAATATACCGGTCAGGACAGATATTTTCATTGTTAGTTTCACTTTTAATAAGTTCGCTAAATTAGATGCTAAATTTTACAACTACAACCATGCAATCATCCAAGACCCTGACCTTGTTGCTGGCCACAATTCTGGTCTTTTCCGGGCCGTCTCAAGCCGGAGAACCCAACGACGGACGGTTTCCGAAAGATCCGAAAGTACCCGTTAAACCTGAATACCTGCGTTATTTCAACACAACTTATGAGGAGTGCCGGGCTGACTTCCGTAAGTTGGCTGATAGTCTGAAGGTGGTTTACAAGGCTGCAGAAAGCATAAGGATTCCGGTACCGACAGCTACCGGAACCCAGCTAACCGTTGACGGGTTGTACATTCCAGGTTCGAAAAACGCAAAAAACCTGGTGATCATTTCAAGCGGAATTCACGGCGTTGAAGGCTATACGGGCAGCGCCATCCAGTTTATGTTCATTGAAAAGTATCTCAGCCCCGATTTGCTTAAGAATTCAGGTGTTTTGCTGATTCATGGCATGAATCCCTATGGATTCAATATCATAAGGAGGGTCACAGAGAATAATGTGGATATGAATAGGAACTGCGGCGCATCTCCTGAACTTTTTTCGACAAAAAATGAGGGTTACAGGGACTTATATGGATTTATCAACCCTGATAAGGCGGTAAGCCTTGGGAGCTGTCAGAACCGCCTGTTTGTGCTTCGGGCCATATCGAAAATAATAAAATCAGGCATGCCGACCCTGCGACAGGCAGTTCTGCAGGGCCAGTATGAATTTCCGGAGGGGCTCTATTTCGGGGGAAAACAGTTTGAGCCCCAGCTCCTGGAACTCAAGCCGCTGCTGGTCAGATATGCCAGCCGGTACGATACCGTCATTCATATTGACCTTCACACCGGCTATGGTGAAAGAGGCAAAATGCATCTCTTCCCGAATCCGCCCGAAACCCCTGAAATCCGCACCACAACCGAAAATCTGTTTTCGGGGTATACGATCGACTGGGGAGATTCAAAGGATTTTTATACGATCTCAGGTGATTTCTCCAGCCTTATCGGTGAATTGATTCCCGGAAAACTGGTAATCCCGATGACGCTCGAATACGGAACCATGGACAGCCAGACCACCATGGGGTCCCTCCGTTCCATCCAAAATATGATCCTGGAAAACCAGGGTTTCCATCATGGATATAAAAACAAACGAAGCGAACGGAAAGTGAAAGAATGGGTAAAGGAGATGTATTTTCCTTCTTCGGGGGTTTGGCGCACCATGGTGATGGAGCAGTCGGCCGCAGTATTGCAAAAGGTGACAGAGAAACTGCGGTAGAGACGCATTATTATGCGTCTGTACACCGGTTGCCGGTTACCGGTTACCGGTTGGGCCTCGGAGAGTTGTCATCCCCGCGAACGCGGGGACCGCATTCCAACCATGTACGTTGGCCAAGGTACTTGTCATCCCCGCGAAAGCGGGGACCGGGTGCGCCCCTACGGGCACAAATCGCGTCACGCGTCACGTGTCACGATGTTATTCCTTTCTCACGCACCGCACAGAAAACCCATACCCTTTACTAACCATCACCGCCTTGCTTTCACCTTTCGAACGGTCAATATACCAGGCACTTGGAATGTTGTTCGAGCTTACACCTCCCAGCCAGAAATGTGTTATTGTTCCAAATCCGACGGAGCGCCCGTTGAAATCGATATAACCACCCAACTTAGCATGGAACTCCGTTTCACCTCCCAAAAGCAGGGCCCCGATCGAGCCCCTGGCCTCAACGGTGAACAGTTCCTGAAATTCTGCCCGGGTCGGCAGCCTCCAGCCTTTCGGACACAGACCACTTGCAAGATTAAATGTGTATAATCCCCCATATTGTTCCCAAAGGGTAGTGTCAGCGCCATAGGCCATGGGTACCACACCCGGGTTATCCTTGGTAGGCTCCTTGTAAAACAGCAGGTTCTCTTGCATCCACCACAAATTCCCTAACCTGACAATCCCATAATAATCGGTCTGTCCCTCAATGCGTTTGTCGGCCAGGAGAGCTGTTTCGTGGTCACCTTCAAAGACATAGATGGTATCAGTCTTGACCACCGAATCCTCATGCCCGTCCGTTACCTTGAGACTCACCGGATGCTTCCCAATGGTGCTGAACCGGTATTTTATTTCACGCAGGTTATTGAATTCAGGGTCCCAGCGGCCATCTGCGTTTACATCCCATTGATAACCGAGATCCAGTATCTGGGTTTCCCTGTCGTGCGTCCCGATACAATGGATGAAGTATTCAGTCCCAAGATTTCCAAGCGGATTCCCAAGGGTCAGTTTTACTTCGGGCAGCGTATTCATCGGGAAAATCTCTACGGTGCGGGTTGTGTCCATATACAAACCCCGTTCATCCGTTACCCTTAACTTCACCTTGACCTTACCCTCCTTCTGGATGATCCGGTTAAAATTAGGAGTGGCGAGCCCAGCTTCTTCCCAGACGTTATCCGCAAAAATGTCCCATGAGTATGTCATCAGCGCTTCAGCCCTTCCGATGATACTCGATCCCGATGCATCAAAATGAAAAATATCCGAAACCGTGCAGAACCCACCGTCTGCGGTAAATTGAGGAAGAATACTGTCATTAAGCAGATCAACGGTTACCAGTCTTTTAACCACTGAACTCCGGCCGGTGGGATCCATAACCTCAACGCCTGCCAGGTATTTCCCCGTCGAGGCAAACAGGTGCGAACCCATTGATTGGGATTCAAACCCGGTGTCCCAGCTTCCGTCCCCGTCAAAATCCCACCGGAAGATCAGGAGGTTCATGGAATCCTCATCGTCAAAGGAATGTGACGCACTGAATATAAATGTGGTAAAAATATTGGCCGAGTCTGGCAAAACCTGCAAGTCGGCGATCGGCGCAGAATAGCCTTGCACTACAATCAGACCGGTGTTGAACGTGTCACGAAGGCCTGACATATTTCGTGCTTCCATCCGGATATTATAACTCCCTGGCTTCAGAAACCGGTGACTGACCGTGGCATCGGTGGTGTAATCCTGGTCCCAGGTTCCGTCGCCCTGCCAGTCATATCGGATCAGAACCGGATGCTCTTCATCGGCAACCAACAGGGTTGGTGAAGCATCGAACTCGAATCGGGTGGTGGTGGAACCGGATTCGGGAGTTAACTTGAAAAAGGCCTCCACGATTTGCGGATCATCTGCAGGCTTCCGGCAGGAAGCCAGAAGTGCAACCATAAGCAGGGCAGCAAACAACCGGTTATTCCTTGCGGTGCCCATCGCTGTCGAGGAAGTTTAGTGAATGTGTATAAAAGCCGTAAGCCAGGGTATCCAGTGATTGTGCATCCAGCCTGAACCCCTTGGTCTCCTTGGTCTTGCAGGACCCGAATACCCCCTGCCCATTGATTATGTTTTTATAGTCGAAAAGTTGAAAAGGGTCCTGCCTCTCCTGTGAAGTCAGAAAAAAGGCAAGGGATTCACTGCCTGCAATCACGAAAACATCGGCGCCACTAAATTGACGAAGGAGTGACTCATTTACCGGCATTAACTCTGACAGCCTTTTATAAAACTGATTACTGTTTATGGTATAAGAATAAAAACCTCCGGGGTAATCACGGTAAAAGGCAGTTGTAAAGGGAATTACAATCGATTTTTCCTCCAGTTGGTCACCGCTGATCTCCTGATAATGAACCCTGATGCCAACCTGATATACAGCCGAATTCTGGCTTTTAGTCCAGTGAATCAATGGGTTGTGGTCGTCGAGCATGTGAATTTTCCTGGCTTCCGGGTAGGCCGGGTCCACAAGTTGAAAATCCCCAAGGGAGACGAAAGAGGAGTATCCTGCAAAATCCCAGTCTTTTATGTCGATGATAAGCCTGTAAGTATTTGATTCCACTACCTTAAAGGAGCCCTGATAGACCCAATGAATGGTGTTCGGGAAAAATCCGGAATCTTTCTGTACAATCCTCGGGAGGAGCAGGTATGATTGGGTAACTTGTTCATTTTTAACTTCCTCTATGGAAATGCAAACCTTGCCGGGAATATTCAGGCTATCGGAAGAAGGTGGTGGAATGCGGGCATTGTTAGTGAGATAGGAGCGCGTGAGCCTCAGGCTTTGAACGGTATCGTCCTGGTTTAGTATGCAATAGATTACCGGAACCGATCCGGATTCATTAACCACATCGATTTCGGATTCGCAGGAGACGGCCAGAAGCAGCAGCAGTATTATTGCGGCGTATCTCATATTACTTTAAAAACCTGATGAGTACCTCTGTGATTTGATCCTCCTTGATGGTGAAGGTATAACTCGCGTGTTTCTGGCCCCACTTATTTCCCGGGAACCCGCCGGCGGAGCAGCTGTCGCCTTCGCAAAGGCAGGCTATTGCTGCTTCGAGATAGTAATTGCCCGGAGGCAGGAAAAAACTGTATCGCTCCTGTGAGTCGGAAAGGTTTGCCGACTGAATATACTTACCCCGGTACATGTCATAGGCATTCAGTGAAATGTGAAGATCGGTCCGGATAATTCTTTCAGGAGCGATCCAGACATGGGTGATGGGGAAATCAGCGACCAGTGTTCCGGTAGGTCCGGCGGGAGTCAGGTCTTTATTGTCAGGATCAACAGCGGCGGGATCACAGCCCAGCAGGAGTACCGACAAAAGAACATACTGAGCCTTTTTCATGGCATAATGAATTATAACGATATGTTCGCAGGGGGATGATCAAAGGTAAGAAAGGGAATTGATCTGCACAAGGGGAAAATTATGGATTACCTTTATGCAAGAGCGTTGTCATCCCCGCGTACGCGGGGACCGCGTGCCGCCCCAACACGGGCGCACGCGGTGCGCCCCAACGGGTACAAAACGCGTCACGAAATACGTGACCAATCCCTCACTTCCCTCTTCTGCCGCTGCAACTGATCGGCCAGAATCTGGTTGTCAGCCGCTTCGAGGAGCGGATCTTTTTCAAGGATCAGCTCCGCCGCTCTCCGTGCCTGATCGAGTATCTTGCTGTCGGTAAGCAGGTTGGCAATTGTTAGGTTGAAGGGCATGCCGCTCTGCTGGGTGCCCTCGAGGTCGCCCGGACCGCGTAATTTCATGTCCACTTCGGATATCTCAAAGCCGTCGTTGGTTCGGACCATGGTTTCGATACGGGTTTTAGCCTCCTTGGAGAGTTTATAGCCGCTCATCAGGATACAATAAGACTGATCTGCGCCCCTTCCCACACGGCCGCGGAGTTGGTGCAGCTGGCTGAGCCCGAAGCGCTCGGCACTTTCGATCATCATGACTGAAGCATTGGGTACATCAACCCCGACTTCTATAACCGTTGTTGAAACCATAATTTTTGTAATGCCCCGCACGAAGTAGTCCATGGCCTTGATTTTCTCTTCGGGCTTCATCTTGCCATGGAGCACCGAAACGGCATATTCAGGGGCAGGAAAGGCCCTGGAGATACTCTCATAGCCATCATACAGATCTTTATAGTCGAGGGTTTCCGATTCCTGTATCAGGGGGTATACAATATAAATTTGCCTTCCGAGCCGGATCTGTTTCCGCAGGAATTCATACACGGAGAGCCGTTTTGAATCATAATAGTGTGCGGTGGTGATGGGCTTCCGTCCGGGGGGCATCTCATCGATCACCGAAAGATCAAGGTCACCGTAAAG
>Ga0154558_1071_pt3 | contig 17575 bp, 10 predicted proteins | sample RifGroF2_FD_105701 | JGI IMG/M metagenome (GOLD analysis project Ga0154558, IMG submission 105701) | Bacteroidetes bacterium GWF2_49_14 | reverse complement strand
GGAATGTAAGAACGCAGTTTTATTTTAACTCCTGGCTAACCCTTGATCCGGAATCATTACCCACCACCCTGGAAGTACGCTGGGATTTTGACGGTGATGAAAAGTGGGATACTGAATATACCAAAGACCGGATCATTTATCATAACTATCCGGAGCCGGGGACCTACAAGGTATACATGGAAGCCCGCGATCCGGATGGATTGTCCGATACCACCGCCCAGTTTGTGGAGGTTACCTCCGGGACCAATGAAACGGGGGTTATCTATGACCAGCGCGACGGGCAGTATTACGGTTCGGTTAAAATCGGAAATCAATGGTGGATGAGCCAGAACCTGAACTTCAGTCCGTATAATGAGCTTAAAGATGAAGTCCGGAAAATCTGCTATATCCGGTACTTGGAGGACCCGGTACCCTGGTGCGATATTCTGGGCGGTTTGTACAATGTTTATCATGCTACGCGCGAAGACTATTACGGTACCGTCAGGGGTATCTGCCCCTGGGGCTGGCACATGCCATCGAGAAAAGAATTGGAGACGCTGATCGAAACCATCGGGGGCTGGAACCAGGCCGATCAATTGTTACCGGGCGGTCCCACCGACTTTAATGCCCTTTATGCAGGATGTTCAGAAATTGTTTGGGACCCGATTCAAAGACTGTATGTTGAAAAGCCCAAATGGATTAATTATGCTGCCTTCTTCTGGTCATTTAATAAAATGTCAAATCCCTATGCTCCAAACTCCTGGAGTATAGCCCTCATTAAGGATGAAAAGAAAATACTCCCCGGCTGGTCGGGCATGGATAACAAGTATTCGGTGCGGTGTGTGAAGAATGAGGAATAGTGAGGAATAGTGAGGTGTGGTGAGGTGTGGTGAGGAATGGTGAGGTGTGGTTAATTATTCTTCAATCTTTTTATACTTTTGTCACAGGAATTTTATGGTACCTCGCCCAGCGCTAACCTAACTTTTAGTATTTTTTATGAGTCCGAGAGCACATACCCTTTACATTTCCGTATTGGCTGCCATTGTGGTTTTTTCATTTGCCGCGTTAACCTGGTTAGGTTTGTCCTATTATGGCATTTCTCTGGAAAACAGGTTTTTTCATGAGCAGCATGGGGTGTTGAAGCCCAGCGGAACCTTGGGTCATGGGTTTGGAATTGTCGGATCCGCAATGATTATTATCGGGATTTCATCCTATATGCTGAGGAAGAGGTGGCGGAAGTTATCAAGACTTGGGTTACTGAAGCATTGGCTGGAATTTCACATCTTTTTATGCATACTTGGTCCGATTTTGGTTCTGTTTCATACCAGCATGAAGTTCGGCGGGATCGTGGCGATCAGTTTCTGGAGTATGGTTGCTGTGGTGCTTAGCGGATTTATCGGAAGGTTCATTTATATTCAGATTCCGCGAACCATGGAAGGCCGGGAACTCAGTCTGGGTGAAATCAGCCTCATGAAAAGCAAGTTGACCGAATCAGCCGCTAATCAGGCTGGTACAGAGAGTCCGGTAGCCATTCTGCTCAGAGATGCATTTATTAATCGTCCTGATACAAGCCAAAAAAACCTTGTGAGCAAACTGTTCATTGGATATAAGTATGACAACGCTGCTAACAGGAGGATAATCAGGCTGTTGAAAAAGGAAAAATTATCAGGGGCTGAATTAAAAAAGGCCAGAAAACTCCTGAAAGTCGAGATCAGGCTTTACCGGCGTATCGATATGCTTGAGTCAATGAGGAAAACACTCGAATACTGGCATGTGATACACCTGCCATTTGCCCTTGCCATGTTGATCGTAATGATTATACATGTTGTTGTGGTTCTAACGTTAGGGTATAAATGGATTTTTTGAATCATGGAAGTGCTGCTTGAAAATATCCTCATCTATGCCGGAGTATTCCTGCTGATCATAATCATTGTATTCTTATACCTAAGGAAACAAAAGGTTGAGTCCCGCCAGGTTGATGAAAAAATCAGAATTGCCAAGGAAGAAGGGCTGCATGAGCCGGTTTCCCTGCATCCTGTTGTGGATGTGAACAAATGTATCCGGACGGGTGCATGCATCAGTGCATGCCCCGAAAAAGATATTCTGGGGATCAGCAATGGCAAGGCAACGATCATTAATGCCTCAAGGTGTGTTGGCCATGGGGCTTGTTTCCATGCCTGCCCCGTAGAGGCTATTACCTTATACATCGGTACGGAAAAGCGTGGGGTTGAACTGCCGCACGTTAGTCAGAATTTTGAGACAAATGTATCGGGTATCTTCATTGCAGGTGAGATTGGAGGGATGGGGCTGATCAAGAATGCGGTAGAGCAGGGAAAGCAGGCAGTAGAAAATCTTGCCAGGACTATTCAAAAAAATATACCGGCCGATTATGACCTGGTCGTGATCGGGGCAGGCCCCGCGGGTATTTCGGCCACTCTTACTGCCCGAAAGCTTGGCTTAAAGGTATTGACACTGGAGCAAGATACGCTCGGCGGAACTGTTTTTACTTTTCCACGTTCTAAGATCGTGATGACTTCGGCCATGGATCTGCCACTCCACGGGAAGGTAAAACTCTTTGAAACCAGCAAGGCAGAACTGCTTGATCTGTGGGTTAACGTACTCAATAAGAATAAGATAACAATTACTGAGAATTCCAAGGTTGATTCGATTGTAGCCGGAGACGGGCGTTTCGTTTTAGGAACCACCGCAGGGGACCACTATTCGACCAGGAGAGTGCTGTTGGCAATCGGTCGCAGGGGATCACCGCGAAAGCTGAATGTTCCGGGTGAGGAACTCGACAAGGTAGCCTATCGTTTGCTCGAACCTGAACTTCTATCGGGCAAAAGGATCGTGGTTGTGGGCGGCGGAGACTCGGCGGTTGAATCGGCCCTGCTCTTAATGGATGAAAACCGGGTTACACTGATGTACCGCGGCGAGGTTTTTGGAAGGCTGAAACCCAAAAACAGTGAGAAAATCAAAGAGGCAGCCCAATCAGGAAAGATAGATGTTCGTTTTAAAACAAGCCTGACCACTATTGACCGGGAATTTGTAACTTACCATTCGGATGATCTGGAAGGTCCCATCGAGCTGAAAAACGACCTGGTTTTTATTTTTGCGGGCGGTGAATTGCCGACACAGTTCCTCGAAAAATCCGGAATCCTGATCACTCGTAAATTTGGGGAGGCGATACTAAAGCATTAATGAAGAAGTTTGGGAATTATGAGAGATTGAGGAGGCTGGCAGCAATAACCCTGGCCTGTCTTGCCATTGGGATCAGGGCTATGTCTCAGATTTCCCCGGGTGAACTGAGCCGGGCCCATGCCAGCCTGGAAGGAATATCCAATTGCAACCAGTGCCATGAGGTAGGTAAGAAGGTCACCTCTGCCAAGTGTCTGACTTGCCACAAGGAGATCAAAACTCTGATTGACGCCAGGCGTGGCTACCATGTTTCATCCGAGGTAACAGGCAAGGAGTGTTATTCCTGTCATAATGAACACCATGGACGAAATTTCGAGATTATCCATTTTGACAAGCAGGCATTCGATCACCGTAAAGCTGGCTATGACCTGGTTGGGAAGCATAAAGCCCTGGATTGCAAAGCCTGCCATAAGCCTGAACTGATCAAGGTAAAAACGTCGCAGAAAAGCACCGGATCCTACCTCGACCTGGGGCGCGAATGTCTGGCCTGTCATGCTGATTATCATCAGAAAACATTGTCGGATAATTGTTTAGACTGCCATAATTCCGATGCTTTCAAACCGGCTACCGGATTTGACCATAAAAAGACCAAATTTCAATTGATTGGAAAACATGCTTCAGTTGAATGTGTGAAATGCCATAAAGTTTCAGAGACGGCAGGAAATAAATTTCAGAAGTTCTCCGGCGTGGCTTTTAAAAAGTGTACGGATTGCCATAAGGACCCGCATGAAAGCAAGTTCGGCAGTGACTGCCGCAAGTGCCACAATGAGGTGTCGTTTCATGAGATTACAGCCATTAAGACTTTTGACCATACCAAAACTGATTATCAATTGGAAGGAAGGCATCAATATATTGAATGCAAGGCATGCCATAAAAAGTCATTGACCACTAAACTGAAATTCTCCAATTGCACGGATTGTCATACGGATTATCACAAAGGGCAGTTCCGCAGGGAGGGGGCAGAACCGGACTGCAAGGAGTGCCATTCGCTGGAAGGGTTTAAGTCATCGCTATATACCATTGAAAACCATAACAAAAGCACATTTCAACTGACGGGAGCACATTTGGCCACTCCGTGCATCTCATGCCACAAAAAGGAGATGGAGTGGAGCTTCAGGGATATCGGGAAACGGTGCATTGATTGTCATGAGAATATCCATCAGAATAAAATCAGTCCAAAATTCCTCCCGGATCAAAATTGCGAAGCCTGTCACTCCGTGTCGAAATGGAGGGAGATTACATTTGATCACAAAGGGACCTCCTTTCCGCTCACAGGTAAACATGAAACCGTATCCTGCAGGAAGTGTCATATAAAAGAGGCAACCGGGGTAACCGGCCAGTGGTTCTCAGGTGAGGCCAAGAAGTGCCTGGATTGCCATGCCGATATTCATGCCGGGCAATTCGAAACCCCTGACCGGGCCTATTGTTCACGCTGCCATAGTTTTGAAAACTGGAAGGTTCCACAATTCGACCATAACAATACCCGTTTCAAGCTTGACGGCAAGCACAAAGATGTGGCCTGTGCCAAATGCCATAAAGAGATAGTATCCGGAACCACCCGATACACACAGTACAAATTCAACTCGATCAAATGCGCAGACTGTCATTTGCAATAGCGTTGCTGCTGGCTTCGCCGGTCCTTATGGGACAGTCTCCCCATGGGAATGGTTTCAAAACCAATTGTTCAGATTGTCATTCGACCGAGGGTTGGAAGATTTCAAAATCACAGGTACTGGCATTCAATCATGACACAACCAGGTTTACCCTGACCGGTCAGCATCAGGCGGTTGAATGCAGGTCCTGTCACAAAACCCTCGAATTCTCGACGGTTGGGAATGAGTGCAAGGATTGCCATCTGGATTTACATGAAAACACCGTGGGACCCGATTGCGCCCGATGCCATACGCCAAAAACCTGGATCGTAGCAAATATAAGCCAGATTCATCAACAGAGCCGGTTTCCCCTGACAGGTGCGCATCAGATTTCTGATTGTGCTGCCTGCCATAAATCGGTTTCAAGATTGCGGTTTGATCCTCAGGGGATTGCCTGCATTGACTGTCACAGGGCAGATTATCAGGCTACTACAAAACCTAATCATCTGGAGGCCGGTTATTCGACCAATTGTACAGAGTGCCATTCGGCCAGCGCAGGCAGCTGGATCGGGGCCGATTTTGAACACAGCTTCTTTCCTCTTTCGGGAGGACATGCCATTGATTGTAAGGAGTGCCACCTCGACGGGCAATATACCAAGATCTCCACGGATTGTTTTTCCTGTCATGAGAAAGACTATCAGAGTTCAGCCAAAATAGAGCATCAGGCGTTAGGCTTACCCACGGATTGTCTGGAGTGCCATACGACTGATCCAGGGTGGGCTCCGGCTAAATTCACCCTTCATGATACTCGGTTTTTCCCGGTATATTCAGGCCAGCACCGGGGTGAATGGAATACATGCACAGATTGTCACAGGCAGGAGGCAGATTATTCAACCTTCAGTTGTATCGATTGCCATGAGCACAACAAAACAAGCATGGACAATGAGCATGATGAAGAGAAGGATTATGTGTACAATAGTGCCGCCTGCTTTGCCTGCCATCCGACTGGTGATAAAGAGGGCAGTTTTAAACATGATCTTACCACATTCCCGCTGACTGGCAAGCACCAGGGGGCGGATTGCCTGAGTTGTCACAAGAACGGATTTGCCGGAACTTCATCCGATTGTAATACCTGCCATGAAAAGGAATTCATCGATTCAAAAACACCGGGACATCAGGCGGCCGGAATACCAACCGACTGTAAAAATTGCCACGGAACAGATGGCTGGAAGCCTTCGACCTTCAGTCACCTGGCGACCGGCTATGAACTTACCGGCGGCCATGCCAGGATTGAGCAGTGTTCGGCTTGTCATCTGGGTTCAATTGTAACAGCCAGGCAGGAGTGTATCTCCTGTCATCAGGTCCAATATGATAATGCCAGGGACCACAAACAGAATCTGTATCCAATCGAGTGTATACAGTGTCATTCCACCGAAAACTGGCAGGAATTGTCCTTTAACCATGGGCTGACCAAGTTTCCGTTAACCGGGGCACATGTTACGACTGAGTGTGCCAAATGTCATAAATTGGGTTATACCGGAACTTCCGGTGAATGCAATTCCTGCCATGCAGCCAATTATGCCGGGGTACAGGTCCCGAATCATGCTGCAGCCGGTATTTCGGTTCAATGTGAAACCTGCCATACAACCAGTGCCTGGAAACCTTCCTCGTTTAACCATTTGACCACCGGATTTGAATTATCAGGTGGCCATGCCAGAGTGGTTCAATGCTCCGATTGTCACAAGGGAACTACTCAAGATGCTAATAATCAATGTATTGCCTGTCATCAGGTTCAATATGACAATGCGAAAGACCATAAATCGAAAATATTTCCATTGGACTGTAAGCTATGCCATACCTTAAATAGCTGGCAGGGTACAAGTTTCAACCACTCGGCCACCCGGTTTCCGCTGACTGGTGCACACAGTACCACTGAATGTGCCAAATGTCATCAGGTTGGCTATGCTGGTACCTCAACTGAATGTAATTCATGCCACGCTCCGAATTATGCCGGAGCGCAGGTGCCGAACCACGCTGCTGCCGGATTATCAATCCAGTGCGAAGACTGCCATACCGCTGTGGCCTGGAAGCCATCAGGCTTTAATCATACAACTACCGGATTTGAGTTGGCCGGAGGGCACGCCAGGATCATTCAATGTTCAGATTGCCATAAAGGTACCACGGTTAATACGCCAGACCAATGTATTACCTGCCATAAAGTTCAGTATGATAATGCCAAAGATCATAAAGCATTGTCCTTTCCGGGAGAATGCGGTTTATGTCACAATATGAACACCTGGGAGAATGCTGTATTCGATCATTCTAAAACGAAATTTCCGCTCAGCGGGGTTCACATGACAACAGAATGTGCCCAATGCCATAAGAGCGGTTACTCCGGCACCTCAGCTGAATGCAATTCCTGCCATGCTCCTGACTATACGGGTGCACAAACTCCAAACCATACGACTGCAGGGATTCCGGTTCAGTGCGAGAACTGTCATACGGCCAATTCATGGAAACCCTCGACATTTAATCACACAACCACTGGTTATCAATTAACCGGGGGCCATTCTATGGTTGTACAATGCTCTGATTGCCACAAGGGAACCACTCAGAATACACCAACCCAATGCATCAGCTGCCATCAGGTTCAGTATGACAATGCGAAGGATCACAAAACCCAGTCATACCCTGTTGATTGCGGTATGTGCCACAACAACAACAACTGGCAGGGGGCAACATTTAACCATTCCCAGACAAACTTTCCGTTGTTGGGTGCACATCTGACGACCACCTGTTCCAAATGTCATGCAAACGGTTTTACAAATACCCCGACCCAATGCAATTCATGCCATTCAGAGAATTATAACGGATCACAGGTGCCCAGCCACACAGCTGCAGGAATTTCAGTTCTCTGTGAAACGTGCCATAATGCAACTGCCTGGAAACCGTCGACATTCAACCACACAACAACAGGGTATCAGTTGACCGGCGGTCATTCACTGGTTGTACAATGCTCTGATTGTCACCGGGGAACCACTCAGAATACACCAACCCAATGCATCAACTGTCATCAGATCCAATATGACAATGCCAAGGATCACAAGACCCAGTCATACCCGGTTGAATGCAGTATGTGCCACAACAATAACAACTGGCTGGGGGCAACGTTTAACCATTCCCAGACGAATTTTCCGTTGCTTGGTGCACATCTGACGACCACCTGTTCCAAATGTCACGCAAATGGTTTTACGAATACCCCCACACAGTGCAATTCATGCCATTCTGCAAATTATACCGAATCACAGGTTCCCAGCCACACAGCAGCAGGAATTTCTGTACTCTGTGAAACATGCCATAATGCAACTGCCTGGAAACCGTCGACATTCAACCACACAACAACAGGGTATCAGTTGACCGGCGGTCATTCACTGGTTGTTCAATGCTCTGATTGTCACCGGGGAACCACTCAGAATACGCCAACCGAATGCATCAGCTGTCATCAGGTTCAGTATGACAATGCGAAGGACCACAAGACCCAGTCATACCCGATTGATTGCAGTATGTGCCACAACAATAACAACTGGCAAGGGGCAACGTTTAACCATTCTCAGACGAATTTTCCGCTGACAGGTGCCCATTTAACCACCACGTGTTCCAAGTGTCATACCACTGGTTTTACGAATACACCTACTGATTGTGCTTCCTGTCATTTGACAAACTATAATCAGGCAACCAATCCGAATCATGCCGCCGCAAATTTTCCGAAGGATTGTGCGCCTTGCCACAGCACCACTGCCTGGACCCCTTCAACGTTTAACCATGATGCACAATATTTCCCGATTTACAGCGGGGAACACCAGGGCGAATGGTCACTTTGCTCGGACTGTCATACTACAGCAAATAATTATGCCCTGTTCAGCTGCATAGACTGCCATGAGCATAATAAAACGGACATGGACAAGGAGCACAGGGATGAAAGGGATTACGTGTATAATAGTGTGGCCTGCTATACCTGTCATCCCAGGGGAAAATCGGAATTAAAAAGACCCATTTAGTTTGGTTAAGATTGTCATCATATCACTCATTTCCTTATTCGCAGCTGGCGGATTAATAGGGCAGAATGCCCGGGTCATTCTTAACGGAAGAGTCTCTTATGTGACCGCCCAGAATATCTATGTTAAGTTTGCCAGTAACGAGATGATTCGTGAAGGCGATACTGTGTTTGTTCAGGGGACCAAGGGCTTAACTCCGATTTTTTTTATTGAAAATTACTCTTCAATTTCTGCGGCCGGCAAGCCTTTCCCCGGCACGGTTGTAAAAGTTGATGACCCGGTTATCTTGAGGGTGGGGGCCAAAGAAGAAACAAAGGTTATTGTGATACCGGATTCTGTTCCTGTTAAGCCGTCCCTGGAATTGACCAAAACAGAATCAAAGCATCCGGTCGATTCCATCAGGGCAACGTGGAAACAAGACATACGGGGATCTTTAACCCTGGCTTCCTATACCAATCTTTCGAACACCGGGGCCAATAATTCGGAGCGGATGCGTTATTCTTTGTCCATGCGTGCTGATCATCTGGCTGATACCCGATTTTCGGCAGAAAGCTACATTTCATTCTCCCACAAGGCAGGAGAATGGGCTGAGGTCAAGGATAATGTGTTTAGTGCCCTAAAGGTCTACAGCCTGGCCATTGGATCTGATTTTGGTGATCACAGCAGCGTATGGTTAGGGCGCAAAATCAATAACAATCTATCCAATATTGGCGCTGTGGATGGTATCCAGGCAGAAACCCGGATGGGCCGGTTCAAGACCGGCGTGGTTGTAGGTACAAGGCCTGATTTTCAGGATTACGGTTTTAATCTGAAACTGCTTGAGTATGGTGGTTTTGTTGCCCATGAGTCTTTGGGGAAATACGGAAAAATCCAAAGTTCGCTGGCTTTTTTTGAGCAAAGGAACACGGGTTTTACCGACCGCCGGTTTGTCTATTTCCAGCATGATAATTCACTTGCGAAAAACCTTTATTTGTTTACTTCCTGTGAGCTCGATCTTTACCGGGTAGAAGAAGGTGTTGCCATGAATAAGCCTTCCCTTACCGGATTGTATGTTTCCCTCCGCTACAGGCCATTCCGTACATTTTCGGTTTTCGCCTCCTACGATGCCCGAAAAAACGTTATCTATTATGAAACCTTCAAGAGTTATGCCGACCAATTATTAGATGAGGCCACCAGGCAGGGACTTCAGCTTAAATTAAACTACCGGCCCTGGACAAAGGTTACCATGGGATTGACCGGTAGTTACCGATATCGGACTGATGATATCAGTCCCAATAAGAACCTTAATGGATTTATCTCCATTACCCAGCTTCCCTGGATCAATGCTACAGCAACGTTATCGGCCAATCTATTGCAAACAAGTTACCTTGATGGAAGAATTTACGGTCTGAATGTCACCAGGGATTTTCTCAAAGGCAAAATGTATGGGGGATTCAGCTACAGGATCATTGATTATCGGTTTGCCAATTCGTCTTCCAATCTTCTCCAAAATGTTGCACAAATTGATTTATCCTGGCGGATAAATAAAAAGACCTCATTGTCAGTAAATTATGAGATTACATTGGAGTCAGTAAGGAATTATCACCGGATTTATTTTAGTTTCGCGCAACGTTTTTAATTAATTTATAGATGAAATTGAAGATAATTATTTCGAGTCTTGCCCTGTTGGTGATAGCCGTTCTGATGTTTTTAATCCTCAAAAAGGAGAAACCAGAGTCCGCATCAATTCCAGATGTGCCCATGCATACCGTAAAGATTGAAGAGGTGATTACTGGTACCCAGTACACCTATCTACGGGTTAAGGAGAGCCGGAATGAATATTGGATAGCCGTAATTAACGAAGATGTTAAGGTCGGCAGCAAATGGTCGTATGCTGATGCACTGCTCATGGAAAATTTTCCCAGCAAGGAATTGAACCGTACTTTTCCGATTATCTATTTTGTATCGGAACTGCTTCCGGCAGGCAGCAAACCCAACCAGGAAACTGTTGCTGCACCGCTTCAACCTTCAAAGCCTAATATCAAGTTTAACCAGGATATCGAAATTCAACCGGTTGACGGAAGCATTTCCATCGACAGTCTTTTTAAGAATCAGGCAACCTATGCGGATACAAAGGTTAAGGTAAAAGGCCAGGTGGTGAAGGTTAATAATGAGGTGATGGACCGGAACTGGGTTCATATTCAGGATGGTACTGAGTTTGGCGGGAAGTTTGACCTGACCGTTACCACCACAGCTACCCTCGTTGTTGGCGATGTGGTTGTTTTCGAGGGAATTATTCACCTGAACAAGGATTTCGGAGCCGGGTATTTCTATGAGCTGATCATGGAAGAGGCTGTCGTGTTGAAGAAAGACTGAGTGACTGTAAGACCAAGAGACCTAGAGACCTAGAGACGGGGATCTGTAGAGACGCATATATTCGTCTAAATATGTGCGTCTAAATATATGCGTCTTAAGGGTTGCGGATCTGGGTTATGAGGCTTTCCCGGGAATGGCCGCATGCATTGATGGTTCGAAGGATTTTTAGCGGATTTTCTCCCAGCAAAATAATTTGTTGTCCCAGGAAGATAGCTTCTTCGATATCGTGTGTGACAAAAACCACTGTTCTGCCGTCCGCTTTCCAGATTTCCAAAAAAGCATTCAGAATATTGTATTTCAGGGTGTTATCGAGGTTTTGAAATGCTTCGTCCATTAAGATAAGAGAACCCGGGTATGCAAAAGCCCTGGCGATGGAGACCCGCTGGCGCATTCCTCCGCTGAGTTGACAGGGGTACAGGTTCTCTTCCTGATCCAGCCCCACCATGCGGGTAAACTTGCGAGCATGGTCCAGCGCTTCATGTTTCGGCATTTTGTCCTTGAGCGGGAATAAAACGTTTCCCAAAACGGTTTTCCAGGGAAGAATCCGAGTTTCCTGAAAAATGTATGATTTTTGTTCCTCTTGAAATCCGCTGAGGGTTCCTGAATCCGGTTTGAGGATTCCTCCCATGATATTTAGAAGCGTGGTCTTGCCGCAGCCCGATGGGCCAAACAGGCAGGTGACGGAGCCCGGATCTATGGCTAAGGAAAAGTCCATCAGGATGTTCCGATCGCCGAACGATTTGCTTACCGATTTAAGTTCCAGGCTCATAGTTTCCACTTCAGAGTTGTTTTTTCAAGTTTGCGGATGAGCCATTCAAAAAGCGATCCCACAATAACTGCAACCAGCGTCCAGGCGATGACCTCGGAAACCAGCAGAAAACTTTGTGCATCCTGCATCATCGAGCCGATCCCGTAGCGCGGCTGGCTCAGAACCTCCCCGATGATTACTGAGCGCCAGCCGAATCCCACGGCTGTTGAGATTCCTGAAAACAGCCAGGGGAGGATAGATGGGAAAAAGATCTCACTCAGAATTCTTGATTTGCGAATGGAATGGAGATGGGCCATCTGTATAAACGCAGGTTCTGTATTTCGTATCCCTTGCGATATATTGGTAGTCAATATGGGAAACATGGTGAGGAACCCGATGAAAACCGGCACATAATCAACTTGTAACCAGATAAGGGCCAGAAGAATAATCGAGATTACCGGCGTGGACCGGATGGTCACAATAACAGGCCGGAAGGCAGCTTCGATTCCTGAATTGAGTCCTGCAGGTATGCCAACCAGGAGAGCTGCTCCCAGTGCCAGGGCAAAACCGATGAGTCCGCGCAGAAGGGTAATTCCCAGTGAATGAATAAAATCCGATGTCTGGACCATGCGGAACAAAGTCGAGATTGTGTCATCCGGTCCCGGCAGGATCTGGTTGGACCCGAATGACACGGAAAGCACTTCCCATCCGATCAGGAGAAGAATGACAACCGCAAGGCTAATGATCCGGTTTCTGGTAAATAAACGCTTCATCGGGCATCTGGCCGCCAATGGCGTCCGGATTAAAAGTAAGAAAAACTTTCAGGTAGGCATCGATTACCGGCCGGATCTCCCGGGCATACCGGAACAAAAGGTTGCAGCGCGGAATGCTTCGAACGGCAATGGCCGAATCAGGAAGGATCCGGTTAAAGGCGATCCGCGAGGCTGCTTCGCTCCATTGACTGTTCACGTACTGGGTGGACCGGTTCCACGCCTCCATGATGACCGATAGTAATCCGGGATTTCCCCGGGCAAAATCGGTACGGACAAGGATAGCGGTTTGGGGCAGGGTAGGGCTCTCCGGCACCGCGAGAGCCCATTCCCGGTTAAGATCCATAATCTCCCGAATGGCAGGATTCCGTGCTTCGGCGAGACTTACAAGGGGTTCTGAAATAACGGCCAGTTCGGCTTTCCCGGCAATGACTGCATTTGAAAGGTCGACGTGGGTTGGAAAGGTGTAATCCAGTTTAACATCCCCGCCGGGGGTGAGGCCTTGCCTGCCAAGGAGATATCGGAACAGGATATCCGGAGTGGCACCTTTACCCATGAGATGGACGGTTTTTCCTTTCAGTTCCTGCCAGGTTTTTATGGTCGTATCCGAGCCGAAAAGGTAAAGAGTTCCCCAAACCGGAATGGCAATTACCTGATAATCAAGTCCCTTGTTGTATAGGATGGCAGCCATATTTAGCGGGAGAACGGCTATTTCGGGCTTGTCCACCAGCATGCGTGCGCGAACCTGCATCGGCTCATCAAGGATCTCAATGTTCAACGGAAGCGATGAAACGGTGGCAGCAGAGTCTATCAGGTTGATCATGCCCATTGCCGACGGGCCTTTAAGGATCAGTATCGTGGGACCTCCTGGTTTACCCTGTGGGCTCCTGCACCCGGCAAGGGAGAGCAGGAGAATGAGGGAGAACAGGAGGCGACTCCGCATTTACTTATTGCTTTTGAATCCGGACTGAACCCGATGTTTTGTCGGTCTGAAGCCTGATAATATAGGTACCCGAGGGTACCTGACCGCTGTCTTTCCACCTAATTGTTTGATCGCCAGGTTCTAATGTCCCCTTGAAAAGCACGCTGATTTTCCGGCCAGCGAGGTCCCAAACGGCAATCTCACCATTTTCAGGTTGAGAAAAACGGATCCCGATATTCAGGTCGGACTGGAATGGATTCGGCCAGGCTTTGATTTCAGTTGAGGAAAGCGGAATGCTGACGGAGGAAGAGCTGGAGGGGAGCGGAATGGTAAACATGGAGCGGCCGAAAGTGGCGGCGGTAAGCATCCGCGTTGGATTGTGGAAGCAGAGCTCATTCACCACGACATGAGGCAATCCCTGCCCATACAATTCCCATGTCTGGCCACTGTTGATAGTGATAAATACTCCGCCATCAGTGGCAAGGTAATAGGTGTTGCGCAGGACAGGGTCGATCTGGATATTGTTGACCGGAAAATCAGGAAGGTTGCCGGAAATGTCGGCCCAGGTTGCCCCGTTGTCTGCGGTCCTGTATACGTGCGGCAGGTAGGCATCCCAACGGTAGCCCGATAAGGTAACATAGGCAACGGCTTTGTCAAAGGGGTCGGTTTGTACGCATGTGATCCAGCGGTCAGGCAAGTTGGCTGAGAGGTTGTTCCAGCCAATGGCCGGAGTTGTGGTGTTCCAAACATTACCATCATCGGTGCCGACATAAATTATTTTACTGTCGAGAGGAGACACCGAAATGGTGGTTATGGTACCAAACTTAATGCTTGCCGGCATTTGACCGGGGCCGTTCGTCAGGTCGGTTGAGATGGGCTGCCAGGTTGCGGCCCGGTTGGTGGATTTGTAAAGCCGTTGAGTTCCGACATACATTGTGGCCGGATTCTGGGGATCCAGTTCGATGGGAGTTTTCCAGTTGAACCGATCGTTATTCACAATACCTGTTTTTGCTCCCATGAAGCTGTTGCCGCCGTCGGTAGAGCGTCCTAATCCGCCGTACTGCGATTCGGCATAGATATAATTATTATCGGTAGGATCTACTTTTACAACAAAACCATCCCCACCGTAAATAGATTCCCATCGGTTTATCTGCCCGTTGGTTACACGATTTGTTCCATTGTCCTGGGTACCGCCGTAATACCGCGTTGGGTTCATATAATCTACTTCACAGGTATAAAACTGTGTGATCGGCAGGTTTTCGATCATAAAGTTTGTGGTTCCGCCATTTCGGGAAAGGTACAAGCCTCCGTCACTGCACAGGGCCGTCAGGCCATTTTGGGCAGGATGCACAAAGACCCCGTGCATGTCGACATGGGCATTAGTAAAGTTGCCGGTCCAGGTGTTGCCACCGTTGGTGGTCTTAAAGGTCAGGAATCCTGACAGATAAGCGATATTCGGATTAATCGGATCCACATCGATTTCACTAAACCACCAGTTATAAGATGATGATTCATTAGCGGTTCCAACCGTTTTGGCCCATGTGTCACCCCCGTTGGTTGATTTATAAGTGCCTGCAAAGCTGATCGAATCGCTGTAAACGGCATACAGAACATCAGGATTGGCATCACAAAGGTCAATCCCGATCCTTCCTACGCGCTGGCCGTTGGGAAGTCCTTCGGTCAGCTCGATCCAGGTGGTTCCGGCGTCTGTTGATCTCCAGATGCCACTTGTATTCCCGCAATAATTCTGATAATCGGGCCTCCGGCTTCTCTCCCAAAGCGCGGCATAAATAACATTTCCATTCTGCGGATTAATAGCCAGGTCAACGGCACCGGTGGAGTCGGAGAGGTAAAGAACTTTTTCCCAGGTCGCTCCGCTATCGGTAGTCCGAAAAACACCGCGTTCAGAATTATCGGCAAACAGGTGGCCCATGGCAGCAACAAAAACTGTATCAGGATGTGCAGGGTGGATTTTAACGCGACCGATGCTTCCAACATTTGTAAGGCCCGATTGGGTCCACGTGGCGCCGGCATCGGTTGATTTGTAAACGCCATAGCCTTCATAGGTATGTGATCCTCCTCCTGCATTCGGCTCACCGGTTCCCACCCAAAGAATTGAGGAGTTAGTCCGGGCGATATCCATATCCCCAATTGAAAGGGAAACGGCATCTTCAAAAATGGGCGTCCAGTTTGTTCCGAAATTGGTGGATTTGAAAATACCACCGGATGCGGCAGCTACGTAAATCATGTTCTGATCATTGGAAGGCATCTCCACATCAGTAATTCTTCCGCCGATGTTGGTAGGTCCTACCTGCTGCCAGGTCTGCTGTCCGGATTTATATCCCGACTTTTCCATGGCTACCATCTGCTCCATGCTTTTATAAAACAGATCCGACCGCATCTGGCTATAGGGCCATGATCTTTGCACATAAAACCAGTCATTCGGGAATTTTCCCTCTTCACCTTCGTGTAGATTCTTGTTATCTGGTCGTCTGATTATGAGGACTAATGTGCCTAATAATGTAAAGGATGCCAGGAGGATAGAAATTGTCTTCTTCATCGGTTCATGTATTTGTTGCGAAAATACGCCAATCGGGGTAAAAATATCAAAATAATCTCGCTATCTTTGTTATCGAAATAACAATGACTGAGGATTCTTTTTATTAAGATCCAAGGTATTAAAAATCAATCTGATCCGGAGGAAAATCTAATGGAAAAGAGAATCGGAAGCGTACTTATTCTACTGGCTGACAAGCTGGCCGCACCGCAGGTAAATTCCATCATCTCCAATCATTCTTCCATTATTATCGGCCGTCAGGGCTTACCAGTCAGGGATTCCGATATCGGGATCATTTCACTGGTACTTGAGGGTACAACGGATCAGATCGGATCGCTCACCGGCCAGCTGGGTCGGCTGCAAGGCGTTGAGGTTAAATCTGTTGTACTTAAAATCAAGGATAAAAATGAATAAGATTCGTATTTTACTCACTGTTTGTGTCGTATTACTAACATCCGGTGCCGGGCAGAGCCAGGGCATCGCCGGAGCGGTCCGGGAGTTTCAGACGAACCGCGCACTGGCCTATGTGCATGTACAGGCTGTGAATATTGAATCAGGAGAGATTTCCGGCGGATTGACGGACCAGGTCGGGCAGGTTAGTATTCAAGGACTTACGGTTGGAATTTACCGGGTTTCGGCCACGTGCCTGGGCTACTATCCGGTTCACCTGGAGGTTCAGGTTACCGAAAAGGTCCTGATGCAAATTAATCTGGAGTTAAAGCCTGCCATGATTCCATTGGGTGAAGTGCAGGTCAGCAGCCTTCGTTACGAAAAGATGGAACGTGATGTTGCCATGCCAATTACAGTTATTCCCCGCGAGATTTTTCCGCGCCAGTCATCAATGACCCTCTCCGACGTGCTGTCGAACGAGCCTGGCATCGCCCTGGTGCGCGATGGTGGATGGGGAACATCGGTAAACATCAGAGGACTGGGCGAATCACGGCTGGTGGCGCTTTTAGACGGAAACCGGATTGAGACAGCCTCCGACCTTGTCGCGGGTTTGTCCATGTTCGATGTGAATGAGATTGAGCGGGTGGAGGTGATAAAGGGGGCCGCCTCCTCGATCTTCGGCACCGGTGCAATGGGTGGAGTAATCAATATTCTGACTGATAAAGGCAACTATTACAACAAGCCAACCATTCATGGTACCGCTACCGGAATTTTCGAAGGAGTCAACAAGCTTTTCGGGACTCATGTTGCCGTTGAAGCCGGGGCAAAAGCCTGGAAAGTAAGGCTGAGCGGGGGCTATCGCACGGCCGGCGATTACAGGACACCGGAAGGAGTCATGGAAAACTCCCAATTCGACGACCGCAACCTGAATGCGACCATCGGGGTAAAGCCATTCAAGAATCACGAACTGGAAATCAATGGTCAACATTACCAGGCATTGGACGCCGGA
>Ga0154558_1093_pt1 | contig 17647 bp, 14 predicted proteins | sample RifGroF2_FD_105701 | JGI IMG/M metagenome (GOLD analysis project Ga0154558, IMG submission 105701) | Bacteroidetes bacterium GWF2_49_14 | reverse complement strand
AACGATCCTTGAATTCGGGCCGGTCCTATCTCCCGATGTTTATGTGGTAACGTTCCGGCCCGGCGGCTTCGTTATCCTCGCCGGTCATGAACCCGGTCTGCCGGTTCTCGGATGGTCGGATGCATCGGTTTTTCCGGATGATTCTTTACACCCGGTGCGGAATTGGTTTATTGATTCATATGTAAAATCCATGGCGGAACGGGCGCCCGCCGGGACGCCCCTACGGGCACAAAACACCGGATTGGACGTGACGCATGACGCGTCACGCGTCACGTTAAAATCCTCCATGTCCACCGACGATGCCGTACTCCCCATGATCACCGCTCAATGGGGCCAGGGCCAACCGTGGAACCAGAACTGTCCTGCTGACTCAACCGGCAAGCGGGCACTGGTTGGCTGTGTGAGCGTGGCCATGTCGCAGGTGATGCACTACTGGAAATGGCCCGAAAGGGGGTACGGTACGGTAACCTATACCCCGCCACAACATCCTGACTATGGGGAGATCAGGGTTAATTTTGAAGAAGCCCGATATGACTGGGAGCAGATGCATCCCATTTCCCCTTCCGATGCAGCGGCCCTTCTCCTCTATCATGCAGGCGTCGCCTCCTACATGAACTACGGACCTTCCGAATCTGCCACCAGCGTGGATACCTACGCAGTGCCGGCCCTCCGGAACCATTTCATGTATCAGCCGGGAATGATTTTCAGGGGATTCGACCAGGTGCCCTACCTGAATTGGGTAGACATGCTGAAACAGGAACTCATAAACAAAAGACCCGTGGTATATGCTGGCTCCTCGCCGGATGGTAAGGTGGCGCATGCTTTTAACATAGACGGATTCCGCGGGCAGGATTTTTTTCATTTCAACTGGGGATGGAATGGCGGCGGCGACGGTTGGTACAACCTCACCACCATGGGCGGGGGGTCGGCCAATTTCTCGGCCAACCAGGGCGCAATTTTCGGGATGCAACCGACTAATAAGCCGCTGCACGACAGGCCCTGTACCCTGGAGGTACTGCCCGGCGATGGATTTGTCCAGCTGTTCTGGGAAGCTCCGGTTATGGCCGATTTCTCACATTTTGTGGTTTACCGCGATGGACAACAGGTTGGCATTGTCGCAGATACCGAATTCCGGGATACTGATCTTGAGAACGGAACCGCCTACCAATACGAGGTCACTGCTGCATATGGCGGACAATCCGTTGGGGAATCGCTTCCCACACCTGCTATCCTGAGCCGTCCCTGGGAAGCCATGGAGCCGGGCGACTGGCAGGCTTTCGAAGCCGGAACACAGGGATGGCAGCTGCAGGGAGATGTATCGGGATTCATGATCGGACCCGCTGCAGAGCTTGGATTTCCAGGCAACGCCGGAAAAATCGCCGCGATACGGTCGGAGGGCTTGCCCGACGGAACCCGGGCCGCTGACTACCTGACCAGCCCCGTTATCTTCCCGTCTTCCTATAAACACCTGGCCGTATCTTTCGATTACGTGTTCAGGCAAAACCCGGATGGGGATCTGTTTTTTCTCATGTATCGAGATTTCCTCACGGGTATCTGGCAGCCCATTACACGCCTTGACTCCACGGGCGGATGGTCGGACTGGAAAAACTTGCACATCTACCTTCCCAAACCCGCCTCCAATTCGCCGATCCAGATCGCCTTTTATTACAACGATTTTTACGGAGATGCCTATGGCGCTGCCGTTGACAACATCCACATTTACGAGGTGGATGAGCCGGCAATCCCGGCTTTCACCGGCGACTTCCGGGACCTCTGTCAGGACCAGCGGACTACCTATACCGACCAGTCCACTGGTACCATCGAGACCTGGGACTGGGACTTCGGTGAGGGGGCTATACCCCGATATGCCAGTACCAGAGGGCCTCATGAGGTGCTCTATACCGAACCGGGAAACAAGAATGTGCGACTCTCCCTCAACCACCTCGATCATCTGTTCGAAGAGAACTACCTGGTGGTGAGAGATCAGCCCTTCGCAGATTTCACCTTCACCCGGTTCAACATGAATATCACCTTCACCAGTCAGGCCCGGTACGCAAATGAAATCCTTTGGATTTTCGGAGACGGGACCACCTCCTCTGAACAAAATCCAATGCACACCTATTTTACCAAGGAGCGCTTCGAGGTACGGCAGATCGTGTACAACGGCACCTGCCCGCCCGATACGCTCATGCAGATCGTTGACCTTAAAAACGGAACCGGCATCGATGCCGAAGAGTTGGACCAGGCCCTGACCATCTGGCCCAATCCCACCGCAGGAAAAATCACCCTGCTGTTTAACATGATCCCATCTGAACCCCTGAATATCAGTATAATGACCATTACCGGAAAAACCATCCTCCTTCAGGTATCTGATTCCCGGCAGGAGATCGAACTCGATATTTTCGATTTTCCGGAGGGTTTATATATCTTGCAGATCGCCTCCCGAACCTCGTTGGTGAATAGAAGGATTGTGAAAATGGGAAGATAGGTATCGGGTATGAGGTATGGGGTATGAGGTATGGGGCGCATTGTTGTCATCCCGGTGAAAACCGGGATCTCCTCCCAAGGAGCACCAGTCAGGAGATCCCGGCTTACACCGGGATGACAGCAATGAGGTAACCGGCAACTGGTAACCGGTAACTGGTAACCGGTAACTGGTAACCCCATTTGCAGTTCGTAAATCGTAAATTTCAAAATAATGAAGCGTCTCCTCGCCCTTCTGTTTTCCCTGGCTCTTGTCCAGCTGACTTTCGCCGCCTGGCATGAGAATATTCCACAGACTATTGAACAGCCTGATGGAACCGTGATCCAATGTCTGGCATCGGGCGATGAATATTACCACTGGCTGCACGATGCCGAAGGGTATACCATCGTTATGAATCCGGAGGACGGATTCTTTTATTATGGGGTCCGGTCGGGCGACAGCGTCATTCCTTCCCGGTATGTAGCTGGCAAGGTTAACCCTGCTCAGGCTGGTTTGGCAAAATTTGCCAAAATATCCGAAAAGCTTTATTACGAGCGGCGTGCCGAATATCAGCACAGCCTCAAGGCATCCTACGGTGCACCTACCCGGGGAACCGTAAACACCATCTGTATCTATATTTCATTTGCTGATGACAGTGTTTTTCATACTAAACGGGAGCAATACAAACAGATATGGACCTCCACCACCACACCTTCCGTTAAAGACTTTTTCGCCGAGATATCCTATAATGCCCTCAATCTCGAAGTTCACCATTTCCCGGAAAGCCCGGATTCCGTAAACATTTCTTATGTTGATCTTTATCCCCGGAAATACTATTTGCCAAGGTCCAATTCAAATCCGGAAGGCTACTCAGACTCAGAAAAAGGCCAGCGTGAGCATGCCATGCTCAAGCGCGCAATTGAGTTCGTCCAGGCCCAGGTGCCAGCCGATCTTGAACTGGACATGAATGAAGACAATACGGTCGATAATATCAGCTTTGTGATCAGGGGCAGTTCCTCCGCATGGTCCGACCTGCTCTGGCCGCATGCCTGGAGTCTCTATACCACCACTGCCATGCTCAACGGAGCCAGGGTTGGCAGCTATTTCCTGACCCTTGAAAACGGCTTTGGTGTCGGCACTTTCTGTCATGAACTAGGCCATGTTTTCGGGGCTCCCGACCTCTACCATTATACGGATACGGGGGCTCCTACAGCGGTTGGCGGCTGGTGCCTGATGGACGCATCGGGAAATCCCCCGCAGAGCATCTGTGGATTTCTCAAGTATAAGTACAACAAGTGGATACCTGACCTGCCGGAGATAACCGAATCAGGAGTTTATACGATCCTTCCCCTATCGCAGCCAGACAGGAATCTTTATAAGATCAAGTCCCCTTACAGCAGGTCAGAGTATTTTGTTCTGGAGTACAGGAAAAGGACCGGGAAATATGAGCAGCAGGCTCCCGGAACCGGCCTGGTGGTTTACCGGATCAATCCCGGTGCAGGCAATGGCAATGCCGGAGGGCCTCCGGATGAGGTATACGCTTATCGCCCGAATGGGACCATTACGGAAGTTGGAAGTATTTCCAGTGCGGCTTTCGGTGGAGCCGGAAGAAAAGCAATAAACGACAAGACCAACCCCAGCTCATTTCTGTGGGCCGATAAGGCCGGGACCAAAGGGGGGCTTGATCTGTCAAACATTACAATTTATCCGGATTCAATCACCTTTGAGGTAAGAATTGATAACCGCTTTCCGCCTACCAGTCTTACCTACACCCCCCGCCCCACTTATGTGGATCTCGACTGGGAACCATGCCTGAGCCCGGGATTCAGTAAATATTTTATTTATCGTAACGGTACTCTGGCCGACTCTGCTGCCACATCCAGTTATACGGACAGGCAGGTACAGGTTGGTTTGGCATATTCCTATTACATCACGGGAATTTTCACCGGGGAGTACGCCGGGGAATCGGTACCCAGCAACACGGTAACCTACACGCCCATGGGTATCATGACGCTGCCCTATGAACAGGAGTTTGAGGATGTAACCCACGGCTGGATGATTAAAGGTTTTGAGGAGGGATTCCAATGGGGAGACGCTGCAACCCTATCCATGCCGACCGATAATACTTCAATGTTTATCGGGGCTAATTCCGTTATGGCTGGAGAGAACACGCCTTGCAAGGATTTTGCGATCACACCCCGGTTGAATCTGAGCGGGAAAACCATGGTGAACCTCTATTTTGACTACTCATTGAAAAGATGGCAGCAATTGGATCACCTGAAGGTATTCTACCGTAAAAGCCCTTATGAACCCTGGGTTCTGGTGATCGATCTGCCAACCTCGGGAATCGGCGCCCAGTATAAATGGCGCAGATATTCCCTGGAATTGCCTTCGCTGGCTTACGCAGCTGAAGCACAGATCGGGTTCCAGTATAACGATGGTGCCGGCATGGGTTACGGAGCAGCCATTGATAATGTGGTTATACGTGAACCCGCCGCAGGTGTGGACATCGGCAAGGTTGAAGCCGGTGTCACTATCTTTCCTAATCCCGCTGACCGGGAAGTAACCGTTCAACTTACCGGGATTACGGCAGACAAGGTTACCTATCACCTGGCCGGCATCGACGGTCGCATTCTTTCGACCCGCGTGAGCCGCCAGTCCGGCCTGAGTGAAACCTTCAGTCTGGCAGAATTACCTGCAGGGATTTACAACCTTTTGGTTGAAACCGATTCGCAGGTTATTGTGAAAAGAATTATCAAACAATAGCAATCCCTTGATCGAAAGAGAATTTCAGAGGCTTGAAGAAGAAGTGGGTGCCTGTGTAAGATGCCCGCTTCATGAGAAAAGGATCCAGGCGGTTTTCGGCACCGGCCATCCGTTTTCTGAAATCATGGTGATCGGGGAAGGTCCGGGTGAGGAGGAGGACCGGCAGGGATTGCCTTTCGTGGGGAAATCCGGTCAGCTACTGGATAAAATCCTGGCTGCAGCCGGCTTCTCAAGGGATGAAAACGTGTACATCGCCAACATCGTTAAATGCCGGCCGCCCGAGAACCGGGAGCCGGCCCCGGAAGAACGCGCAGCCTGCCTGCCCTGGCTGGAGGAACAGATTGCCCTGATCCAGCCTAACATCATTATTCTCCTCGGCAGCACCGCCTTAAAGGGACTCATCGATCCCGAAGGCAAAATCACCCGCATGCGCGGAACCTGGATTCAATGGAATGATATCTGGGTAATGCCAACCTACCATCCCTCGGCCCTTCTCCGTAATCCCGACCTGAAAAAAGAGGTTTGGGAAGATATGAAAGAGGTGGTGAGGAAGTATAGGGAGGTGGTGGATCCGACGCACAAAGCACCACACTTGTAATTGGCTCGCTGCGCTCGCAAATTGGTTCGGCTGACGCCTCACTAATTGGCGCTTCGCGCTAATTGGGCCTCTGGCCTAATTAGTTCGCGTTAGCGAACCAATTTGCGAGCGTAAGCGAGTCAATTAGTGAGGCGTCAGCCGAACCAATTATATAATCAGCATCGCATCCCCATACGTCCCAAACCGATATTTCTCCTTGATGGCAACCTGGTATGCGTTCATCAGCGGATCAAACCCGGCAAAGGCAGCAACCATCATGAGCAGTGTGGTCAGCGGAAGATGAAAGTTGGATATCATCTGGTCGGCAACCGAAAATTCATAGGGCGGGAAGAGGAACTTGTTGGTCCATCCTTCATAGGGCTTCAGGAACCCGTCCGTCGAAACGGAACTTTCCAGGGTACGCATCGTGGTAGTTCCCACGGCACATACATGCCGGTGCATCTCTTTTGCATTATTAACCAGCCTGACGGCCTCATCGGATATGCGGATCGGTTCGGAATCCATCTTGTGCTTAGTGAGATCCTCAACATCCACCGAACGGAAATTACCGAGACCTACGTGCAGGGTGACAAAGGCAAAATCAACGCCCTTAATCTCGAGCCGCTTCATCAATTCCCGGCTGAAGTGCATGCCTGCCGTAGGAGCGGCAACAGCTCCCTCATGACGGGCGAAGATGGTCTGGTACCGCTCCCGGTCTTCAGGAACCACCTCACGCTTAATAAATTTTGGCAGCGGGGTTTCGCCAAGCTCGAACAGGGTCTTTTTAAAATCCTCGTATGGTCCGTCGAAAAGAAACCGCAGCGTCCGTCCCCGTGAGGTGGTGTTGTCAATCACCTCAGCAACGAGCATGTCATCCTCTCCGAAATAGAGCTTGTTCCCGATCCTGATCTTTCGGGCCGGATCCACCAGCACATCCCAGAGACGCTGCTCCCGGTTCAGTTCCCTCAGCAGGAAAACTTCGATTTCGGCTCCCGTTTTCTCCTTGTTTCCGCGCAGGCGGGCCGGAAAAACGCGGGTATCATTGAAAACCATTACGTCGTTGTTTTCAAAATAATCCATCACGTCTTTAAAGACCCGGTGCTCAATTTCGCCGCTCTTCCGGTTAAGGACCATCAGCCTTGATTCATCACGATTTTCTGAGGGATGCAAAGCGATTAGCTTGTCCGGCAAGATATACCTGAACTTGGATAGTTTCATAAAGAATTAAGATAAATAAGATTGCCTTTATACGGGGCAGATTCCGGTTTGTTTCGTTTAGCTCAAAATTTTTTGAAAATCTTCAAAAACCTGGGCATCTTCTACTGAATATTCCCCGCTTTTTGTACGCCTGAGTTGTGTTAAATGCCCCCCGGAGCCCAATGCAATCCCCAGGTCGCGTGCAATGGAGCGGATATAGGTTCCGCGTGAACATTTAATCCGAAGAGAAATATCGGGAGAAACAAAGGATATCAACTCGATCTCTTCGATCCGCACCCGCTTGGGTTCCAGGATTTGCTCCTCTCCCCGCCGAGCCATGTCATAGGCTCTCACCCCTTCTATCTTCTTGGCGCTGAACAGCGGCGGAACCTGGTCAATATCACCAGTCATGCCCCGGAGCGCTTCCCGTACCATATCCTCCGTCACATGCTCATAAGGAAAAACCGCATCCACATCCTTTTCGAGGTCAAAACCGGGAGTCGTAGCCCCGATGCGCACCGTGGCCAGGTACTCCTTATCCCCCGCCTGAAGCTCGTCGATCCGCTTGGTTGCCTTGCCCACTGCCACAATCATCAGCCCGGTTGCCAGCGGATCAAGGGTTCCCGCATGGCCCACCTTGAGCTTTTTCAAATGGAAGGTACGCTCGATAGTCCCCCTAACCTTCTTCACCAGGTAAAAAGAGGTCCATCCGTAGGGCTTGTCGAAGAGAAGAATCTGGCCTTCCAGCCAGGAATCGGGGTCAGTGGACATGGATGATTGGGGTATGAGGTTTGAGGTTCGGGGTTTGAGGTTCGGGGTTCGGGGTTTGGGGTTTAAGGAAGAGAGTTAATGGCGGGAATTTTCGCCCATGCGCCCCATACCCCATACCTTAAACCTTGTACCCAATTTATGCCCCCAGGATGATCGTAAGTACGCCCACCACCGTGCAATAAATGGCAAACCAAATCAGCTTACCCTTCTTTACCAGGTTTATCATCCAGGAACACGCAAGCAGCCCGGAAATAAAGGCAGCCAGGAAACCGATGATCAGTTCGGCAGCACCGATACTGTTCTGCACAGCACCGGATTTGATGTCCATAAGGTCCATGGCATTAGCCCCGATAATTGGAACCAAAACCATCAGAAAAGAGAACCGAGCAATTTCCTTTTTATCAGTTCCGATAAGCAGTCCGGTAGCTATGGTGGAACCGGAACGGGATATGCCCGGCAAAGTAGCCACAGCTTGTGCCAAACCGATAATAAAGGCAGATAGATAGGTTACAGGTCTTGCAACCCTGGGTTTGAAAAAATGTGCCAGTCCCAGCAATGTTGCGGTTACCAAAAGCATGGCTCCGACAAATACCAGGTTACCTGTGAAAAAACTCTCTACCCAGTCCTTCAGGAAAAACCCGACAAAAACTACAGGGATCATGGAGACCACTAATTTCAGCACATAGTGTGTCTCTTCATTCAGCTTGAATTTCAGCGTTCCCAGGAATAGTTTCCATATCTCCCGCCAGAAAACCACGAGGGTTGACAAAACCGTTGCACCGTGAACCACCACAGTAAAAGTCAGGTTGTCGGCATTTTTAACGTTTAGCAATACTTTTCCCAGTTCAAGGTGCCCTGAACTGCTGACCGGCAAGAACTCCGTGAATCCTTGCAGTAATCCCAACAAAAGCGCCTGGAGCCAATCCATGGGCTATTCGTTCTTCCCGGCTTTGGGCCGGTACATGATGGCAACGCCCTCAATAATGAACCCAATCAGAACAATCACCGGTGCGAGGGTTACCCGGGTAAAGGAAAAAATCGAGGAATCAAACTGGTTCGGATCATCAGACCCACCTCCCGACATCAGAAGAAACCCAACAAACAGAACTGCCAGCCCGATAATCAGCAGACGATAATTCATCCGGCTGAATACAAAACCTGTTACCGGTTTGTCCTGACCCTCGGACTTATCACTCTTAACACTCTTACTTGTTGCCATATCCCTATTCTCTATCTTAATTCTTTACTCTTTCTTCTTTAATCTTTAATCTTTACTCTTAATAGTACAGCCTGTCCCTCTCTATCCCCAAATACTTATTTACCGCCATAACCGTAGTCAATCCTGCCAGTATCAGGCCGGATGCAAAGATCAGCAAAATCAGCATGGCGATGGTCTTCCCATCCGTAAACTGCAGGATCTCCGGCATCTGCCTCCGGGCAATGTAAATGACCCCCAGGAAAAGAAATATCGCAAGGACCGATCCGAAAACGCCATTGAGAATGCCCCGGAGGATAAAGGGCCGGAGAATGTATTTCCGGTTCGCACCAACCAGTTGCATCGTTTTGATTATGAATCGTTTACTGTATACGAGCAAACGGATGGTGTTATTGAACAGCGCGATAGAGATCAGTAGGAGCAGGGCGCTGAATGCCAGGATCACGACACTGATCTTTTTAAGGTTCTCATTGACCAGATTAACCATGGATTCCTGATAATAGACCTCCTCAACCTGCGGGTAGGCGGAAAACTCCTTTTCAAACCGTGCGATGCTGTCGGGGTTGGCATACTGCGCATGAAACTTGATATCGACCGATGGTTTCAGCGGGTTGACCCCCAGGAATTCGATGAAATTCTCGCCCAGCTCCTTCTGCAATTCGGTTGCCGCCTGTTCAGCGGAAATGAAAATGGTTGACTTTATGGCCGGGCTGGCGTCGAAATATTTCATCAGCTGCACCCGGTCGGCCTCCCGGACGTTATCCTTTAAAATGACTGAGAACCCGATATTTTCCTTGACATAATCGCCGATCCGCCGGGCATTCAGTATGAGCAGCCCTAATAAACTCAGGAGAAACAATACCATCGAGATACTCACCACCGTTGTTACGTAGGAGTTCCGGAGCCTGACCGTGGGGACCTTCTGCTGCTTGTTCTTCATCGTCCTTATTTCCAGCGCCTAATTTACAAAGATTTGACTAAGTTTAAACCAAAATCATCCTTACGTGGGCATCGTTGAAAAACAGGGCATTAAAGGGTCTTTCTATTCTTATGCCGGAACGCTGGTTGGGTTCGTTACCGCAGCCCTGCTGCTTCCCAGGATTTTTACAAAAGCGGAGAACGGCGTCCTCGACCTCCTGGTTTCCTGGTCCCTGGTTTTTGCCACAATTGCCACACTGGGCCTCAATAACGTCACCAACCGGCTTTTCCCCTATTTCCGCGATCAAAAGAGCCGCCACCATGGCTTTTCAGGAATCCTGTTCTGGGTCACCCTGGTGGGATTTCTCCTTTCCCTGATCCTCTTTTTCATTCTCCGTCCCTGGATCATTGCCGACAGCAGGGATCAGTCCATGCTCTTTATCCGGTACGTTGATTACATTATTCCCCTCACCGCCTTTACCGCCATCTACCTGGTCGCCGATATCTATTATGCGATGCTCATGAATGCCGTAAGAGGCATTTTCCTGAAAGAATTCCTCCAGAGGATCTTTATTCTGATAGTGATTCTGGCCTTTGTCGCCGGACTGTTCAAATTCGACGGATTTATTCTCCTTTATGTGGTTGCCATCTCCCTGCCCGGGATCATTATCGCTTCCGCCCTGCTGCGCGACGGGGCCTTCACCTTTCGGCCAGATTTCAGTTATATAGGCAAACCGCTGGCCAGACAATTGGTCAGCGTCGCCCTCTACGGAATCATCATCGCCTTCAGCAACATCATGATCCAATACCTTGACCGCATCATGATCAACTCCTACCTGGGACTGGAAGCAACCGGGGTATACGGCCGCGCATTTTTCTTCGGAACCCTCGTCTCCATTCCCATCCGTGCCGTCAGTAAAATATCGGCCGTGGTGGTGGCCCAGCAATGGAAAGACGACGATCATGAATCAATCAACCGCCTGTATCGCGATACAAGCCTGAACCAGCTCATTTTCGGATTGCTGATTTTTATCGGAATATGGGGAAACATAACCAACGTTTTCCATATTCTGCCCGATGATTATGGCGAAGGCAAGTGGGTGATCTTCTGGATCGGGCTGTCGAACCTCTTTATCATGGCATCCGGAATCAGCGGGGCTATCATGGCCACCAGCAAGTATTACCGGGCACTTGCCCTGTTTGTGGTTGCATTCGGAGTCCTGGTGGTTGGATCTAACCTGATATTTATACCGCTCTACGGGATTGCAGGCGCTGCCCTGGCCTCCGCCGTGGCGGCGCTGGCCTATGGTCTCATGCGCTTTGTTTTTCTTTGGGCCCGATACAGGATGCAGCCCTATACCTGGAAGTATGCGGTGGCCATCCTGGTAGCCGGAGCCGCCTATCTGCCCGCCATCCTCATCCCTGACCTGAACGGGGAAGACTATAAGACTTTGAGACTGATAGCGGATATTATTATCCGCAGTGGTGCGATTACCATTGTCTTTATCGGATTAACCCTGATATTGAACGTTTCTCCGGATCTGACCCGGCACACAAAAGATCTGATCCGGCAGATAAAAATCAGATTATCTTTGCATAAACACGAGTAAGCGTGAAAGAAAAACTGGTACTTCTCGGCGGCGGCGGCCATTGCAAATCCTGCATCGATGTGATCCAGGAAGAGGGAAGGTTTGAGATTGTGGGGATTGTGGAAGGGGTCCCCGCTTCCGAGGTCCCCGCTTCCGCGGGGATGACAAGTGCTTCAGCCAACCTGGCCGGTGCTGTTGTCATCCCCGCGAAAGCGGGGACCGCCAACCCGGCGACCGCGGTTGCAGGGACCGTCCTCGGCTACCCCATTATCGGCACCGATGATGATCTCCCGGAGCTGGTAAAGAAATACCGGAACTTCCTGATCACCGTTGGGCAGATTTCAAAACCGGCCGTGAGGATCAAACTGTTCGAAACCATCCGCTCGCTCGGAGGCCATCTTCCGGTGATCGTCTCACCCCATGCCTACGTATCACGGAGCGCCCTTGTCGGTGCCGGAACCATTGTGATGCATAACGTTGTCGTTAATGCCGAGGCCCAAATCGGGGTAAACTGCATTCTCAATACCGGAGCCCTGATTGAGCACGAAGCCGTCACCGGTGATCACTGCCATATTTCAACCTATGCCATCCTGAACGGCCAGTGCACGGTGGGAAGCCGCACCTTTATCGGAAGCCGGACGGTCCTTGCCAATAATATCTCCATTCCGGATGACACGCTGGTTTCGGCCGGATCGGTTGTGCTGCGAACCCTGGAACAGCCCGGAACCTATATCGGGAATCCCTTACGGAAAATACGATGAAGAAACGCGTCATGATTATTGCCGAAGCCGGCGTCAACCACAACGGAAGCCTCGAACGGGCTTTCCGGATGATCGATGCCGCAGCCTCGGCCGGAGCCGATATCATTAAATTTCAATCCTTTAAAACAGAAAAGCTGGTCACGGCCGATGCTCCCAAAGCAGCCTACCAGCAATCCAATACGGGTGAAACCGGAAGCCAGTTCGGCATGCTTAAGAAGCTGGAGCTGGCCGAGGATGCACATGTCCTCCTGATGAACTACTGCCGGGAAAAGGGTATCACGTTCATGTCCACACCCTTCGATGCTGACAGCGCCGGGATGCTGAACCGGTTGGAGGTGGAAATGTTCAAGGTAGGATCGGGCGACCTCACAAACCTCCCGCTTCTGCGGCAGCTGGCCGGCTTTGGCAAGCCCGTGATCCTGTCGACAGGCATGGCCGACATGGATGAGATCGGAAAGGCATTGGAAGTGGTGATCAAAGGGGGACTGCCAAAAGAAAAAATTACTGTTCTGCATGCAAACACCGATTATCCCACACCCTATTCCGATGTTAACCTTACGGCAATGCTGGCTATTAAGCGGAAATTCGGCGTTACCATTGGTTATTCCGATCATACCGACGGGATAGAGGTTCCGGTTGCCGCAGTAGCACTTGGGGCTCAGGTGATCGAAAAACATTTTACCCTGGACAGAAACCTTGAGGGCCCCGATCATAAAGCCAGTCTGGAACCGGCCGAACTTACGGCCATGGTCCGATCGATCCGGAATATCGAGATAGCCCTGGGCAACGGGAAAAAAATCCCGTCGGCAGGAGAAAGAAAAAACATGGCTGCAGCGCGTAAAAGCATAGTGGCTGCAGGCACTATTTACAAGGGAGAACTGTTTACCGAAGAAAACCTGACGGTTAAACGTCCGGGTACGGGAATCTGCCCGCTTCGATGGGATCAGATTATCGGTACCTTTGCCCTCCGGGATTACCGGAAAGACGAACTGATCTGATGCAAAAAATCTGTGTGGTTACAACCAGCCGTGCTGAATACGGCCTGCTCTTCTGGCTGATGAAGGGAATCCAGGCGGATCCCGGCATGCAGCTGCAACTTGTGGTGACCGGAACGCACCTCTCGGCCGAATTCGGATCCACCATCGACATGATCCGCGAAGATGGCTTCCGGATCGACCGGAGTTTCGACCTGGAGATGCAGGGCGACAAAGTTCTGGATATCACCCATTCGCTGGCCCTGGCCCTTGAGGGATTCGCTGCCGCGTTTCATACCCTTCAGCCTGATATTATCGTGGTTCTGGGCGACCGTTTTGAAATTCTGGGAGCGGCGGCCGCTGCACTCATCGCCAATATCCCTGTTGCTCACCTGCACGGCGGGGAGCTCAGTTTGGGAGCTATCGACGATTCCATCCGCCATGCCGTAACCAAGATGTCGCACCTCCACTTTACCGCCGCTGCTGAATACCGCAGAAGGGTAATCCGCATGGGCGAGGAGCCGGGCCGGGTCTTTATGGTGGGCGGAATGGGAATGGACAATATTAAAAGAATGAGCTTTCTCGGTCGGGCCGAGTTTGAGAAAGCGATCGGTTTTAAATTGGGAGAGAGAAATCTTCTGATCACGTACCATCCGGAAACCCTGGATCACCTGATGGCCGGGAAACAGATCGATGAGCTGCTGAAAGCCTTGGTGCAACTGAAGAACACCCACTTCATTTTCACCCAGCCCAACGCCGACACCGGGCACCGGGCCATCGTTGAGCGGATACAGTCTTTTGTGTTCAAGGCCGGCGATAACGCAACCCTGATCAAGTCGATGGGCCAGCTCAATTACCTGTCGGCCATGAAACATGTGGATGCCGTGGTAGGCAACTCCTCCAGCGGCATCATCGAAGCTCCGGGATTCCGTATCGGAACCCTTAATATCGGTCACCGGCAGGACGGCAGAATCAAGGCAGGCAGCGTAATTGACTGCGATTGCACCGAAGGCGCAATCCTTGCCGGGCTGGAAACGATCTATTCACCCGCCTTTCAGGAGAAACTGAAAACCGTGAAAAACCCGTACGGAACAGGAGGGGCATCGGAGAAGGTGCTCGATGTGCTGCGCGGTACGGATGTGAAACAACTGATACCGAAGAAGTTTTATGAAAAATAATTGGCTCCCTGCGGTCGCAAATTGGCGCTTCGCGCTAATTAGCCCGAAGGGCCAATTAGTGAGCGTCAGCGAACCAATTAGCGGAGCGATAGCGGAGCCAATTAGCGAGCGTTAGCGAGTCAATTAGCGAGCGTTAGCGAGTCAATTTTATTTGTATGTACCAAATCTCAGAGATAAAGTTACCCCCTACGTCCTCCATCCGCGAAGCACTCCGGGTGATCGACAAGGGAGCCATGAAAATTGCCCTGGTGGTTGATCCTTCCGACCGGCTGATCGGGACCCTTTCCGACGGGGATATCCGCCGCGGGATTCTGGCAGGCCTGGGTTTAGAGGACGCCATTGAGACTATCTATCACCGAAATCCGGTAACCGTTACTACCTCCGATCCGAAAGAAAAAATCATCGACCTGGCTGTGAGCCGGCGGCTCTACCAGATTCCGGTTGTTGATGACGCCGGCCGGGTGGTAAGGCTGGCCGAGATTGACCACCTGATCCGGAAGGAGAAGCATCCGAACCTGGTGGTGCTCATGGCCGGCGGACTGGGCGCACGTCTGAGGCCATTAACTTCAACCACTCCGAAACCGATGCTGCCCGTAGGCGGCAAGCCGATACTCGAAACCGTGATAGGCCAGTTTAAAAAGCATGGGTACTCACGGTTTGCGATCTCCCTGAACTACATGGGGGAACAGATCCGCAACCACTTCGGTGATGGCTCCAAAATGGGTGTGGAGATCAGCTATATTGATGAAACTCAGAGAATGGGAACGGCCGGCGCACTCGGGCTGCTCCCTGTGGTGCCTGCCGATCCGTTCTTCGTAATGAACGGGGATATTCTTACTCAGGTTGACTTTGAGAGCCTCATGGATTTCCACGTCCGCAACCAGTCGGCCGCCACCATGTGCATCCGGGAATTCGGCATGGAAGTCCCCTATGGCGTGGTCAGGCTGAACAAGGATACCATCGTGTCCATCGAGGAAAAGCCGGTCCAGCAATTCTATGTCAACGCCGGTATCTACGTCCTCAAACCCCAAACCTTAAACCTCATACCCAAGGGTCTGCCGCTTGACATGACCCGCCTGTTCGAGATGGCCGTCGAGAAAGGCCTTCCCACCCTCTCCTTCCCGATCCGTGAATACTGGATGGATATCGGGAAAATGGACGACTATGACCGGGCCAATCGTGAATTTAACGGACTGTTCAATGAATAATACATCAAAATATATAGCCATCATTCCGGCGCGCGGCGGAAGCAAGCGCCTGCCCGGCAAGAACCTGATGGAGATCGCGGGGAAACCCCTGATTGCCTGGACTATCGAAGCAGCCGTCAGGTCCGGCGCTTTTCACCGGATTGTGGTTAGCACCGATAACTGGGAGATCGCTGTCCTGGCTGCACAGTACGGGGCCGAAGTTCCCTTCCTTCGGCCGGAAGAGCTGGCCCTCGACAGCACGCCCTCCATTGACGTTTTGATTCATGCCGTGAGGGAACTTTCCGGAAATAATGAGATCGGATGGTCACACCTGGCCTGCTTGCAGCCCACATCGCCGCTGCGCACATCGGAAAATATTCTGGAAGCGGTAAACCTGCTCGAGGAAAAAGAGGCAGATGCAGTGATATCGGTCTGTAAAACAGAGCATTCCCCGTTATGGAGCAATACGCTGCCCGAAAGCCTGTCGCTGGATCATTTTATTCCGGAGGCGGTTCAGAAAACCCCTTCGCAGCAGCTTCCCAGCTACTACCGGCTCAACGGTGCCCTCTATTTCTGCAGGATAAGCCGGATGATAGAGGAGCGCACCCTGTTTCTCAAAAACGGGGCCTATGCCTACGTGATGAACCGCAAGGACTCCATCGATATTGATGATCAGGTTGACTTCGACCTGGCAGGAATCTACCTGGGTCAGCGTTCCCAGGGATAACTGTTCATCGGGCGCCTTTCGAAGGCATCGATAAAGGTTACCCGGCTGGCATTGATGATTGTAATTCCTTGTGAATCTGCAAATTTCCGAATCAGATGGTAACTCCTGAAGGTGCGGAACAGGTTATGGAAATAATCATGTACCGTGGCCCTTCTCATGGTTTCCGGATGATGGATGGCCACCTTCCAGGGCTCTTTATCATAGAAATGATTCTCCGCTGAATTCAGCACTCCATCGGAACCAACCTCCAGGCCCTGGTGCCAGGTATGATCGGCGCCGAGGATTACAATTCTTTTAAATCCGATGCCGATTCCGGTCATGAGGGCGCCAATGAGCACATTCTGGGGCGGAGGCATCCCGGCCTGGCGCCGGTAGAGCCAATGCCTGACAGGTTTCCAGCCATCCACCACTGTCCGGTTGATAAAGGCAAAGCTCACAGGCATGCCCGAAGCGGTGAGCCGCCGGCAGAACTTGCTGTTCCTCCCCTCGGCCGGTGCATAGATCGTTATGGGCCAGGTCGTTTTGGCAATGAAGGCATCGATCACCTTTTCCCGCACTTCGGCTACCCGGGGAATGGTTTTTTCAACAAAAAATCCGATATCCAGAAAAATATAACGGGCCGGCTTCAACTCTTCGTAGGCATCGCTCAGCACAAACTGGTTTACGCAGAGCAGCGATTGGGTGCTTAATAAGTCCCTGTATTCGAGAAGATCAGCCTTGAACGACGGCCCGTTGGCCAGAATAAACAGTTCTTCTCCATCGGGTTTACTCCTCCTGAGATCCGACCGAAACCGGAAACGCAAAAAAACGCGCATCAGGCTGATGAAAGCATGGTAAACCGATTCGAGAAAGCGCTGAAAGCGCAATAGGCTGTAAAACATAACGCTGTTTTATGCGAAATTAACTAATTTCCGATCCAAACCGATGGTAATGGACCACATGCTCAAAGGAGGAACCCGCGCATCAGGCCGCCCGGCGGAAAGGGAGGCAGGGATGCCCGTGGTTTCCATCATAACGGTAGTGTTCAACTCTGTAACCCTCATCGAACGGACCATCCAAAGCATCCTGGGCCAGACCTACCCGAATATCGAATACATTATCATTGACGGCGGTTCGAAGGACGGCACCGTCGATATCATCCGGAAATACGAAGACCGGATTGCCTGGTGGGTCTCTGAACCCGATAAAGGCCTTTATGATGCCATGAACAAGGGGCTCGCCGCCGCAACCGGGGATTTTGTGTGGTTTTTGAATTCGGGGGACCTGGTTTACGAAACTGATACTTTGGAGAAGGTTTTTGAGAAACCGACCGATGACCGACG
>Ga0154558_1137_pt1 | contig 18059 bp, 15 predicted proteins | sample RifGroF2_FD_105701 | JGI IMG/M metagenome (GOLD analysis project Ga0154558, IMG submission 105701) | Bacteroidetes bacterium GWF2_49_14 | reverse complement strand
GGCGAAAGGAAAAAGATAAAGAAGAAAGAAGAAAGAAGAAAGACATAAGATATATGATTGCGGCGGAGTTAATCGATAAGGTAAGACGGATTGAGATTAAGACGCGGGGATTGTCGCAGCAGGTTTTTGCCGGACAATACCACAGTGCCTTTAAAGGTCAGGGTATGGCCTTTAGTGAAGTCCGCGAATACCAGTATGGTGATCCGATCCGTAGCATTGACTGGAACGTTACTGCCCGGTTCAATCGTCCGTTTATCAAGGTATTTGATGAAGAACGCGAACTAACCGTCATGTTGCTGGTGGATGTTTCAGGATCCAACGAATTTGGGACCCGGGGCCGGTTTAAGCGTGAGCTCATGACCGAACTGGCTGCGGTTCTTGCTTTCTCAGCGATCCAGAACAATGATAAAATCGGGGTTATCCTCTTCTCTGACCGGGTTGAAAAATTCATTCCTCCGAAGAAAGGTACGAAGCATATTTTAAGAATCATACTTGAGCTTTTGGAATTTAATCCTATTGGCAAAGGAACAAATATCCCCGAGGCAATCCGGTTTTTCACCCATGCCAATAAGAAAAGATCCACCGTATTCGTCATTTCTGATTTTATGCTAGGATCCGCGAAAGAATCAGTTGTCGTGGCCGATTCCCTCAGACTGGCAAGCAGGAAACATGATCTGGTTGTGCTTCAGACTATTGATGAGGGTGAACTCAACCTTCCGGATGCGGGCTTACTGAAAATGCTTGATCCTGAAACAGGAGAGACCCGATGGATCGATACCTCCAGCCGAAAGACCCGCCACCATTTTAACAACTGGTGGAAGGAGATTCATCAACAATTGACCACTTCCTTTAAGCGAAGCGGGATTGATTATGTAACCCTCAGGACTTCTGAGGATTATGTGACACCCCTTATGAGGCTATTCGAAAAGAGAGGTCGAAGATGAAGACAAGGGGATTTAAACAATTCGTTTTCATTGCGGCAGCCCTCCTGGGATGGATCAATCAGCCGGCAATCGGACAGGTCAGCAAGGTGACTGCCCGGATCGACACCACCCGGATGCTGATTGGTGATCAGGTTAATCTTTGGCTGGAACTGGATCAGGCATCAAAACAAATAATACACTTTCCATCACCCGGAGATTCCATTGCCGGTAAAATTGAGGTACTTTCAGCCTCACGCCCGGATACGATCGCCCACACCAAGCAATCCTGGAAACTCAGGCAGAGGATTGTACTAACAGCCTTTGATACAGGTTTTTATGTAATTCCTCCCTTCGTTTTCAGGTTTGCCGACGGATCTGACAGCCTGAAGACTGCTGCCCTTGGCCTTGAGGTACTGGGTATTCCAGTTGATACCACCAAGGGTATTACAGATATAAAAGCTCCGTACGAAATTCCGGTATCATTTGTCGAGGTGGTTCCCTACCTTGTGGTCGGACTGCTCCTGGTCCTGATCATTCTTCTGTATATCAGGTATATCCGCAAAAAAAGAAAACAGCTCGAGGATGCACCAAGACCGGAGATTCCCCCGGTACCGGCCCATATCTGGGCTCTGGGCGAACTGGATGAGCTGGTCAGGGAGAAACTCTGGCAACAGGGTAAAGTTAAGCTTTACTACAGCCGGCTTACAGATATCCTGAGAAGGTATATCGAGTTAAGGTTTTTATTCCCGGCGATGGAGCAGACAACGGATGAAATTATGAGTGATTTCAGGAAAGCCGGTAACCTGCCGGAAAACATCAGCCTTGAATTATTCAACCTGCTGCAGCTGGCCGACCTGGTAAAATTCGCCAAGTGGAATCCAGTTGCAGAGGAACATGAATCAAGCCAGAAATCCTCTTATGATTTTGTGCTCCGCACCAAGCCGGTTGTTAACCTGCGTAAACCCTCCGATGAAGCCGGAACGTATGCTGAAAAGGAGGCTTTATCATGAGTGCGGTACATTTTGCATATCCCGATTTGCTTTATCTCCTACTCCTGTTACCGGCAATCCTTACCTGGTATATCCTCAGGGGCCGCAAAATCCACCCAACCGTGCAGACATCAGGCTTGCAGCCGTTCACGGACTCACCGGTCAGCTGGAAGCTATATCTGCTTCATTTGCCCATAATCCTCAGATTGGGTACCCTCGGTTTGCTGATAATGGTTGTAGCCAGGCCACAATCATCCAATTCATGGGAGAATATTACAACGGAGGGAATCGATATTGTAATAGCCCTGGATATTTCCGGCAGTATGCTTGCCGAAGATTTTAAGCCTAACCGACTGGAAGCTTCAAAGACCGTGGCGACTGAGTTTATTTCAGGAAGGCCGGATGACCGGATGGGCCTTGTTGTTTTTAGCGGGGAGTCCTTCACCCAATGTCCCCTGACAACCGATCATGCCGTGCTCCTTAACTTGTTCCAGGGAATACAGAGTGGCATCATTGAAGATGGAACGGCGATCGGGCTTGGACTGGCTAACAGCGTAAGCCGGTTGAAAGATTCTGAGGCTAAAAGCAAGGTTGTGATACTTCTTACGGATGGGATGAATAACAGGGGTGAGATCGCACCTGTAAGTGCTGCGGACATTGCCAAGACCTATGGGATCAGGGTTTATACTGTTGGGGTTGGTTCCCTGGGTACCGCCCCCTACCCGTTTAAAACCCCCTTCGGTATTCAATATCAGAATGTAAAGGTTGAAATCGATGAAGGAGTTTTGCAGAAAATTGCAAGCATGACTGGCGGAAAGTATTTCAGGGCAACCAATAACGAGAAGCTCAGGGAGATATACCAGGAAATCGACAAGATGGAAAAGTCCAGAATCGATGTCAAGGAGATCAACACAAAAACCGAGGAGTACCAGCGGTTTTTATGGATCGCGCTGGCACTGCTACTGCTGGAGATTGTGCTGCGCCTGACCCTACTAAAAAAGAATCCGGAATAGAACCATGAACAGCGCTTTTAGATTTGCCGACGACAGGTTTCTGATTGGATTGCTGGCCATTCCGGTGCTCATATTAGTTTTCTATTTCGGGAAAATCCTGTATACCAGGAAATTGAGGGTTTGGGCTGATAACAATCTGCTAACCCGACTAATTCCGGAGGTCTCTGTAATACGGACGGTTTTAAAGTTTTCAGTTGTTATCCTGAGTCTCGGTTTACTCTTAGTCTCTATTGCAAGGCCCCAGTTTGGAACAAAATTATCAGAGGTTAAAAGAAAAGGGGTTGAGATTGTCATTGCCCTGGATGTATCTAACTCAATGCTTGCCGAAGATATCCAGCCAAACCGCCTGGAAAACGCAAAAATGGCAATCAGCCGGCTGATCGACCGGCTTGAGAATGATAAAATCGGGCTCATTGTTTTTGCAGGCGATGCTTATGTTCAGATGCCCGTAACCACCGACTACGCAGCCGCAAAACTCTTCCTTAACACCATCAGCACTCAGATTATTCCCAAACAGGGTACCGCCGTTGGTGCAGCAATTGTACTGGCTATGAGGTCATTTTCACCCGAGGTGGATAAGAGTCGGGCTATTGTGATTATTACCGATGGTGAAAACCACGAGGAGGGCGCGGAAGAAGCCGCTAAAGAGGCTTTTGCTGCTGGAATTCGTGTGCATACCATAGGAATCGGATCACCGCAAGGGGTTCCGATTCCAGTCGTAGGGGCCAATGGTTTCAAGGAGTTCCGGAAGGACTATGAAGGGAATGTTATTATCAGCAAGCTGAATGAAGACCTGTTGCGCACTATTTCAGCCGAAGCCGGAGGAATTTATGTCAGGGCAAATGCTTCAAGAACGGGTCTGAATAACATACTGGATGAAATGAATAAGATGGAGAAGCAGGAGATCCAGATGAAGGTCTATTCTGAATATGATGAGCAATTTGTTTATTATGCAGGATTTGCCTTGCTGCTTCTCCTAATCGATACCTTTGTGTCAACCCGGAAAAGCCGTTGGCTCCGTAACATTGGATTATTTGGGAAAGTGAATTCAGGCAAATGAAAAAAACGGCATTTATATTACTATTTATAAGCCTATCGGCATGTCTGTGGGGACAACCTGCACGCAAGGAGATTCGTCAGGGCAACCGGCACTATGCCGGTGAAAAGTATGCGGATTCGGAAACTGCCTATAGAAAAGCCCTGGTGAATGAGCCTCAAAATCCTAAGGCAACCTTTAACCTGGGTGACGCTCTTTACCGTCAGGAGAAGTTTGACGAAGCAACCGGGCAATTTGAATCGATAGCTCAGCGGGAAACCAATAATATCAATTCTTCCAAAGCCTTTCATAATTTAGGTAATGCCCAGCTCCAGGCAGGAAAAATAGACGAAAGCATAAGCTCCTATAAAGAAGCGTTACGGCGTAATCCTGCCGATCTTGATACAAAGTATAACCTTGCTTTTGCACAGAACCTGAAAAAGCAACAGCAACAACAACAGAAACAGCAGCCTCAGGATCAGAATGGAGAGGATAAGGAGGGTGACCAAAAAGATAAACAGGATCAGGACCAGAAGGATCAGCAGAATCAACAGCAGGAGCAGAAGGACAAGCAGGGCGAGCAGAAAGATCAACAGACTGATCAACAAAAATCACCGCCGGTAAAGATGTCAAAAGAAGACGCTAAACGGCTTCTGGAAGCCCTGGCCAATGATGAAAAGAAGGTACAGGAGAAAGTCAAGAAAGCGAAGGCTGCAGCTGTTAGAACACGAAGCATAAAGGATTGGTAATGAAAGAATTGTCTCATAAACTGATATTTATCCAACTCCTGTTTGGGTTAGGACTTATTCAGGCAGCCTATACCCAGGAACCTGTTCAGTTGACCGTTGAGGCTCCGAAGATCGTCACGTCAGGTGAAGTATTCAGGTTATCCTATTCCATTAATGCCAAGGCGGAAAGCTTCAACGGTCCTAAGATTGAAGGCTTTCTTTTCAACGGGCCGATGCTTTCATCCAACATGAGCACCCAGATCATTAATGGTCAGGTAAACCAATCGGTCAGCTATACATACAACTATACGCTTCAGGCAACCCGGGAGGGTGTATTTACCATACCGGCCGCCTCCGCAATGGTTAAAAACAAGAGTTATTCCTGTAACCCTGTCAAAATCGAGGTTTTAAAGGCCGGAGCCGCCAACAGTCAGCAAGGTGAAGGACAGGCTGGCACTGCAAATAATGGCCTTTCAGCTGATGACCTTTTTGTGAAAGTGGAAGTAGATCGATCCAGCGTTTACAAAGGCGAACAGATCTTCGCAACAATACGCGTGTATACCCGGGTGAACCTGGCTCGCTTCGGAGAGATAAAAATGCCCGATTTCGCCGGTTTCTGGAATCAGGAAATTCCAACCCCGGCTCAGGTGAGCCTCGAGCGTGTAAATTATCAGGGAAAGCAATACAATGCCGGAGTTTTGCGGCGGTCGGTACTGGTGCCCCAGCAAACGGGCAAAATCCCGATCGATCCGTTCGAAATTGAATGCATGATTAACCTACCCCGGAAAAATCAAAGATCACCCTTTGGCGACGTGTTCGGTGACAGCTTTTTTGGATCCTATGAAACCCTCACCAAAAAGATCTCCAGTCCCAGGGTTGAAATCAATGTAAAACCGTTCCCTCCGAACCAGCCTGCAGGATTTACAGGTGCGGTCGGCAAGTTTTCGATTCAGGCAGGACTCGATAAGCATGAGGTAAGCACCAATGAGGCGGTAACGTTAAAGGTTGTCGTAAAAGGCAGTGGGAATATCAAGTTGCTGGAACTCCCGCCCTTTCATTTTCCTGCTGACCTCGAAATATATGATCCGAAAATCACGGATAATATTGATTCCGGTACTAATGGTATTACCGGCTCCAAAACTTTTGAATATGTCATTGTTCCTCGTCATGCGGGTAATTTTGATATCCCGGCCTGGACTTTTGCCTATTTCGATCCTTCGGCCGGGGCTTACCGGGAATTTACCAGCGAGGCCATGCAATTAAGGGTCACCAAAGGGGCTAACGATTCCGAAGCCACCATTATCAGTACACCCGGAAAAGAAGATATCCGTATTATCGGACAGGATATCCGTTTTATAAAAACAGGCAGGTCGGCACTCCGAAAGATCAGTCACCCTTTTTTCGGATCAACCGGGTTCTGGTTCAGCTACCTGGCGATATTCCTTCTGTTTATTTTACTGGCCAGCTATTTGCAGAATAAATTCAAAAACCAGGGCGACGTTGAAGGAATGCGGTTCCGGAAAGCCATTGCCGTGAGCAGGAAACAATTGGCAGCGGCCCGTCACCATCTGGCAGCAAATCAGAGTGACCTTTTTCTTGAGGCATTGCTTAGAAGTTTATGGGGTTATATCGGAAACAAGTTTAATTTGAACCTTTCGGAACTCAACCGTGACAGCATCACTGACTCGCTTGGAAGCAAAGGCGTAGAGCAGGAAACCATTACCGGATTAATCGAGACCATTGATTCAGCGGAATACCTGCGCTATGCCCCACCCATTGGTGATGCCGATTTCCAGGCATTATTGCATAAAGCTGAGGAATTTATTGTCCTTATTGAAAAGTCATACAGGAGGTAGTTTATGTTTAGAATTATAAAGGCAACTGCTCTCTTTGCACTTTTACTAGTCTCCCCGGTATTCGGACAGTCAGAGATGGCACAAACCCGTCTTGAGCAGGCAAACCGGTACTACCTTCAAAATGATTTTCAAGCCGCTTTGGATGAATACGGTAAAATTGAGGCCGCAGGATTCGGATCGCCCGAACTCTATTATAATCTTGGAAACACCTTCTATAAACTTGGACAGATACCTTCCGCCATTCTCTATTTTGAACGTGCCCGCCTTTTAAGCCCGAGGGATGAGGACATCCTGTTTAACCTGAATCTGGCCAATCAGATGGTGGTGGATCAGATTAATCCGGTTAAAGTATTCTTCCTCAGGTCGTGGTTACATTCTGTCGCCACTCTGTTGAAACCGGATGTATGGGGAATGGTTGGACTCTTGTCTTTTCTTTTTCTGGCAGCAATAGTCATCGCACTGTATGCCACCCGGGGATCCCGATTACGAAAAACCGGTATCACGGTGTCCTTCGCCATGCTTTTCTTAATAGTTATCTCCCTGACACTGGGGACTATAGCGAACCGAACGGTCAACCATCGGAATTACGCGATTGTATTCGCTCCTTCAATAACTGCTAAAAGTTCCCCGGATGCGAGCGGTACGGATCTCTTTGTGATACATGAAGGATTAAAGGTCAGTATCACTGAAACCGTTGGAGATTGGATCCGGATACGCCTGCCCGATGGAAATGAGGCCTGGGTTCCGGACTCATCCGTCACAAGAATCTGATTCAGATTAGCTTCTTGGCCTTCATAAGGCCCAGAACAGATTCTTCAATCTCTTCGAGTTTTAAGGTGTCACAATTATAAACGGCATCGAAGTCGTGGACACCGGATTCATGACCAAGAAAGAACTCAAGGAATTTTTTCCGGTTCTCATCTTGTACCCCGATTTTTTTTATCGCCTCTTCCCTGCTAAGGTTAATGGTCTTGCTGATGTTGGTGATGCGCCACTCCATTGGAGCTATCAGCCTTATGTGGACTGAGAGGGGAATCTGACGGGTTACAGCTATTCCGCCGCGCCCCACCAGGATCACATTTCCTGATTCTCCGAATGAGCGGATAACTTTGCCGATGGAATTCCTGATCGCCCTGTCTGAACGGTAACTCCCGTCTTTTCGGGTTGCGGCCAGGATATCCTCCACCAGGCTTCTTTCTTCATATTTGTAAACATGAGATATGGCCTCCGGTTTTACCTTAAGGAGCGTTGCCGATTGCTCAAGTAACTCTTTACCAATCCATCTCCATGGCTTATCCGGTTTTTTTTGTCCGGGTCCGGGATCATTGATTCGCTGAACCAGCATACTGGCTAAGATCTTGCTCGGGCATCCATATTCTCTGGAAATTGTCAATACAGGCCCTTGATTTTCCACCGGCATTTCTTTACTAAGGCGGCTGTCGAGGTATTGCCTAAGAATGTTTTCCATGATTCCCCCTTTCATTACTAAGAACTCATTGAAAATCAAAACAATTTGTCTACTTTTGCACCCCGAAACAATACGGGTAGCCGTTTGTTATTTCTAACGAAAAGTATTGATTAATTGTTCCACCAGATCAGCAAGTAGATGAGGTCCTTTCAAACCATAGTTTTTATAATTCCATTCCTTGTTTTGGTGGATTTATACGTCCTGAAAGGGATTGCAGGTCTCCTGAAAGGCAAACAGGCTATTCTCAGAAAATCCATTTTCATCGGTTACATTATTTTCAGCACGGCTTTGCTGATATCCCTGATAAGCCTTTATCTTTTTTATGAACAACAGCCGTCCGATCCCTCACGATACAGGCTGTTTATGAGGTTCAGCGGTCTTTTTATCGTGCAGTTCCTGTTTAAGTTTGTCTATATTTTCTTTGAATTGTTTCACGACCTCCGGCACCTTGTCATGAAATTTCGTCCAAAGAAAAAATTCATGGAGTCTCTTCCGCCTGAGGAAAGTACTTCATCCCGCCGGGAGTTTATCCGGAAATCGGGGATAATCATGGCGGCAATACCCTTTCTGGGCGCGATTCATGGAATCGGCTGGGGACGTTTCAGGTTCACAGTCAGACATTCTGCCATACATTTTAAAAACCTTCCGGCCTCCTTTGACGGACTCCGGATCGTACAGCTATCCGATGCGCATCTGGGCGGGTTTTATGGTCACAAGGACAAACTGGAAGAGGTTGTTGACATCATCAATGATATCAAGCCCGATATCCTTGTTTTCACGGGAGACATGGTAAATAATTTCGCCTCAGAAATGGAAGGCTGGGTTGAGCTTTGGGCAAGAATGGAGGCGCGCATGGGAAAATTCTCCATACTGGGTAATCATGATTACGGGGACTACTCGGAATGGGCTTCCAAAAAGGAGAAAAAAGCCAATTTCGACAGCATAATCAGACAACAGGAGGAGATGGGTTTTCAGATGCTGATGAATGATAACCACGTGATCGAGAGAAATGGTGAAAGGATCTATATCGCCGGCGTGGAAAACTGGGGACTTCCCCCGTTCAAGCAGTACGGAAACCTTTCAAAAGCTATGCTAAACATTCCTGAACAGGCGTTTACGCTTCTTTTATCGCATAACCCGGACCATTGGTCAAACGGTGTCCTCGGTGATAATCGTATTAACCTTACCCTAGCAGGCCATACGCATGGTTTTCAGATGGGGATCGAGATTGGAAACTTCAAATTCAGCCCTTCGCAATTGATCTATAAGCAATGGGCAGGTCTCTACCGGACAGGGGAACAATATCTTTATGTCAATCGCGGACTCGGATTTCTTGCTTTTCCGGGCCGTGTGGGCATATGGCCCGAAATCACGCTGCTGGAACTGCACCGTGGATAATTAGTTAATTTTGAATCCGTACAGGAACTCAGCCCCAAAACTGGACGACTGAGGGAAATAGAATACGCGTATTCCTGATTCCAGATCCAGGCCGGTGCGAAGAAGATTGAAATCAGCCAGAAGATCAATGCCTGAAGTGAACAGCCACTCCCTTTCCTGATAAAAATATCCGCCGTCGAAAAACAGATTGGTCCTGATCCTCTTTATATACAAGAGCCAGCTCAGGCTCCAATCGGGATATGCCAGAGGAAAAGAATAATCGGCCTTGAAAGAATAATACCGGGTCTGATTTTTTGCCTGGTGACCACGGGGATAATCCGGGTAAGGATTATTGACCAGCATAGGATAGCTCAGGCTTGTGAAGGAATTAAGAATCCTGAGACTGCTGTTGCGAAGACCGCCTGGGAGGTAACCCATCAGCCTGGCCGAGAGATTCCATCCCCGGAAGGCCTTATTTATCGTTCTTGAGGCATTTATTCCCATTGAGAAGCCCAGGGCTGAATACAGGTCGCGATAGCTTATCTTCCGTAAAAAAGTAAGCTGCAAAGAGCCACCGGCAGCAAACGAAGGCTGGCCAATGATATCCCCGATGGTCCTGGTGTTATTCAGTAACGACAAAGCCGGGATAATCCTTCGCGACCAGATCCCGGATGAGAAGTTTAGTGGCACATACAGCTGAACGTTGGATTTTTGTGAATAGAATTTCAAAGGGTTATTCGTTCCATTTTCATCGGATTCCGGACGGCGATATTCCCGCTGAAAATCGGCATCAATAACCGGCAGAAATCCTGAATAGGTAAAAGATGCGACAGCACTGTGTGATTGCTGAGGCTTATTATACTGATAACCGACCTGCGCTACAAGGGTACTCAGAGCGTTTTGTGACATAATAACGACTCCGGGATTAATGCGGTAGGAGTCAGTGTCGATAAAGGCCGGAGCCCAGCTATGGAATCGAAATAGATGAGCGGCCTTTCTGTAAGGTTCTGAGAGTGTATTCGTATCCGGAGCTTCAGGAAAATCGATTGATTCTTCTCCTTTTGCCCTTGCAATAACCCGGGTCACCGGCTCCTGAAGCCCGAAGACCGGAGGGGTTGGAACTGCATGTATAGAGTCAATCGGTGTTATCGCCAGACGATACCCAAAAGGGGAATGAACCGAAAAATAAAGACGATCCCCTGCTGAAGTCAGGTAATTAATGCCATACCGGTGACTCAAGGCCTTTTCAATCGCACCGTTCGTCATATCCATCCGGTATGCTCCTGATGTGGATCCCATTGGACCGATAAAGTAAACATGGCCATTGGAGTAGACAGGATGAGAAATTTCAGCAAACCCACCATCCATAACCTGTTCTTCGATGCCGGTCTTACGATCAATCCTGACTAGCCTTCTGCCTGTTGGACCCGTGCTCACGGCAAAAATTTCCGAATCATCCCGTCCCCATCCTACAGATGTAAAATAACACCCCGTGAGTTCCCGAATCCTTTGAATCTCAGAGAAATCTGAAGCGTTAAGAATAACGACAAACGATTCACCGTCTTTTTCCTCCGATATGCAGGCAACATATTTACCCTTCTTGCTGAAGGCGGGTGAAAACAGTCTTTTATTCCGTGTCAGGCGTCTCATCTGGTTGCTATTTTCATCCCAGATAAAGAGGTCAGAGGTGGTTTTGTTTTCCCAGCGGATATCAGGATTATGCTCTGCCCAGATTATCTTCCCAGCATAAACGGAGAAACCTGCATCCTCAATGGACCCCGGCCTTACCAACGATTTCTCCTTGCCGGTGGAATCAATCCGTACAAATACAGGAAGCGAGCCAAGTGATTTTTTCAGGCAAATCATGGAATGATCAGGTCCGGCGAAAGGCTTGATATAGGAAAAATAATCGGTGGTATCCTGACTGTATTCATTCATTGGCGAATAAACAAGATTACCAGAGGCAGTCAGGGTCCAATAATCCTGCAGCCATTTCATGGTTTCCCAGTAGAGGGTACCGGAAGTCAAACCGGTCTTCCTCCCGATCATCCTGGAAAATCCAGCAATCCGGAAGGGATTGTTTCCGATCCTTTTAAGATTATCTGACCACAGCAAAGGATAGGATAGCATTCTTCCTCTGGCAGTCATGTAATAGCCTACTAAATATTCGTTTGGCAGATTATCCTGATAGGTTCCCAGGTACATCCGATCCCAGGATGGGATCTCGCCGCTGATCAGCTTTGACCGAAGGGGTAAGGAAAATGAGGCAACTCTCCCGCGACCGGCCTCACTTAAGAGGGTCTCCGTGAGCACTGCATCTCCTTCAAGAAACCACATGGGAATATGCAATCCTAAAACTACCGATTGCGCCTGTTCACCCAGGATAAAGGAGGCTGCCCGGGTGAAGCCGGTAGTAAGGCGGTCCATCTGGGCCATGTGCCTGTATTCATGGATGATCAGTTGAGAGGAATAATCACCAATTTCTCCGGCAATAGGGTGTTTCGGATATAATTCTATTCTACGCGGGGCAAGAACGGTAAAGCCGTTAGAAAAGGAAGCCTCCGGATGAACAATAACAGGGAAAGACCTGTTTGTTGCCTGCATGGAGGCAGTGACGGGCTTTTCCAGTTTTCCGATTATTCCCTCCAAACGATGGGCCTGAACACGGTAATAGTCAGGATAGATCAGGGTCAGGTTGTTGGTCAATGACTTTCTCCAGCGAATGGATGAAGGGTCTGTTCCAATCAAATAATACTGTGCCTGAAGGGACGAATTATCAAAGGCAAGGAGAATCAGAAACAGAACAAATGTTCGTATTACTGTCATTTTCACTTTACAAAAATAGAAAACCCTGCCGAAGCAGGGTCTTCACAATTGGAATTTATGAATGTTTGGTTTGGGTCTTTTATTTCTTTCCTGCTTTCTCAAGGCTATCCATGCCTTCAATATTTACACTCTGGGCGATCTTGGCCACGGTTTTCATGTCAATTATGCCGGCCATCCAAATCAGGGTACTCTCCTCTTTTCCGCCTGATACCATTAGCAGTTCCCTGATGACACCGTCCTTTTCAAGAGTCAGGAATTTTACCTGCTTGTCCGCTTCCTGCACCACCATCAGTTCTTTGTAGTCCTTTGCCGGGATAACCGAAAGTATCTCCTGATAAAACACCTTGCCGTCAACCCCACCCTGCGTGGATAAAATCTTGATAAATTCGAGGTTCTTGACTGTTTTTAAAAAGTCGTCATTTTCCGGATTATCAACATTGGCAAAAAGCTGAAACATATTCTTGGTAATCACCACTGATGAGAACCCTTCCTTGCCGGAATATTTCTGAAACAGTTGGTCAATAGCCTTGTTCTGGGCACAGGTAAACAATGGGATCAGAATAGCCAAAATAAATACAGATAGTCGTTTCATGGTAATTGCATTACTTCTCTTTAGCGAATTCATGGGTTGCGGTTAGGGCGTTTCCCAATTTTGACAAAACTGATAGCTCCTGGGTAGCACGATGGATCGAGTTGAGTTTTTTAAGCGGTTCAACAGCATCACTCAGTGCGCTTAGGTCTGATAATCCTGATGTACCCTGGTTAAGGTACCCGGACACCTTTTCAAGGGCACTGAGGGATTCAGAATAGGCAAGCTGGGGATCACTCAGCTCATTCACCAGGTCCCTCCGGTTCAGAAAGAGGATGGAAGATATGAGAATTAATACCGAGGCGGCCGAACTCATAACCAGGTAAAGCAGTCTGTGTGAACTCCCGGCCGACTGACCCTGAATGGATTCAAGACGGTTCAGGACAGACTGCTCCAGATCTTCCGGTACAGGTATCTCTGCCAGGCGAATCTCCTTCATGTCACGGAAATACTGCTCATCAGCAGCAAATTCCCGATCCGGCCGGCCATTGAGAAAATACGATTCAAGAAGGAGCTCCTCTTCAGGAGTGCTCCATCCGTCATAGTATTTCTGCAACAAGGTTTTTATTTCGTTCGTATTCATAGCCATATTGTTTAGCGAGAATTTCACGGATTTTATTTCGGCCGCGTGACAGGATAACCCTGACCGTGCCATCAGCAATCCGCAATGTCTCGGCAATTTCTTCATTTGAATAACCTTCAATATCCCTAAGACTGATCACCGATCTCTGAGGTTCCGGCATTTCACCGATAATTTTCTTGACCAGCCTCACAGAGTCATTGATTTCCAAACTCTTATCCGGCTGCAGATCTTCTGTTGACCTGTTTTTAAAGAAGTCCGTGAGGTCCAGACTCACCGTCTTCTTCATTTTGATCCTGTCGAGGCAATAATTCCTCATAATCCTCACTGCAAAACCTTCAATACTGTTTAAGCCTTGCAGGTCAGCCCTCATTTTCCACAATTTTACAAAGACCTCCTGAACGGCATCCTTGGAGTCATCCTGATTTTCCAGGTACCGGAAGGCATACCTGTAAAGCTGCTTATTAAGCGGAACAACCTTTTCGTTGAATTCTTGTGCCGTCATCACCCTGAAGACGAATCAATACGATTCCTGTTACAAGATACTGATGAATTTATTCCTTTAATCCTTTACCAAAAAGCAATAGTCTCTGCGAACTGAAGGAATAGCCCGAGAATATCCCGAATCCTCCGATAATATTGGTAAAAACCTGAACGGGTTCGGCAAAGGGATTATTATGGGCGGCCTGATAGGCTTCATTGCTGACCACATATTTATAAAACGGTTTGTCAACCTGTTCCAGCTGAATATCGACCTTAATGGTATCAGAAAGTGTCCATTGATATTCGTAGAGGCTTACTTTCATGGTTTTGGTCTGGCCATTGAAAATCTTGTCATCAAAATATATCTTGCCTCCAAAGTAATGTGATTCATCCTGCAGGAACTGGTCGTTGCCGGCATAAACAAATGCCGGCTGGGTAATCCATTTACCCGTTGGCTTCATAGTCATGTAATCAAACTCCCTGAAGGTCATGGAAACGGCAAGGCCATAAAGGTTCGCCTCACTGTCGGGATCATCAAAACGAATATTGAGGTTGAGCACTTCACTCCCCCATTCGTCTGCAATTGTTGCAGTATCCCAGGAACTGATCGGTACCAATGATGGAATGAAAGCCTCGGCGGAAACGGATGTCATTCCTGGATAATCAACTGAAAGCTTGTAGGTTGCACCTTCCAGTGGCATAAATTCCGGCAAATGATAATACCCGCCGCTATCGGCGACCAGCTTTCCCAGAACGTCATTATTTCGCAAAAGCTGAACATCGGCGTCAATAAGTGGAATAAACAAATCATCCTCAAGAACATTCAGGCTTTTTGACAGGTGCACTACTACTGACTGATCCGGGCTGATCAGGCCATTCACAACTATTTTACGGTCAGCATCCGGAACCTCTACATCCAGAATCAACTCGCAGCTGATCAGGGCGGTAATCAGAAGGCCGGAGATAAGGTACAGAAAATTTGTTGGCTTCATAAATGTCTGATTATTTGATCCTGAAACTATAGCTAACGGAAGGAATGACCGGGAATAGGGAGTACTGTTTAAGTACAGGCTTGCTGGGGCCATTCTCCACATACTCCTTATCGAACATCAGAAAAAAAGGATTCTTTCGGTTGTACACATTATAGGCGCCCAACGACCATGTCCGTTCCCCCCACTTTGTTTCCTTTTTAAAATTAATCCCGATATCGAGCCGGTGGTAGGCTGGCATCCGGTACGAATTCCTGCCGGCGAAGTATTCAATACTGTTAAAATAGCCTGTGTTATACCAGAAGTTTTGCAAGGAGGCATACTTTTCCAGTGGCAGTGTTACCGCATTTCCGGTCCCATACACCCAGGTGAGTCCAATATCAATATGATCATTGATTTTTTGATTGAAAACAATGGATATATCGTGCCTTCGGTCATACCGGTAAGGAAACCACTCCCCGAAACTGATGTTTTCAAAACGTCGCTCCGACCATGACAGGGTATACCCGATCCAGCCGCTTGTTTTCCCAAATTCCTTGCGGGCCAGGATTTCAAAGCCAAAGGCCCGGCCTTCGCCCATTTCCACCTTGTTCTGCCAGTCATCCTCTAGAGAAAAGAAACTGGCTCCCTCCTTATACTCAAGCAGGTTTTGCATGGATTTATAATACCCCTCTACACTGATCTCAATGTCTTCAGCCGGCTCATACGCAAATCCCAACGCATACTGGGTGGCATTCTGTGGTTTTATGGTATCGGTAACAGGAAGCCAGAGATCTGTTGGCAGTCCGATTGTTGAATTGGTTAGCAGATGGATGTACTGGCTCATCCGGGTAAAGGCAGCTTTAACCGATAACTTCTCGCTCAGAAGGTACCGGATGGAAACCCTGGGTTGCAGTGAAGTATAGGTTGAATCTTTAACATTGAAACCGCTGAAATGCAAACCGATATTTGCTTTCAATCTGGTGGATACCGACCAGTCATCTTCTGCATAAACAGCCCATTCGTGCGCATAGATCTCCTTGTTACCAAAGGTTGTATCGATGGCCTGGCCCATGCCCTGTTCCTCCAGACTAAAGACGGTGACACCGGGCTTGAATGTATGATAGATGTAATTGGTCCCAAAACGAATGCTGTGGTTCGGATCCGGAAGATAATCGAAATCAATTTTACCCGCCCAATCATTGATTCCGGAATTATACCCGAACTCATATTTATGTGCAAGGGCGCCATTCTCCTCATCCTGTTCCAGCATGGTAGTCAGGAAATTGTACTTGCTATAGGTTATCGTGGTATTGCTGAACAATTTAGGACTGAGAACATAGTTCCAGCGCAGTGCGCCGGTAAGGTTACCCCAGCCCAAACCTGCCGCATTTTCCCAGCGATACTTCTCTCCCTTTTCTACCGTACTCAGATAGGCTTTATCCTGACCCGTATAGAGGCTTAAATAAAGCCGGCTCCGGTCGGAAAATTTATGATTGACCTTTGCATTGAAATCGTAGAAAAAGTATCCTGCCCTGAAATTCTCAAAATCCTTGCCCGCTTGCCACCTTATCAGCGGTTGAGCAATATAATCGATATAAGTTCGGCGGCCAGACACAATAAAGGATGTTTTATCTTTGACTATAGGCCCCTCGAGAGTCAGCTTGCTTGAAATAATTCCAATACTTCCTTCGGCCGTGAATTTCTTATTATTTCCCTCTTTCATTCTGATATCCAGCACAGAAGAGAGCCTTCCTCCGTACCGGGCCGGAAATCCGCCGGTTATCAGTTTAACCGTCTGGATCGCATCAGGATTAAAAACAGAGAAGAAACCAAAGAGATGGCTGGCATTATAAACGGGTACCCCATCAAGGAGAATCAGGTTTTGATCAGGCCCCCCGCCTCTCACGTAGATTCCACTGGTGCCCTCGCTGCCCCCTTTAACGCCGGGCAGCAGTTGCAGCGCTTTCAGGATATCAGCCTCGCCAAACATCACGGGCAGACTCTTGATCGTTTTGGATGTTAATTCCGTCATGCTCATCTGGGTACTTTTAACTGCAGATTTGGTCCGCTCGCCTGAAATAACCACTTCGTCCAGATTGATTACCGGATTCAGACGGACGTTGATCACCGTATCCCGACTGAGACGAAACTCGTTGGTAACTGCCTCATAACCAACATATGAGAAAGTCAGCTTAATATTTCCGGCCGGAAATGTCAGGCTGTAGAATCCATACGTATTTGAGGTTGTGCCCTTCAGCGATACCGGGTCATAAACGTTTGCGCTGATCAGCTTTTCACCTGTAGTCTGATCCTCAAGCATTCCACTGATGGTAAATCGCTGCGCAAACCCAGAAATGGCACACAGGAAGAAAACCGGAAGCAACCAGAATCTTTGCATGGGGTAAATGCGTTAGGTTATTTAACTAAACGAAATGGGGCTCCAGGGCAGCCATCAGGTCAGCCGGAGGCCTTCTGGGCTTCCGGGTTTGCATATCTGTAAAAACCAGGTGACATTCTGCTTCATTTAACAGGTCGCCGGCTTCGTTAAAGATCTCATAAAAAAAAGTAATCCGTGCAGTAGGGAGTTTTCGCAGTGTTGTCCGGATTGTAATCAGGTCATCATATCCGGCAGGCCGGATATATCGCACGTTCATACTGACAACGGGCAGCATAATCCCCTGCTCCTCAAGCCCCCTGTAGGTAAATCCAAGTTTCCTGATCAGTTCGGTGCGGCCGATCTCATAGAATTCCGCATATCTGCCGTAATAGACATAGCCCATCTGATCAGTCTCACCATATCGGATTCGTTGTTTAATGTCGCAGGAATACATGGGATTGACGATTTATGATTTACGATTGACGGTTGACAATTTACGATTTTGCGGCTTTCCATAAAGGTCGTAGTCATCGGCGGAGATGATTTCGATCTGATAGAAACTACCGGTACGGAGGATCCGATCCGAAGAGGTAATAAGAACCTCCTGGTCAACCTCCGGTGAGTCGTACTGGGATCTTCCAATGAAAAAGTCACCCTCTTTGCGGTCAATAACCACCGTTTCAACCTTTCCGATCCTGGCAGCATTGATTTCGGCTGAGATTTCTTTCTGGAGATCCATGATTGCTGCAAAACGCTCCTGTTTAACCTCTTCAGCGATTTCATCAGCAAAAAGATCGCCCGACCGGGTACCCTCTTCGGTGGAATAGGTAAACACTCCCAGGC